>Ga0233366_1000330_pt1 | contig 17457 bp, 18 predicted proteins | sample ElkDunMinimDraft_23_FD_191536 | JGI IMG/M metagenome (GOLD analysis project Ga0233366, IMG submission 191536) | Fecal eukaryotic communites from dung pellets of Tule Elk in California, USA - Elk Dung C4 | ecosystem: Host-associated > Mammals > Digestive system > Large intestine > Fecal | place...
CAACCTCGAAACATTCTATGCCGAGGGCACCGCAATTACTGGTGTTATCTTTGCACCGAACGGTAAGATTGTGACTGCTCACTTACCTGATACCATTAACACTTTGTCGATGCGTAACCTTAACTACTTAACAGACTTACAAGTATCTTATGATAACCTTGAGTCTTTGACAGAGGAAAACTCTATCGTAGATGAGTACGCTATCGTTGTTGATGCAAAAGATACCTTACAAACACTCCGACTCACAGGTATCGATTGGACACTTCCCGACAGTACACTTCTCAACGAAATCCTTGCTATGAACAACACTTCGCTTAGCGGTAAGGTATATGTAAGTGGCGCTATCAGAAATCAGGAACTCGCAAATTATGCGGCTGCTTGGTCTGACTTGGAAGTTACTTATGACCCCGCAAACTTAATTCCTCAGCATCTTATCACCTATGTGAACGATGATGATGAAAACACAGTTTTATATGAAGTTTATGTTGACCAGAACGCCACACCGCCCGACCCGTATAAAGAAGGCTGGATTGCTAAGCCTACCAAGGCAAGCGACGAGCAATATACTTACGAGTTCGGCACGACTACAGACGGCGAATATGTCGCAGGTAGTGGCTGGGATGAAATTACAAGTGCTGTTCTTGCGAAGCGTACCGTTAAGGCTAAATACACCAAGACTGTTCGTACTTACACGGTAACTTGGTATTCGAGAGCTGGCTTATCTCTCGGCTCTACACAGGCTACTTACGGTAGCGAGGTTGTTTATACTGGCGCAACTCCTACAAATACAACCGAGGAAGAATTCGCTATTTACAATGTGTTTGCCGGTTGGGATAAGAGCACAGGCTATATCCGTGGCGACACAGATGTATATGCTATCTGGGAAAGAGCAAGCTTACCCGCATTACCTACCGTAGAAGGTGGTAAACACCTCGAGGAGATGTCTGTAGCCGAAATCAATGCTGTGGTAGCGTCTGGTAAAACAGCAAACTATTTTGCATTAAAAGACTACACCGACATTACACTTGGTCACGACTTTAATTTTGCAAATGTACCAAGTGAGGTGCTTGCAGAAAATCTCGTGCTTGACGGTACTACTGCGACTACGACAGAAGTTAAACTTTTTGGTGAAAATGAAAGAAGCTTTACATTGGCGATTGATTATCAATTTACTGGTACAGATGTTAATAATACGCTTGTTTCTACATTCCAAGAAGATGGCTCCGAGGGATTTAGATTACGATATAATTCTAATCCGAATATACAGTGGGGCGATGTCAAACAAGAGTTTGGTAGTGGATTACAGCGTGACATTGTAGTCATTAGACATCGTAAAGGCGAAAATAAATTATATGTGTATGCCTCTAACGGTACAGACGCAAAAACACAATTTAGCGCAGCAACAATTCGAGCTGAAATTACCAGAAGTCGTAGTACAAATACGGACGAAGCCATCTCGTTCGGCGGTATTCGTTTCAGTGATGGTGGCTATGATGACTATGGTACAGGTATTATTCACTGGTGTAAAATTTGGTATGACGACATTGGAGATACCAACTGTAAGCAATTAGCAACTTGGTATCACGAGCCGTTGAGAATGGAATTCTGTGGGTCTGAGAGATACAGATTAGCTGGTGGTACGAGCCAAAAATCCAATGCTTCGTTTATTTGTAATCACTTACTTGCAGGTAGAACTTATTGGATGAATTCAACCAATACCAATGTCGGTGGCTGGGATGCTTCGTTGATGCGTACTTTCTTGAATACAAGAATATACGATGCGCTGCCAACTGTATGGAAGTCTATGTTGAAAAAGGTGAAAATCAACGCTTCTGCTGGCAATAAATCAAGTGAACTCATTGTATCGGAAGACAATGTTTATTTAGCCTCGACAACTGAGATGAATAATAACTCGAGTGAGCCGTATGCAAGTGAGGGTGATTATATCACTTGGTATACATCAGATAGATATAGACTTAAGTTTAAAGGTTTGATTATCCCTGATGATGTAAAATTCTTCTCGGCTACATCTGACCCGTCTACAGTTAGCACAAATGTAATTAAGGCTGGTGATATCTGGCTTGACTCTGACGATAGTAGCAGAGGATATATCTATGAGCCACAAGAGGTTCTGGATAAATACAATATTACGCCTAATGCAACCGCAGCAATCGGCGGCGGATGGATACAGGCACAATATTGGTGGTTGCGTTCGCCTTATGTTGGTATCACCACTGGCTTCTGGGGTGTTTACGGCTATGGTGGCGTCACCAACGGCGACGCCTACTACTCGGGTGGCGTTTGCCCCTGCTTCTCTATCTGATGCTATATACACCCATAAAGTCCTGCTCGGCGCGTAAGCGTCGGGCGGGCATATATAAAAATATCTCGGCGGCTTGCCCGACGAGTAGAACCAAAGGAGGTTTTCATTATGTCTGTAATTAGGAGTCAGCGGCGTATTTCTGACACAGAGTTCGAGAATACTTTTATGCAACTATATAGGTTTAGCAGAGAAAAGACTGCTCACTTACCTAAAAGGAAGAGACGGTGGTTGAGCACCGATATTGATATTATTATGAATAGGGTGTACCGAAATATAATGGAAATCAATGAGTGCTACTTCCGTGATAAGTGTGAGAAAGTCAAGTATGTTCAAGGATTGTCTGAAAAGTCGGTTGACCTATTACAATCGTTAGATAAACACCTAATGGTATTGTGGAATATTGAACATTACAAAACCAAAACTATGGCACATTGGGTCGAGTTTATCGATAAAGAAATCTCCTTATTAAACTTAATTTACAATACTGACAGGAGTGTAGAAATTATGATTTTAGATTGGGACAAAATTCATACGGTAGAGTTCCTGAGAAATATGTCAAACCTACACAGATACACATATAGCAAGGTGCTGAACGCATCGGTATGTTATGACGACACCGAGGGTGCGTTATTGATAAGTCTGATTGATGACGCTTTTAATAATGTAATGAAAGCAAATCAGAAAATTCCAACTACTAAAGATGAATATATCATACGCAGTAAGTACATATCAAAAGCTATATCCTGTCTTAAACAGATGAACCGAAGAATGTTAGCGTATTTTAACCTGATGCAGTACAGTGAACGCATTATGCGTGAATGGTCGGATATGTTGGTTAAAGAGATAACATTATTAACTGGTTTACAAAAATCAGATAAGCGTCGTTTTGAAAACTTAAAATAACGACTCTTAATATTGGTTATATTCTATCACCCTGTTGGGGTCGGCTGCCCGTTCGCTTGTTCGCTTGTGGGGTTGCGTTCGCCTAATATTGGTAACACCACTAACTTCTGGAATGTTAACAACAATGGTAACGTCAACAACAACAACGCCAACAACTCGAATGGCGTTTGCCCCTGATTTTCATATATTGAGTAACCACGCAATGAGGGCGAAAGAGATGAAATCATATTAAATAGGAATGTTGATTTTAATATATGAGAAGGAGAATATAACCCTCTGTGATAAATCGCAGTAAATAAAACACACCTCTGTTTAAGAGGTGTATGCTATGAAAGCATCCCGTTTATACTTGCGAGATAGTATAACGCCTTAGTTTGTAGGCGCGTCTTAATAATATGACTGTTTATTTTTGAGATGTCACAAGTCTATTTGCGGCTATAACCAACAGTTAATAAATCAGCCGTGCGGGGTAACATCAAATACCAAAAGGAGTTGAAGTTATGACAAAATACCAAAGAGCAAGAGCTCGAATAGTGCGCGATAAAAAGCGTAAAGCAGAGATACGCTCTGAAAAGTTTAAATATAATGATAACTTCGACAGCGTTATCACGATGCAACACTTTGTTGAGGCTCTTGGAAAGTGTCGAAAGGGTGTTAGTTGGAAAGGTAGCGTTCAAAAATATACGCATAACGCTATTGTAGAAATCGACAGAACAGTAAAGAGTTTGAAGAACGGTGTTCTGCCAGAATTATCGAGCGTTAATCGTATTGTACTGTATGAAAGAGGTAAGCGTAGAGAGATTGTACCTATTACAATCAGAGACCGTATGACTCAGCGTGTTCTATGCGATAATGCTCTTGTGCCTGTGCTACAAAACTCATTGATTTATGATAATGGCGCAAGTATGAAAGATAAAGGCGTAGATTTTGCACGAAAGAGATTAGTCGGTCATTTGCGAAAAGCTGTAAAGGAATATGGCTCTGAATTCTATATTTTAACTTTTGATTTTAAGAGCTTCTTTGATAGCATCCCACACCAAACTTGCCTCGATGTACTTAATCAAAACTTTACCGATAGATACATTAAGGGTTTAACTATGGCTATCATCAAATCCTATGAAAAGTCTGTCATTAACAGAACCTATACAGGAGAAGAAAGAGATAAACTTCTGGAGAGACTCAATAATAATCAGTCTCACGGTATTTGTCTCGGTAGTCAAATCTCGCAGATAATGGCTTTGGTTGTTCCTAACAAATTAGACCATTATGTTAAAGACCATAGAAAGTTTAAACATTATATCAGATATATGGATGACGGTATGGTTATCTCGGATAATAAAGAAACCTTACATCAACTGTATGCCGAAATGAAGAAAATCGCAGACGAACTTGGACTGACATTTAATGATAAGAAAACAAGAGTTGTTAAATCTACTCGTGGTTTTGTGTTTATGAAAGTTCGTTATAGAATTACTCCCACCGGCAAAATCGTCAGCACTCTCACTAAAGCTGGAATTGTGCGTATGAGACGCAAGCTCAAGAAATTCAGACATTTAGTTGATGACGGCTGTATGACTCTGGACGATGTTTATAATTCGATGCAGTCGTGGCTCGCTCATACAAAAGTTGCGATGTCATATCACGCGAAAAGGAATATGTTAAAACTCTACAATGATTTATTTGATGGTTATAAATTAACCAAGAAATACGAACATATCAAGGGAGGTAAGAACGGTGAATTATTACAAACTGATAAGTGGCACGAATTTCGTTGGAATTGCTACTCAGCATAATTTCCGTGAATTCCAACACAGGCATAGTATTATCTTAGCTTGTGATGAAGAGCGTGCTCAGTATGTTCAATGCGGTGATTTATTCTATCGTGCAGATTGGATGGTTCCTGTTACCACCGATACAGTCTCCTATGAAACGGTTGAGTTAGTCAGAATTGAGAAAGACGAATACGACATATTACTTGCCGCTGTTGAAAAGGGAGAAGAGATTGAAATTGAACAGGAACAAAATGAGCCTGTCGAAGAAGCTCCCGTAATTGACCCCATCGAAGAAGTAACTCTCGATTATCTTAAAGAAGCAAAGATTAACGAAATGAGTTATGTATGTAATCAAATCATTACAAATGGTTTTGATGTAATTTTGAGCGACGGTAATCAGTACCACTTCTCTTTAACTACACAAGACCAACTCAATCTTATTACTTTGTCTTCTATGGTTGCTAATGGCGAAACACACATCCCTTATCACGCCGATGATGAGTTATGTAGGTTTTATTCCGCAGAGGATATCAACACCATTATTACAACAGCAACTCAATTTAAAACATATCAGGTTTCTTATTTCAATACCTTAAAAATGTATATTAACAGTTTGAAACGAAAGAAATCTGTAGCCGCCGTTCAGTACGGTATGGCTATTCCCGAGGAACATCAATCCGAGGTACTTAAGACAATGCTCGCTGCGAATGGTGGTGAGTAATGTGAAAAAGGTTCTGAAGCCCGCTATATTATTTAGCGTTGGTGGAACGGTGTATTTACTCATCGAAGTTCTATGGAGAGCGTTGAGAGGTAGCACACCTACACATTGGACTATGTTTATTCTCGGCGGTCTGTGTTTCCTTGCTATCGGGGCAATTAACGAATATCTTTCGTGGGATACTCCATTTATTATACAGACCTTTATAGGCACCGCTATTGTATTGGTGCTTGAATTCATATTTGGGTGCATACTTAACCTATGGCTCGGTCTCGGTGTTTGGGATTACTCAGATGCACCATTCAATCTATTTGGACAGATATGCCTACCGTTTGCTGTTGCTTGGCTATTTTTGGTTGGCATAGCTATTATTCTTGACGACTATTTACGCTACTGGCTTTTCAAAGAAGATAAGCCACATTATAAATGGTCTCTAAACTAAATAAGGCATACAAATTGGAGTCTTGAAATATAGGCTCCTTTTTGTATATAAAACTGGTCTTTTATGTCACGCGACATAAAGGGCTTTTTGTATTTAAGGAGGTATATATGAAGTATACGGCATCCAACAAACCTTTAGTTTGTATGCAAACTAACAGCACCTGTTATAAGGGTACAAACAAAATGACAGTTAAGGGCGTGTTGTGGCATAGCACCGGTGCGAATAATCCTACACTCAAACGCTATGTGCAACCAAGTGATACGCCAGATAAAAGAGATACTGTTACGCTCGCTCAGATTGGTAAGAACGCTTATAAGAACGACTGGAACCATATTGAGCGTCAGGCTGGCTTGAACTGTTGGATTGGTAAACTTGCCGACGGTACTGTCACCACAATCCAGACTATGCCTTGGGATTATCGCCCGTGGGGTTGTGGTAGTGGTTCTAAGGGTTCCTGCAACTCTGGCTGGATACAGTTTGAGATTTGCGAGGACGGTTTAACCGATAAAACATACTTCAATGCAGTATATAAAGAGGCGTGCGAAATCACAGCGTACCTCTGCAAAATGTTTAATATTGACCCTAACGGTACTGTTAATGTAAATGGTGTCAAGGTTCCAACAATTCTTTGTCACCAAGACAGTTACAAACTTGGAATGGGTAGCAATCATAGCGATGTTAACCATTGGTTCCCGAAGCACGGCAAATCTATGGCTACAGCACGAAAGGATGTTGCTGCATTACTCGCGGCAGATAAGTCTGCTACATCTACTCCTGTTTCTACCACAGGGAAGACCTATTCCGTTGTAACTAAGATTAACAAATACGCTACTGCTTCTGACGCACAAAGCAAAAAGAACAGTAAGGGTACTTATGAGGCTGGAACATATTATATCTATTCCAAATATCCGAACGGATATAACGGTATGTATAACATTTCCACCGATAAGACAGGAGCAAGCGCAGGTGGTTGGATTAACCCTGCGGAGAATGTAGTTCCGAAGCCCGCAACTCCGACCACAGATACAACTCAAAAGCTGTATCGAGTGCGTAAGTCCAAGGATGACGCAAAATCCCAAGTTGGCGCATATAGCGTTCTCGACAACGCCAAAGATGCGTGTAACAAGGCTGGAGCTGGATATAAGGTTTTTGACTGGAACTACAAGGTTGTATATGAATACACGGCACCTGTCGAAACCAAACCTGAAACCAAACCCACTCAGCCTACTCAGCCGACACAACCCACTCCTGAAGTTGAGAAACCCAAGGAGGAAGTAAAGGTTGTAGCAGTATATGATTTAGACTTCCCAGAGAAAAACTTAATCGTAGATAAAAGTATTTCTCGCACAGAGACTGACTGTGTAAAGGCAATCAAAAAGATTGTTTCTAACAATAGTGGTTTTGATGTTGAAATTGCAAAAGCATTTTGGAAGCTCGCTCCCAAATACAATATCGACCCTGTGATGGCTATTTCGCAGTCTATTCTTGAGACAGGCTGGTTTAAATATGCGGGTTCTGCGGTTACACCAGAACAGCATAATTACTGTGGTCTCGGCGTTACAAGTAACGGTGTTGAGGGTGGTAAGTTTAATACTATCGAAGATGGTGTAACAGCACAGTTACAACATTTATTTGCTTATGGCTCTAAGGACGCTTTAAATGAAACGATAGTTGACCCGCGTTTTAAATATGTTACCAGAGGTATTGCACCTTACTGGCAACAGTTAGCAGGCAGATGGGCTTGCCCGGGCTATGACACAAAAACATACGATACTCCCGCCAAGGCTATGGCTGCTAATAATACTTACGGTCAGAAAATCCGTGCGATTTACAATCAGATTGTAGGTATGGCTGTGACAGATGCGGATATTGAAAAATATTTTCCGACAGAGTTACCTCAGGAAACACCCGATAAGGAACCTGTCGTTACACCGCCCACAGATATTGTTGACACACCAGAAAAGACACAAGACACAAGTAAGATTGTGAACATCATTATTGAGGTGATTAAGAAATTACTTGAGTCTTTGATTGAAATTTTCCGCAAAGGAACAAAATAAGGAGGTAGGTTTATGAAGTTAATTACTGATTTTATTTCTGCTTATGGCGTTGAGATTATGATGGCAATTATTACTTTTGTCGCTACATATCTCGGTGCTTACTTGAAGAAGGTTATCACCAAGTGGCTTGATAACAAAACAAAGCAGGATATCGCAAAAACTTGCGTGAAGGCTGTCGAGCAAATCTATAAGGATTTACACGGCGAAGAGAAGTTACAGGAAGCGCTAAAAGCCGCATCCGAGATGTTACAGTCTGAAAATATCGCTGTTACTGATATCGAACTCAGGATGCTTATTGAGGCTGCCGTAGCCGAATTCAATGATGCCTTCAACAAGACTACAACTACTGAAACTGCCGACGCTCCCGCAGAGGCATAATTAGAAGTTGCAAGGGTGCTACTTAGCGGTGGCACCCTATTATTGATTGGAGGTGATATGATTGAAAGGACTTGACGAATTTTTAAATATTTTCGGTGATATCACCGTATTACAAGTAGTTGAGCTTATTCTTGCAATCGTGTTCTTATGGGGCATTTATAAGCAAGTGAAGAAGCACTTTGATAGCAAGGCAAAGGAAGCGTTAGAAAAAGCTGAAATTGAAAAACAACGCGATGCCGACATTAAAGAAGCACTTGATGCCGTACATAAGTATCCTCAGTATCGTCAACAGAGTATTGATATTCAGCACAAACTTGAAAGCCAAATTCAAGAACTGAAAGATTTACACAAAGATACCGTTACACAACTCAATACTGTGAGCGAAACCGTACATCGTATGGAAGAAACAGAAACTCGCAGAGAGCGTAATAAGATGAGAGACACTTTGTTGCAAAGTCATCGCTACTACACCAATCCGAACACGAACCCCTCTGGTTCTTGGACACGAGTAGAGTCAGAAACATTCTGGGAACTTTATTCGGAATACGAAGCCGCAGGCGGCAACGGATATATGCACACGGATGTCGTGCCTGCAATGAAGTTGCTTAAGGTTATTGATATTGGTGAAGAATAAAAATTAAGATGGAGATTGACCTTTATTGGTTGGTCTCCATTTTTTTGCGCGACGACCTTTTAAACCTACGCCACGCCCACACAGTTCGTTTCTGACGCGAGTTTCGGGTTTAGGCAGGTAAGTTGTAGGCTAATCAGAAAACCCCTAAAAACAGCCTTAAAACGCGTTCTACGGGGTGTTATTATTTGCACATTTTCTAATGTTTTAAAGTGCAATTCTTGCACATTTACAAGGGTTCCAAAGTGCAAAAATGACACTTTGAATAATGTTTATAATTATAGACAAAAGGTCGGTTTTTGTTCATAATTATTAACATTATCATTAGGGTAAAAAGAAAGGGCTACAAGACCGAAGTCTCATAGCCCTTAACTGTGTGATTAAATGAATACCGAAATATTCAGGTCTAACCAATTATAAATTCTGTGCCTTGTAGAGTATGCGTAGAGATAAGTCTTGGCTTGACTTAAATCTATTGAGAACTCTTGTGCTTTGACGAAATTACTTTTTCCTACTTTCGTTAATAGCAGCCTGTGTTGCGGCAAACGAAGTGAGGAGATTGTGGCATTACTCTTTTTACGACCATTTATACCTAACGAGGTTGGCGAATTATCGGGACTAAATCTGAGATACCAGTCAAAACCGTCTTCTCTCACAACGACTTTTGTAACGAAAGCCTTTATGACATCTTCCGATATGTTCTCAACGGCATCTGGATTTACCGATTGTTCCAAATAGAACTTTAGGATTTTGATTTTCTCGTCGTGGGAAACATCTGTGGATTTCCTCTCTCGAGGTTTCAAATCTATAAGTTCTTTTTGGAGTTTTCCAATCTGCGTCTCGATTTCCTCTTTCTTGGTCTGAAAGGTCTCGCGAGTAATTTCGCCGTCTGCTCTCATCTCAATAAGATTATTTAAACGCTTATTTAATTTTTCAATCTCGGCTTCTTTTTGTTTAATCAACCGAGCATTGTTTTTGGTGTCTTGTTTATCATCAATATGCTTTTCCAACATTGATTGTGCAATGGCGAGAATTTCAACCGTGTTCTGTAAATACTCTTTAAAGATGTGCTTAACCATCATCTGTAATTTCCAACCCGCTATCATTGGAGTTCTACACACACCCTCAGTAGATAACCCCTTGTTCATTCTGGTTGTTATAGAGCCACTTCTTATTGAACTATAGCATTGATAACCATACTGAGTTTCATTATCGGTTCTATGCCATATTTTACGATTAAATTTATGACCACATTCGCAAATAAGTAGTTCTGTCCAAACATCACAGCCTCTCTTTTCTCCGAGAGGTTTTCTTCTGCCTGATACATCGGTAGGCAGTTCTCTGCGTCGTTTAGCAATCATCTCTTGAACCTTATCAAACTCTTCCTCGGTAATAATTGGTTCGTGTCTGCCACGCACCTTTGTATATTCCATATCACCAAAGTTACGAATTCGTTTTTGTTCGAGATAATCAGAGACAAACTCTTTATGATAAGTAATAATACCACCGTAAAATGAGTTCTGTAATATCTTTGAAATATTGCTTTCGTGCCAATTTGATTTGCCGGTCGCAGTAAGTCTTCCTTCCTGTTCCAAGCGAAATTTAATAGCACGGATACCAATACCGCTAAGATACCAGTCAAATATCATTCTTACGGTTTGTGCTTGGTCGGGGTTGATAACAAAATCAACTTGCTTCTTGCCGTTGACGATTTGTTCTACACGGTCATACCCAAGTATATTACCGTTACCGTAGTAAACACCGTTATCCATTGATGTTTGTTGACCACTCTTAACGCGAACGGAAGTCTTACGGCTCTCGTCTTGTGCTAAGGTAGCCATAATGGTCAATCTTAATTCACCATCACCATCAAATGTACGGATATTATCGTTGATAAAGTAAACCTCTACGCCTTTAGATTTAAGCTCTCGTGTATATTGTAGGGTATCAACCGTATTTCTGGCAAAACGAGAGACCTCTCTTGTTAAAATCAAATCAAATTCGCCGTAATCAGCGTCTTCAATCATTTGCATAAATTGAGGTCTCTTCTTTGCGGATGTTCCAGTTATACCCTCATCAACATACATTCTTATAACTTCCCACTCTGGATGTTGAGCAAGGATTGGTTTGTACCAATCTTTCTGGTTTTCCAAAGCGGAAAGTTGAGCTTCGTGCTCTGTAGAAACTCTTGCGTAAATTACAACCCTACGCATTTCTGGACTCTCAATTAGACCTTGATACATTCATATCCTCCTATTCTATTTGGGTATGTATATATCATTGAGTGCGACATCTGAAATCAGATATATCGACGCATCTCTTATAATCATTGAGAATATTTATAAAAATGTGTTGGTCAATGAGTCCTTGTTTATAGAGGTTTTCAATTAGTTTAAGCGCAGCATAAATCTTATTTGAGTGAGCAGAAGTGAGTTCTTTATTCTGCATACTCAATCCTTATTTGTTATATAGAAGCGTCAAATAAAGAGAGTTGTTCGTACTCAGGCGTGGGTTCTTTGTTCACACCTGTACTTCCGAAACCACCTTCGCCACGGTCGGTTTCGTTAAGCTCATCGACTTCGTTGAAGTCAACGGCTAAGAACGGAGTAATAACAATCTGTGCAAGACGGTCTCCAATGTGGATTGTCTGACACTCTTGAGAGTCATTATGTAGGGCTACCTTAATTTCACCGCGATAATCGGGGTCGATAACACCTACACAATTCGCAGGTCGTAAACCGCGCTTAGAGGCAAGACCGCTTCGTGCGTAAACCAAACCTGCATAACCATCGGGAATTTCCATACATACACCAGTACCAATCAGTCTGGTTTCGCCAACGGGAATACGAACCGATGTTTCATTGGAATATAAATCGAAACCTGCGGCACGGTCAGAACCGCGCGTGGGGATAGTAGCATTACTATCTGTTTTCTTAATGTTAATTACCATTATGTATCCTTTCGTTCTTTTGCTAAAGTAACTTCGTGAACACTGATATAATACTTATGCGGTCTATAATCAGCATAAGTTACCTTGCGTTTTTGAAGATAAATCTTAATATGGCTTCCGTCTTTTGTTGTTAGCCATACATATTTAACCGATTTTGAATATTTCTTATCGTTAACTCTATATTCTTGACCATTTTCAATAACAAAATCTGACGCAATAGCATCCTCTGAAAACTCTATAAATGCACCGTAATCACCAACAACAATTCTATCGTATCCGTTGCAAACTGGTGTGTGTTGTGAGGTGTATAAAGTTTGTGTATCACCGTCTATATTGAGAAAGTCAGGAATGTTCTCGATGAAGAAATTACGATATTTACCAGATAAGTCGTCTGGTAAGGGACGATACCCATATTTTTGAGCAAGTAGGGCTTCAATCTTTAAGGTATTGATAATATCACTCCTTAAGAACGAAGTGTTTACACCTTGTCATCATCATAGCACAACTATCATTTTGCGCTATTTCAAATAACTTTTGTGCAATCGGGCAGTTGGTTTCTTTAACACAGGTGAGTTTCTCACATTTCCAACATAAACAATGTTGCTTTCTAATTGGGTCAGTTTCTGTGTCCGTCCATACATCTGCACCGTAGTGATTTTCTAACCTTATCATTCTATCACTCCTTTTGGCGTTGATAGTATTAACCTTTATATAATTGATACTTCTTACTGATTTTATGAGCTTTTTCGTCCGGTAAGGGTTTGAACCAGATACCAGTCAGTGTGGTTCCATCCTCTTCTTCGGGATTAAGCTCTGTGTAACAAGCATCATATATCAAACCAAAATCCAATGTGTTTATCAATCCCATATCTTCAGCTATAGTTTTTGCTTTAAGGAGATGGTTTTTGTTACGAGCCTCACATATTGTTTTTACGAAAGACCCATTGATATACTCATCATAGATTTCGTTTTCTATAAATGTTTTTACAACATAGTAAAAATCGTCTTTAGTATCAATTCCTTTTCGCAAAAGCATAGTCCAATATGCTTCCGCACAATGTCCGACCTGTGCGGCGAGTTTCCCCGCCGACATATTCAGGTCTTTACGCATAATAAATAATCGTCTCATTTAAAACCTCGGTCTCATATTATTGTTATTATAGAAAAACATCATCGACATTAAGATAAGAAATAAGCCGAATATGTATATATTGATGTCCATTTTAATCGGGTTCCTTTATATAAAGCCCACAATGACACATTCCACTTTCTTGTTCGCGGAAATCCTTACACATACATTTTGTGTCTGGATTTTTAATAAGATTACACGGACAGTATCCGTTATTATCTTTTAATCTCTTACGGATTTCATTTACTGTCTCTGTGTCTGGATTAAGTCTTATCGCCATCTTCGGTCTCCTTATAGGCTCTACCGTCTCTAAAGCCGATGCTATAAGCCTCGCTCATACTTTCAGATTTTGAGCCGAAGCCACATATACCAACAGCAAACATAGAGATAAGATTAGATAACGGAATAATCCAAAGTAAATGCCAAGCACTAATCATTATTATTTCTCCTTATGAAATCTTAACAGCGAACTGATTATCACTCGCAAGTTTGACGCCAAGAACCTCGTCATAATGAGGAGTGTGATTAGGTATGTATCTGCCAAACTTTACGATGATGTTTTCGTACTGTTTTAGTAGGTTAATTTCGGTTTCGATTTCCTCTGGATTATATCCAGTATAGATAACGATTGTATCATTACAGTCGTACCAACTTCTTACGGCAGATACAAACGAAATCACTTCGTGAAAATCATCAAACGGTTCAAGACCGCCACAGACAATAGCCTGTGTAACTGGGTTACTCAGGTACTTCCTCATAATTACATCAATTCCGATGTCTTTCTCGGGGAGCGAGGCAAGATGACTGTTTTGGCACATCTTCTTGCCACACTCTTTTTCGCATTTGAAAGAACAGTTCGGAAAGGCAATGTATAACGAGGGTGTTTTATAGTCCTGAAACCACTCGGTTTTTACTGCCTTAACTATCATAACTGTTTCCTATCCTTAAACTCAGCCTTTTTACCTTTGTTGAAGTTGTCAACACAGCGGAGATAGCCAGTAATTCTTTGGAATAACTTTAATCTCTTTTTACAGATTGGGCACTTATCAACAACCTCAGCGATATATCCGTGTTCCTCACAATATCTTGAAATCGGGGATAAACTCATATAAGGAACCTTGTATGTTTCAAACATCGACTTAACAATTTGTTTGGCGTGTTCGCCAGAGATTGCTCCCTTGAGGTAACAGTGGATTACTGTACCGCCGGTGAACTGACTCTGTAAATCGTCCTGATGCTTGAATGTGGAGTTAATGTCCTCGATAAGACTTACTGGGATATGGCAACTGTTTGTGTAATATACATCTTTACCAGAGCCCTGTGTGATGATTTCGGGATATTTCTTCTTGTCTAACAGAGCAAGCCTGTAACAAGTGGACTCCGCAGGAGTTGCCTCATAATTGTAGAGGTGTCCAGTTTCTGCTTGGAACTCTAAGAGCTTCTCGCGGATATGGTCTCCGACTTCGATGCAGAACTTATGAGCATCATCATTGAGGATATTTACACCCATAAAGTTCTCGCACATTTCATTCATACCAACGATACCGATGGTGCTGAAATGATTATCTATCGTTCCGACATACTCCATATAAGCAGGAATAAGTCGTGTAGATATGATGTTTTCTTGGAGCCACGCACGTTTAATCTCGAGACTCTCCTTAGCAATGTTAAGGTATTTATCCAATAACGCATAGAATGTCTCCTTTGAACCCTGTGCCTCATAGCCGAGACGCGGGAGGTTAAGTGTTACGACGCCGATTGAACCAGTAGAGTCACCAGCGCCGAATAAACCGCCGTTTCTATGACGAAGTTCGCTCAAATCAAGTCTGAGTCTGCAACACATAGAACGAACATCGCTGATATCCAACTCACTATTGATGAAGTTGGCGAAGTACGGAGTACCATACTTACCAGCCATCTCCCAGAGAAGCTTGTTGTTGGGGTTATCCCAATCAAAGCGAGAGTGAATGTTATATGTGGGAATAGGATAAGCGAAGAGTTTGCCTTCGGCATCGCCCTCAAGCATAATCTCAAAGAAGACTCTGTTAATTAAGTCGATTTCCTGTTGGCAATCGCGGTATGTAAAGCTCACGAGGTCGCCACCGATAATACAGTAGTCGTCAAGCATATCCTCGGGAGGTGTTAAATCAAATGTGAGGTTAAAGAACGCAGGTTCCGCACCGGCACGACTGTTACTGTTAACGCTGAAAATAAAGTTCTGCATTGACTGCTTAACTTCGGTGTAACCTAACTTATCCTGCTTGACAAACGGAGCAAGTAAGGTGTCGAAGCCGTTAAAAGCAACCGCGCCCATAATCTCATTCTGGTATACAGTTACGAGATTAGCACACTGATTTAAGATAGAGTCGAAGTGCTTTGCGGGAGCAGATGTAGGGATATTAGGAACTCCACGCACGCCTTTCATAATGATTTCTTTCAAGGAGTAACCTGTGCAGTATAATGTTAAACCGCCAAGGTCGTGCAGATGAACATAACCGTCAACATAAGCCTGAGCAATATGCTCTGGATAAACCTCTCTCAGCCAATAATCCTTACTTACCTCTGCGGTAATGTATTTATTCATTGCACCGAAGCTGAATGGTGCATTAGAGTTTTCGTTAACTCTCCAGTCGTCTTTCTTTAAATACGACTCGATGATATTCTTGCTACTTTTCATCTGCTTTCTCCTTTATTATTTGATTGAACCCATTTCTTAGCGTCTTCATAAGACATTAGTTCTCCGTCAACGCTCAGAACAGGGATTTGTGAAATGCCGAGTGCTAACATTTCTTCGGTATTGTTATTCTCTGTGTACTCAATCCCTGCTTTTTGAAGCATAAGTTTGAGATTTTTACAAGAGACACACCCATTTGAATACAAAAGTATTGTTTTACTCATATCGCCACTCCTTTCCGTGTGCGAGTAATTTAATAAGTACATATACGGCATCCCAGTTAAACGCTCTGACTGCCTGTATATCCTTTTCGTTAAAATAACGATTGTGAGGTGCGCTCATTAAGATACGCTTATATGCACCGCCGTCTAAATTATGAGGCGCATCATCAACTAAAACATCGCCACGAATGAGTTGTTTACGAGAAGTAATAATTACATCGTGATATGTAAAGAACGGGAAGTATTTAAACAATACCTTTTCAAGTTTGATAGGTACTGACTTAGGGTTTGATGCGGTTACGACATAAACCGTATGACCTTCCTCTCTAAGTTTACGGATTGTTTCGCAGGCTTTAGGGAGAGGTTTTACTCTCTCCCACATATTTGCATCATCGAGAGGTGCAAATACCTGTTCTTTTGTTAAGGTGGGAAATGCCTTGGTTATATCCCAATCCGTAATATCATTCGTGGTAACAGTTAAACCATATTGCTCGTTGAGAAATGATACCCAAGCCTCACAAAGATTTTCTAAAGTATCATCCATATCAACAAGAACTGTTAGGTGTTTCAAAGCATTGCTCACTCCTTTACTTCATCGGCACACTGACTAATCCAACTACGGTGATTAGTAGTGAGGTTGCAAACGGTCGCTCTGTCCTTGTCTTTGAAGTGTTCTATGTATTTCATAAAACCGCTTTCGGCAGGGCGTTCCAAATCACACTGGAGCTCGTGACCGATTACAATAACCTTTGCCTTTTTACCGACTCTCGTAAGAGTCTTCTTTAACTGAGACACCGTGTAGTTCTGTGCTTCATCAATAATGATTACGGCATCATCAAGGTTAGTGCCTCGTAAGAATGTGTCTGTGATACAGGTGATGTATCCAGTTCCATTCTTTTGGTTGACTAAACTTTCGTCATTGATTGCGGTATGTGGGTTCACATTACAATTTACAAGGGCTTGGTAAAACGCCTCGAAATATACGGAACTCTTTTCTGTAATCGTTCCGGGGAGCCAACCTTGTTTACGCTCACCGTATGGCGACATAATGTAAATCAAGTTCTTATACATTCCATATAGAATGAGTAGATTTGCCACACCTGTTGCGATTGTGGTTTTACCTGTACCCGCCTTTGCGTTAGCGAAGATAATATCGTAATCTGGGTTCCAAATAGCATTGGCAAACGCAATCTGTTCCTCATCTAATTGGATACTATAGAACATACCGTCATCGAAATTTTTAGGCGGATTATCGA
>Ga0233366_1000332_pt1 | contig 17416 bp, 14 predicted proteins | sample ElkDunMinimDraft_23_FD_191536 | JGI IMG/M metagenome (GOLD analysis project Ga0233366, IMG submission 191536) | Fecal eukaryotic communites from dung pellets of Tule Elk in California, USA - Elk Dung C4 | ecosystem: Host-associated > Mammals > Digestive system > Large intestine > Fecal | place...
CCGCGACCAGCGCCGACCGGGCGCCGTGCTTCAGCCGCGCGTACAGCCTGCCCGGGTGACTGGCCCACTCGGGCTTGCCCCTGTCGTAAGGACACATGTCCACCAGACCTGAAATCGTCGCAAAGTCCGGGACGTCGGTCTCTTGGGCGTCAACGACGGCCATGTGGAAATCGGGAGGCGGGTGCCGGAGTTTGGTCCATTTGGTTGTTCCTGATGACGATGATTTCCAGACGTGGAAGTAGATTGCGAAGGGCTCTGTCATGGGGAAGGGGGATGTGTGGTTTGGAGATGGTTTGTGACGGGGGATGAGCGCCATCTGGTTGTATATCGGGTTCCAGGAGCGGTACAGGCCCGGCTGGACGAGCGGGCCGTAGGGTTTGCGGTTGTTGTCGTAGGTTGGTTCTGGTCTGTTGAAGATCGGGGCGAACAGCCATTCCCAGAATCGCAGGGACGGTGGTGACGGAGCGAGTGTTACCGGCGCGGCAGGTTGCTGCTTGTGCAGCGGCGGCGCCCTGAGGACGTTGTAGCCGGCCCGCTTGAGGTTAGAGTAGACCTGGAACTTTTGCAGGCTGATCTTGCCGCGCTCGCCGTCCTTGCCGATGAGCAGCGAGTAGGCCGCCTGCAGGCTGAGGGGGAAGCCGTTTTCGTACTCGTCTTCGTCGAAGTCGTCGTCCTCGTTCTCCTCGCCGTTACCCTGTCCTTCGTCCTGGCCTGCAGCTGCAGCCGCCGCCGCAGCAGCGAGCGCAGCCCTCCTCTTCTTCTCCTCCTTCTTTTTCCTCTGCTCCACTTCCGGATCAGCGCTGAAGATGTCCTCCATCCCTTTCGTCGGCCACCACAAGTCCAGCGACCCTCTCTCTACCAGGTAGAGCGCCTCCTCGGGCAACAACCAGTCCCTGCCCCGGCCCGGTCGGTCCTTGGGCTGTCCCGTGATCGCTCTGCCCATGCTCTGACTGGCAAGCGAGCTATTCTCTAGAATGACAACCCTGTTCCGCACATGCGCATACGGCTTCTTTTCCTTCTCCTTCCTCTCCCCCTCCTTTCCCTCTCCTTCTCGTTGGTCCTCCTCCTCCTCCTCCTCAGGCCACTCAGCCCACCAATCGGGGAAATACCACCCCCTAGACCAGTTCTGAGGCGTGTGCACGCGCGTGTAGCTCAACACCTCGGTCATGGCCCGCCGGCTCTTCTCGAGCGTGTTCTCCTGCTGCTTCGTGCCGTGCGACTCGAAGTCCTTCTCGCCTTTCCGGATCGTCTGCGCCGAGATGCCCGTGTTCTTGCGGAACATGGCCGCGAAGGCGCTAAAGTCCTGCTGCTCTTCCTCCAGCGCGTCCTCGGCCGTCATGACGCCGTTCTCGGCTGCCGCCGCCGGGTCGTTGCCCCCGGCCGGAGGGGCCGCCGTGGGCAGGTCGTCGTCGTCGAGGGACATTTGTTTTGTCTTTTCTGGTGTGGATGAGACTTGCTCTTGTGCCTCTGGTTCGTAGTCCTTTGCCAGGCGGTGTTGTTGTATGTAATTGCTGTTTTTTGTCTTCCCAGTGCAAGTTGTAAGTTGTAACTTCCAGGTCTGACGCCGGTGACTGAACTATGGCGCGCAGCACCACACTGTAAAAATAGGTGGGGCTTCCATATCGATAAGGATGGGAGCTCTCATCTCTGTGCAAGCGACAATCCCGTCTCCTATCTAATGCACACGAAGCCTTTAGCAAGGAGAGAGAATTATCCAGACGAAAGTGTGTGCATATTCAAAAGTGATCAAGGTATTCGTTTCAGGTCAACCCGGTGTGCAGCGTCCGGACGCCTCAATCGGATGTCGCGAACCAAACTTGGAGTACGGATTCGTATCGTTAACAGTACACCAGTCCGTAGGACCTCCAGTTGATAGTCGAGCTAGGTACTTGTAAGATAGATTCTTATCATCGTGTAGCATAGATCCTATTGGTATATTGTAGGGGTCTACACCTATGAACGATCTTTAAGTTAGGTGAGATGTTAGTAGATCGGTTGGGTTAATAGGTTTCGGAACAGGCAAGTAAGATAACAATCCAAACCTGTACGGCGAAGTGGCCGAGTGGTTAAGGCGTTGTGTTTAGGTTACTAATAATAACTTGAAACCGCAATGGGAAACCTCGCGAGTTCGAATCTCGTCTTCGTCAACGTATCTTTTTGCTTTCGTTTCTTTTTTGAAATGTTATTTCACATCCAATAGCCACCACACAATACCGATATCCTTTGTCCATCCCATTCTTAGCTTTACATTCCCTGTATCAATCTGATTGCTTTTGTATACTCGGTAAAAAGGCTCCAAGGAGAGATATAATGTAGCGGTTATAGGCAATTGGTAGAAACGATGCTCTAGAAAGCTGTTATATATAGAGCAAATGTAAGACGGTTAGGCTGTTATAATTTTATGTTGAAAACAAGTCATTCGGCAGTCGTGCCATCCTTTCCAACATCGAGATTGTTATATCACAGACATCCCCATCTATCGCTAGTTGGTGAACAGACATGTTTATCCAAGCAACACATGCTGAGAGCGAGCTGTATAAAGGCTGTTAAGGCCATTGTCATTATCACTACTCGTGTCTGTTTCTCTACCTTCTTGCCGGGTTTCCTACTTATACAGACCCATAAGGGTATCCAAACACCAAGAAACGGCCACCCAGTCAAGAAACAGCGAAACCACAAACGCGCCATATAAGCCCATCATCCAGTGATGATGTACCCTCCCCATTGTTGGCACCCAACACCCCCTATCTCTTCCTCGTATAGAAAAGCTCCACTGCTGGTTATCGTGATAGTTTGTCCCGTTGCTAGACATCGCCAAGTACCACGCAGTTGGATGATGGAGACACAAGGCCGCTGAATTCATAAGGAGTCCGCCTTGTATCCCTTCTTTCCCTCCCAAGAGAGAAAGAATAAATATAAGAAACAGAGTGCAGGCCTTCCTCCATGAACCGGTGGTGGGGGGAATATGACCTAAAGCAAGAAAAGCCCAAACGCCACCCGAACCGAAGCCATGCCCATCCGTCTCCAGGACCTGAACCAGGGTCTTCAAACAAGAAACCAGAAAATGCTTTCCCGCAAAACCCCTACCATATATCTTTGCCATGTGAACTGACATATCTGCTTTGAATAGACAACGTATCTGTGTGTAAACGCCCCAGGGGAAACCCCAACCGTCGCGGTATAAATCCGGAGTGCGTGTACTCCTCTCAATAGTGAAACATGGCGCAGAAAATAGCGTGACCTCATCAGTATTCCTTCGGAGTTAACTCCCCGTCATTTATTTTCCCCTCTATCCAAGTCATAAACCATTCGTTCCATTCAGTTGCCTCTCGGTCGTGCTCCGGTTCTTATGCCAACGATAAGAGAAGCGGGTGGTCTCGATAGGTGAGATGAGCTCTAACCGTAAGCTCGACGTCGGTACCCGCGGCGAAGTTCGTGTGCTCCGACAAAGCTGATGGCAAGTCGGCCAGGAAGCGAGTCGATAGTATGGGCAAGAAAGACATTGCCGATAGTCTCGTCGTAGCAGCCGCTCAACCTTGCAATCCATCTTGTACCAGTCTCGCGAAGGCTGGCACAGAACAAATAAGCAATAACAGCCCGGCCTACCATTTCCACCATATATGGACTTGCCTCCCGCATACCGGATACTGGCAAGGGGCCAAGTTCCAAGCATACGTTGAACCCATATGCGCCGGCGACGTATCGGCCATCTAAGGATCAGCTAAGTCGAGTCGGACCGCCGAACAGAGGACGCCGCTCAGTAAGATTTTCAGATACAGATGCCATTGGCGACTTCGAGGATCACTCAATGAGCATCTTCTTCACTCCTCCGACCTCGCACAGTCCGAGGTGCCTTATAGCCTCCCTTTCGTGGGCAAGAATAATCGTCCGATCCGGGAGCACGGGGTTATTTGGATCGACCTGTGAAGCAGCCTTGGCCGCTTCTTCAATTGCGTCCATTTCATCACGACATGCTTGTTGGTCCATAGGGCAGATCACGATCGGTTGTCGGAGAACAATGTCCCGAGCGCCTGCCATGTGGGCCTGGTAGCAATAGTCAGCGACAATTCGATAAGGAATCATAAAGAGGGCTGAAATGGAGGTGGGCACAAACCTTGATGCTCAAATAAAACTCAATCTTGTAAAGCGTTGATGTTGTTGTGAAGCTCGTGACTTCGTACATGGGGAACCCTGGTTTCCCTCTCTTGATGATGCCATCTGGATCCCGCAAGTCTCGCGCCGGAAATACAAGACCCAGATTAGTGACGTAGCCCGTCTCAGACATTTTGGCCCCGACAGGTTGGGTGTGTTTTGCGATTTTGTTAACCTTTTTTGTTGGCTCATCGCCCTCTGGGTTAAAGGTTATTTCCTCCTCAATCGATAGCGTTATCTTTTGTATTGTCACCCTTCTCACTTTGTTCATCAAATCCACGTTAGGCGATAGTTTTATGTATACCGTGATTGGGTCTAGTGGTCCGTAACTCCATTTTGGGAGTGATATGCCCAGTGTCACGAGGTTGTCTGCTGCCATGATTTTCGTCTCGGGGCGGTTGTACATGCCAAAGGTTGATAAGGTGTCGTATCGTTGTATCGGGATAGGGAAAGTGTATCGGTTTTGTTGGCTTGCACCTTGCTGAACGGTGACGACGAGCTCATAATACGTTTCGGCGACCCGGCTGGGTAGCTGGAGGCTCGCAGGAGGTATCCGGCGGTTGGTCTCCTCTCCTCCGCGGCCAAAAGGGATGAATATTTGAAAGGGCAAGTCCATAGCGATCACACTTTCTGCCTCCTTGCCTGACACACATCGGAAGAGCAAGACCTCCTTTCCGACCAAATCGATTGTCTCGCGCCTCGGCGTGCCGAGATGTCGTTTCGCAACATTTTCGGCGGCAGGATGTATCGTTTCTCGTCGCTGAAGACATATGCGCACCATCGACACCGATACGGGAGCTGAGAAACCTGCCCCGGGTCGGATTTCCACTTTGCCTACTATTCTTGGCTACAAGAGTTCGGTTAGCAGGCTTGATTCCAGTCGATCACCAGTGGAATGCGCAAATGGACGGTAGAAGCATCAAAGACTAACCAGAGTCGCAGATATGCCCGGGTAGCCTACTAAGAAGCTGCTGTTCGGCGGGCCCGATATCCTTACTGTGGCCGGTAGCGTTGATGCATTCATTCTGGCTTTAGGAGAAGGCAGGCATAGATGACGGGATCAGTGCTAGACTGCGGTAAGGTCCGTCGACAACGGAGGAGAACGGCGCAAACCCCCGCCGGTCATGCATAAAGGAATCGCAAATACTGTCCTGGCGGCGCCGCGGCTGAGGATCACTGAAGGGCGTGGATTTTGGAGCCTGCCAGCCCTGGGGGCCCGGAGATGTCAGTGAGGGGTACGGTCCGGGGTTGTCCCTGGCGATCGCAAAGCGCTTGTATCGATAAGGCTGGGGGGTGTCGGCTGGCCGCACACACTGGGAATCGTCACAGAGTGTTGGCAAAACTTGGAATTGAAACCTGCCAGTCTTGGGCGTGGTCGTGGTCGTGGGCGTGCGAGGTGTGCGGAAAGTGTCGTCGTCTTGGCAAGGGCGAAGAAAGGCAAGGCGAGGCAGGTTGGTCGGTCTGATTGTGAGTGGCAATCGGTGAGACGGGCGGGCGACGCCGTATCGCAGTCCAAGGATGATGGGCAGAACTGGCTGGTTTGCTGGGTCTTGTCCGGCGCTGTTGCTGGTTCCAGTGATGGTCACCTACGAACTACAGCCGGGTGCGACAGGCGACAGGGAAGCTCGAAGTGCACTTTGGAGGTGCAGCAAGGCGACGAAACGAAACGACCAAATCGAAGGCCGCCTAGAGCCGCCGTGAATTTTTTGGTCTCTTTCTCCTTGCAGCTGGGACGAAGCAGAGCCTCTGTAACAATGGGACGATGTTGTTTGTAGGTGTGGAACTTGCCGTCTGGGCTATTCCTTGGTGAACTGAGGTGACTACTTCCAAGGTTCTAATCCGTACGGCGCACCTAGGCAGTAGTAGTTGACTATAGTGTAGACGGCGAACCTGAGGTTGTTCCTTCGTCCTCGGTTGATCTGTGAAGATCAAAGTAAGTTGAATTAATGCGGGCGACGTACGGATGTGCGCGTCTTCGCAGTGCACTCCGAATGGAAGAGAGCGTTTTGCATCCAATGGCAAACGAGAATGCGTTGTGCAAATGGTCTGCGAACAGATGCCGCTTGTCCTTCTTTCTTTACCGGACTTCCCTAGGCGCCAAGGGGGGGAAGGTACGGATTATAGCACTCGTGGGTGAGCATGAATGGTGCAGTCCTTGAGAGCAACCAAGAGCTAATGTGGGGTGCTCGACAAGTCCCACCAGTGCTTTCTGGTGTGTGTCGTATGCTGTAGCCTGCCACTCCTGCTCTTCGGTGACCTTCCACCGCTAGGTCGTACCTGCCATGCCAGCAACTCTGCTTTAGTGCGGTGGGTATTGCGAACAACCTTGGAAACACTTCTCGACGGGAGTTATGGGATGGGATGGATTACCGAACATGACAGGTTAGTTACTCAGGGCAGGCTCTCAAGGTAAGTGATGCGGTGGGAGTAATTGTAGCTGACTGTCTTCCGTTTTCAGCCCCCTTAATACTGGATTGGATAGCCCAGTGTATACCGAAGCAACTTCAGCAGTCCCTGCAGCAAGCAATCAAAGGTACGGCGTCGGTAAAGACTGTTGACGGATGGTCTCTTTGTAAGGTAGCCATCAAGAAAGGGCCATTCTAGAATCATGCAACCCAGCCAGCCAGCTCAAAGAGAGGGGGCACGTTGAGGCACAAAGTAACCTTTCCCAGATAAGCAGCTTGCCAAACAAACTTGTTCAGTTATGAGACGCCTAATAAGACACTAGATTTTCACAATAAGGATTTTTTTCTTCTTCTTCAAATACATCCATAGGGCTACTACACCCTTTGCCAATTTTGCTCCCTACCTTACTATGACGTGAGAAAGCAAGCGATGCAGTTCAAAGTGCCCAAAAATGCCCAGCGAGTCCAGGCTCGAGCCAAAATCTCACCTCCAGGGGTTCCTGCCTTATCTGGCGCAAATATCCAATGGATGTCGTTCCTACCCCTTGCAACAACCCTGGGTAAGAAGAGAGATCTGTCAATCGACGATATCTTTTCCCAGATCCATCGAATCCATCATCCAACGTCAAACTAGAAATTACTGGAGGCCTCCAGTATTGACAGCTTTCAATACACTTTAGCCATTCCCGTTGAGCCACAACAATCGCCTTTATCCCGTACCTTCGCTGCGTCTTCTCTCATAGGCGACTGTGTTCAAAACACCCAATGGCCATAGCTTCTGAACAGTACTTGATGCAGGTGCAAAGCGACAGGGCTGCGGAGTTAGCTGTGTACAGTGTGGTCAAAGCTCTGAAATCGAGCATGCAGTGCGGGAAGCATCCATCCCACTCTTCCGCTCGGATTCCAGCCCATCAGAGCCGCCAAAGCGGCCCAAAGCCAAGGCTGGGCGACGCACGTCAACTGCAACCCGAAATCTGGTTGCTAGGTTCTGCTGGGAGCGCGCCCTGAGAAACACCATTCCCGGCCACCCAGCGACCTGGGTCCAGAACGCGGCGTCATTTGATTCGCAATGGACAGAAGAGCTGTCATCAAGTTAAAGACATAACTTCTCAATACGTCCTTCACCGACAAATATCAGTCATTATGTCCGTGACATTGCACACCAACCTCGGGGACCTCAAGATCGAAGTCTTTTGTGAGAGCGTCCCCAAGACCGCAGAGGTAATTATTCATATTCCCCGACCCCTTCGCCAAACCCATCTCTAGCCCCTCCCCGCTGGAAGGGCGGTTTGGCACACAATAGCTTATTTTTCGGTGTAACATTCGTCCCGAGTCTGACGCTCACATCTTTTTCTTTTAGAACTTCCTCGCCCTCTGCGCGTCCAACTACTACGATGGCTCGCCCTTCCACCGGCTGATCCCCAACTTCATGGCGCAGACGGGCGCGCCCGCGAACCCGACGCCCGAGAACCCCAAGGGCGGCCGCTCCATCTACGGCCCAACCTTCGAGGACGAGATCCGACCGACGCTCCGGCACAACGAGCGCGGTATCGTCAGCATGGCCAACAAGGGACCCGGCACCAACGGCAGCCAATTCTTCATCCTCTTCGACAAGGCGCCTCATCTTGATGGCCTCAACACGGTGTTTGGCAAGCTCATCGGCGACGAGAGCCTCGTCACGCTGGCCAAGATCGAGCAGGCCGAGGTCGACAAGAAGAACCGGCCCAAAGAGCCCGTCAAGATTGAGAGGGTGACGATACACGCGAACCCGTTGGCTAAGTGAAGGGGCATGGGAAGGTACAGTGCCGTATCAGCTGGCTCTGCACATGCCAGAGAGAGCAGGGTTACCAGCTGGTGTTCGACTTCAAAGGGCCGGAGGATCGGGTTATCTCGGCATGTCTGACAATTCTCATGTCAGAGTATGTAAGCCACTTCTGCTGGAGGGCTGTAAGCTGAGTTAGGCGCTCCAGTCAGGCGGCCTTCGGTCAGGTCGTCACGCCACAGGCTCACCACCACAGCTCAGTAGGGGGTTTCTCCATTGCGTTTCCAAGCCAAGCGGCTTGTATGGAAGGGACTGCAAGAAAAGCTAACGTGGTCGGAAAATATCGCGAAACATAGTTTCGCGCCTGGGTTAGCCTACTATGAGGTGGGCGACTATGTTAGGTTGTGGATTGCTTTGTGATGACAACTTAACTAGAACCGAAGAGGTAGAAAAGAAATACTTGATCAGTTATTAAATATATGTAAAGGAAGAAAGAGACATATTGACACACTGATGTATGGCGCATAAATTCCGCCCCCAAACTCGTAACACCCCTTAAGCTCGGACAAATACACACAAAATGGATAGCGTACCCGAACACTCGTCGCCCCGTGCTTTCGCCGGCTTGTTTTGTTTGCCCCTGAGTCCTCCTCAACAACACACTGAAACGCCTCGGTGATTTTTCGCCAATCATAAAAGTAAATAATCATGCCATAACATGTTTCCCCCATAAACACCGATGCGAAACTTTTGTGAGACGGAGTGCTGACCAAGAAAACCTAAGCTAGCCAAGCTCGCATAAGGTACTTCGTAGAAAAAGTGGCAAAGAGATCCAGAGAAACCGAAGGAACGCAAATATACACCCGACAGTGAAAAAACCCCAAACGCGACTGGTCTTTTCCACCAAGTTCCCTACCGTCGCCATTTGGTGTATTTCAGACTCTTGATTTTTCCGCTCACTCAAAAATTTCTGTACCATCTTTCTACCACCCTCCCCCTTTTTTTTATCTTCTACTTTCAACATGCATCTTGTCAAAAGCATACAACCCCCGAGTTGTTAAACAAATTCTTTCAAAACGCGGAGAGCTCTGCTCTACTCTCACCCCCGATCAACAACTGAACCGAGTTAACGCATTTACGATAACCAAAACTTTTTAAAAAATTCGAATTCGATGAAAGAGTAAGGAGGTATCTAAAGTATGATGATGATGATGGCAGCAGGTTAACGAATTTGACCCAGGAAAAATAATAAAATATGTAAGCCAAACTTCTTGGGGTTTTCTTCCTCAAGAAACCACGCTCTACCCTATCCATCTCGTCCGCTCACAGAAAAAAAAAGACAAACAACCCGCCCACACACCCATTTTGATTGCTTGCATCATAACCATTGTTCTTGTAGTTTCATCTCATTTATACGAGTAAAAAAAGTCTTATATCTCGCCCCTTTTATCTTCTCCGCTCCGACTTTTTGATCCCTTTACTCAGGAGCAGCGCCTCCCGCCCACCAAGCCAAGCCAAACGCGCTCGAGCCAGACAGGCAGGCAGGCAAGCGAGCGAGCAGACATAACGATCCGCTCTTACAAGCAGGAGCGGGAGCATATCCCCGAATACACTATTCCTCCCAAACCGTCACACCAGAGGAGGAGCACTACCCCTTCCTCCTCCGCTTTGCATCTCGTTCTCCCGTTGATGGGGTCTCTGGTGCCTGTTGCTGCAGACCTAACCCAACAAGATCGTTCCTCGGGATCTCCTCCGTGCCCGCCACCGACGGCGTCGGCGTGCTGGCTATGTCTGTCCCCGTCGTCCCGTCGTTCATGAGGTCCATGCCGGAGTCATCCCCCACATCCCCGAACAAACCCCCTGTTCCTCCTCCCCCTACCCCTAATGTTGTCCCTCCACCACCACCTCCGGCTCCACTAGTACCGGCCAGACTAAACCCGGAATCCAGGCCAAAGTCGAAGTCGTTGCCATCTACCACGCCTCCCGCTCCTGTTGCAGTCGCAGCGCCGCCGCCTCCAGCGGCACCGCTTTTCCCACCTCCATTGGGAAACATGGAAGGCTGCTCCGCGTAGTCCGCGTTGATGAACTGGTCGATGTCCACGTCCCCGAAATAGCCGCCCCCGTTCGTCTGCGCACCGGGACCGACGCCGCCATTGGTACCTGCCACGGGGTGTCCGTGGCCGTCGAGCCCGGGGATCCGACCGCTCGGGCTGAGCGGGCCGAGCATGCTGGTCAAGAGCTGAATCTGGTCGCTGTTATCCATGGACAACCGCTCGATCTCCTCCAGGTTCATATCCTGCATGTTGAGATCGCTGATGGAGGGCGGGATGCCATGCGGGAGGCCAAAAGAGCGCATGATTGGGGACAGCGATGCCGGTTGCTGTGGTAGCATCGGGGCCGCTGTTGTTGGTGGTGCGGTAGTCGGGGGCATGGAGAGGGGCGGCATGGAGACGGCAGGCGGAGGAGGGGGGCTACCCACGCCCGCACTGGCGCCCAGGGTCGGACCGGACGAAGCGGAGCTGACAGGTGTTTGGATGGGTGTCGGTGTAGGCCCTGATGAGACGGAAGGAGATGGCCGTTGTGGCCGTTGTCCAGCCATTATGCTGAGCATCTTGTCCCGGTGCTCGTTGCTCATGCTGCTCACATTGGTCTTGGCCGCCACCGTCGGCAAGTCGATGCCCGACACGCTGACGGCGTTGGTATCCTCGATGATCTTCATCATGCCCTCATGCGGGTTGGTCCGCAGCTCGTTGCGCATGTGCTGCGGCGATGTCGTGTCACCAGGAGACGTATCAAACAGCTCGGTGACCGATCCCATCTGAGGACCCTGATACGGCGTTGATACGGAAGCTTGGTGATGGGGTGCCGGGGACGGTGTGGATGAAGGCGTGGCGAGCGAACTCGCTTTGCCGTGCGGGATAGGGGGTAGCAAGCGCTGCTGCCGCTTCGGCGTCGCACTAAGAGTTGTCATGTTCTGAGACTGCGGGTTGAAGATATCGCCGAGGTCCACAACGCTGCCCTGGGGCATTTGGACACCCCCAGAAACCGGATTACCTCCTGAATGGTGCGCATTGGGAATGATACTCGCTAGAAGATCCTGGACACTATGAGTGCCACCTTGCTCTTCCAACGATTTTCTAAACACGTTGGCCAAGAAGTTGAGAATCGCATTTATCGAATTTTCGTGCCTTTCGTGCATGTTCTGGAACATGACTGCCTGCTGATACAATTGTTGATGATCTTGTCGCAGCTTGTGTAACATGGCAGAAATAGCGACCTGCTGTTGCTGAAGACGCTCGATATTCATCTTCACCTGAACGAGATCCTTCTTCTGAAGCGGCCCAAGTTCGCTGGCGCCACCTGACCCTCCTCCACCTCTTCCTATCGGCGCTCCGTTGAAGTTCTGACCGCCCGAGAAGTTGTCCTCGGTAACCACATCGTCCTCGCTTTCACCTTCACCCTCATCCTTCTTGCCCGGCTTCTTCTTACTGTTACCGCTCTTTGGCTTGTTGATGAGCCACAGGAGATTAGGGTGTCCTCGTCGGAAGTATGGATTGTAGTACTCGCTGGGGCTCTTGTTCTTCCGCTCGCTTGCCTTCATCGAGTTGTCCGAAAGACCCACTCGCTTGTGGAAACCGTACATGTTGAGCTGGCGAACGAACGAGGCGTAGTTGTTGTGCTTGAAGAGCTCCGGAATCAGAGTCTTGGCGAACTCGTCTTCATCCAGCACTATGAACGAATCCCCCTTATCCGACCATCGGATCAGCTCGGTATTCCTAGACTCATCGAGAAAGCTACGAAAGCGATTAGTACGATTTTCATCTCACCATCCAACAAGATGTGAGGGTCGCGTCTGTTTACCTGCTCAATTTTTGCACGAAAGGTGGAATCTGCTTCCTCTTGGCTTGAGCTTCCCTTTTGGCTCGTTGCGCCATCTCCTCGAGTCGCTCGATGCTGTCGTGCTCGTCCAGACCTCCGCTGGCTGCCTGGAGAAATCCTGTATCCTCACCGTAAGCGCCCCAGGGTTCAGTAGGAGAATCAAAGGGTGTTCTACCGCCGGTGGGCACCAATGCGCGGCTGTTCTGACGGCGCGCCAGAGCGTTGGAGGCGGCCGGAATGGCCTGGCCGTATGGTGCCTGTGACGCCATCATCGCGTATGGGTTCGCATTCGGGGGCACGGCGTCGACAAATCCGTTGGCGTCTGCCCCACCGTTCCACCGAAAGACCTGGTCGGGTTGGGCCGCGGCGAAAGCCTGCTGCATCTGATGGTGAGGGATGGGGATAGATACCATGGGTGAGTCGCCCGGAGCTGCTCGTTTTCTGGTGTTGGGCGACGACATAACAGTGGCGCGCATGCGCTCAGACCGAACCAAGCGGTCGCGGGGGAGGTGTTTCGGGGGGGCAGGGGCGACTCGCGGTGTTGGCGCTCGGTTGCCGAAGAGCAGTCGAGGTCTCCTTGTCTAGAAGGGCAGCTGATGCGTCGTCGTTGGTCTCGGGAAGGTGTGACAACTGTCCACTTTGGTCCGACGTGAGTCGAATGTATGTTTGCAATCCTGGACGACAAATCGAGGTTCGATCGGGTAAGTCGGTACAGTTTTCGGTACCAAGCCTTCGGGTCACTCTATCGTAGCGGCTGCCGTACCTTAAATGTTGACACACGCGGAACCAGAAGCATGCACTCTTGCAAGTGCAGGAAGAAGAAACTAGAGGTATCCAGATGGGGTCGCCTCTTCGGGTGCGCGCGGCTCAGATGGAGCGGTCTATATAACCCGACCGAAATCCAAACCAAAAGTTGCTCAAAGGCAACAAACCCAGTGAATACCAGGCACCAGGGAAGCCAAAGAGGGCAGGTAGGGCAAAGGATGTTTCGGGACGACCGTGTTGTTGGGTGTTACGGTCACGGTCGCTATTTAAAAAAGGGCAGTCCTTCTTTGGTCGCAAGTGAAGCGCCCTGCAATCGCCCTATTGCAATGGCGGGGTATCCGAAGTAAGGGCAGTACTGTCTGTAGTCGTTTGACAATTGCGTCGGAGCCGGTGAATGGCCTTTAGCAAGCGGCTGAGGGAAGTTCAATGCCGTTGCTCTTTTTTAAGGTAGTTCGCTGCAGGTTTCGAAGTCGCCAGTTTGCAACTCAGGACAGTTCGCGTGAGATCAAAGTAAATTGGGGGACGGTCGCCTTAAGGTTATTGTGCTTTCCCGCCTTGTCCGTGAAAGTAACTCTGCTTGGGGTTTCCTCTCTTTGGCTTGTCGCACCCTTCTTTTCCAGGTTGCTTCTTTTTTTGCCGTTGGTTTCGGGGTCTCAAACCGACAGGGTTGTTATGTATGTTATATATGTACAGCAACGTGCCAACGGGGTCGAACACGGTAGCGGCCGTCGTCGCGCGCGCGGGGAGGTGGAGGCGAAGAGTTATTAGTTGCAAGTGAAAGAGAAGACGGAGATTTTAACGTGACGTGACGCGGCGTCTCAAGTCTGGTGTTCAACTATTAACTGAACTCTCTCTGACGTTGAGTGCTTCGGGGCATCGTGCTGTTAGACTACAAATAAGTGGGTGGGTTCACCCGATTGCGATCCATCAGATGGAGATGGCACCTACTTTTCTTGGGCTGCCGATCCAATCACAGGGTCGATAGATAACGGGATTAACAGCGCTGCAACGCGGGGAGGGTCAAGAGGGTGCTTTCTGGTGCTCTAACAGTTTCGCTAGGGCCCGCAGTGCCCGCAGTTGCACCCGCAGCCCAATTGCTCGCAGGCGGCAGGCGGGACTGTCGCTGTCTCTTTTAGCGCAATAAGAAAAAATTTACAAAGCGATCGCGATCGCGATCGCAAATGGAAGGACGGCCCGCCCTCAATGAATGCACTAGAATGCACGTTCGGCCATTGTCTGTTCATGGCATCATGGTTGATGCTTGCTCACCGCTTTCAATGGGAGGTTGTGATATACAATGGGAGAGTTCTTGAGCGAAGAAAGAGACGTTTATTCGAACTCATATGTCAAGGTCAGAGCTTGCGACAGGTCTGTATCATTGTTTGAACAATTCCGTTTTGACTTGTTAAAACAACATTCTTCCACAGCAACAACATTAACAACAACAACTATCATACTAAAAGGGCAGTAAAGAGTGACATGATTCCAACCCAATCACGATAGACACATCTTAAGTTTTCTTGGCGCTTAGCACATGCAATCTCACCATGTCCACGTGTTTCTTCTGGCCACTTGTCCGAACAGTGGATTACCGCATGAGAAATCCATCTTCCATTCCTTTGACCTGTTGGTTAAGCTAGCGAGTGATATCTCATGTTTGGGGGACAATTAGGCATTGTATGGTCGTTATATCAAATAAGTTAACAGCACGATTCGCAACAGCTTGAACCACCAACAATGGCAACTCTGGATGTCAAAGTGGGGGAGTTGTGATACCAAGAGGATTGGCAGACTAAAAGAGCCAATGGCGTTGAGCGAATAAAAGACGACCCGGTACATCCGTTACCAGGCCGGACGATTTCTTCCGCCATTATACAAAATACAGGGCAGGTATAAACAGAATGGGGTGATAGTTGCTTTAGCTAAAACCAAAGAGCCGAATCATTCTCGTTACGTTTGGTGATCGACGATCTGTCGAACTGGCAGTGAGGCCTCACTGTCGGTTTGCGACCACGTTGATTGCAAGAGCCGAAGCCTTGTCCCAAGACTGAGTATCAAAGTTTGAAGGCATGCCGTTCCCGCGGTTGGTTAAATCCTCTGACATGCGTTGGCAATGCACAGTAAGGGACGTGAGACGGTTGAAAGAGGACTGATTTCAACATCGGCATGACCAAAGACGCAGATTGTTTGAATAAGGGTATCTTGAATGTCATTAAGTTATAACTCCGGCCATGACAAATATCAATCTCTTGTACAAATATCACCCGTACATGCCGTCAGCAACCACCAACCGGTTATGCCTCTCCCCTCACTCTCAAATATAAGTGAGTCTCTTACCAACGGTCTTTCCTGCCGCGGTCCCAGGCCCGAGACGACCCGCCAGAGCGTGCATCTTTGGAGTGCTTCTTCTCCTCCTTCAACGTCCGCGCCTTCTCCAGCGGGTCGATGACCACCAGCTCCTCTTCGGCCTTCTTGCGGTAGCTCAGGTCCTTACCCAGTTTGTCTGCCGCAAAGCTGAGAGTGTGAGACATCCAACCCTCGTCGCCGCTGTCATCCTTGTCCTCAAGTTGGTCCCAGGCCTTGCAACTCTGACAACCGGCGACGAAGTGCAAGTCGCAGACCTCTTCCTCGCCGCCGTCTTCTTCCGGTGTTGCTTCTGCCACGGGCTGTGGTTCCTTGGCAGCATGCTTTTCAGCGGGTACGGACTCCAGCTTTGACTTGAAGGCTTTGAGGAGGTCGAGAGCCTCCTGCTCTTCCCTCGTCGGAATGCTACTCGCTCCCCCGCCTCCTGGTCGCCGCTTTCTCGCACGTGTTGACGTCTCGGGTATGAAGTTCTCTATGGCCGATTTCTTCTTCTCCTTTACGGGTTCAGTGTAGATGGTTCGTTTCATCGATGCCTTGATGGCCTCAATCTCTTCGTTTGTTCGTTCCAGCAACGTCTTCTTCTTGGGTTCCGGTTCTGGGCTGGACGATTCATGGCGTTTTGGCGGTTCCTTTCGTGACGGTACTGGTACCGCTGCTCGGGGAGGGGTTGGACTCCTTCTTCGTTCCTCTTTGGGCGGCCTTTCTTTTGACTCTTTTCTGGGCGCCGGTTTGCTTTCTTTCTTCGCAGATGGTTTTGCCGAAGCTTTGGGCTGCTCCGGCTCCTCTTCAACTGCTACAATTCTGGTGTCATACTTTGGCTTCTTGATGATGGGAAGATCCGCTCCGTCCTCGTCTTCCTCATCTCCAAAACTTAGAAGTTGCTTGCCGCCTTTTCTCTTCTTCTGTTTCTTCTCTACCTTTGGCGCCGTCTGAGCATGTTTCGGTGCCCTCTTTTCCCTCTTCTTCATATCGTCAAAGGGGTTTGTAAGAATTTCGATATGTGTGATCTTGATTGGGTACAGCGGGCGCTCAGTGCCCTCCTCAATCTCCGATTCTCCCATCTTGGCAAGATTATAGATGGTATCGCCGGCCACTCGGCCAAACAAGGTATTCTTCCCGTTCAATTCCTCCGCCTTGCCCAGGGTGAAGAAGAACTGGCTGCTATTCGTGTCGGGGGAGCCTTCGTTCGCCATGGCGAGCTGGCCTCTCCGGTTGAACTTCAAGCGCGAATGGAACTCGTCCTTGAAGTTGACCCCCATAGACCCGGCATTCTTGCCTCTGCGCTGGTCCATGGGCCAGGGGTCCAGATCGCCGCTGAGAGCGCCGCCATCGTATATGGACTCGCCTCCATGGCCGGTGCCGCTTGGATCACCGCCTTGGAGAATGAAGCCCGGAACCAGCCGGTGGAAAATCGTGTTGTCATAGTATCCGTCCAAAGCGAGCTGCAAGAAGTTGCGGCACGTCAGCGGTGTTTGTTTCGCGAATAGCTCGACTGCGATTTCGCCCTGGGTCGTGTGAATAATGGCCTGTGCCGTCGGCTGCGGCTCGAGGTTATAGATTGTGGACATGTTTTATGGTTCTGTTGCGCTCCGACGCGCAGTTCACCGTCAGGACATTCGAATCGAATCGTTGTTTGTTGGTGGAGTTGATTGGATTCCAAGGTTGGATCTTGGCCTGGGACTTTGGGGGGAGAGCTTGAGCTTCTGCAACTGCAGTTGACAGGGCTGATGCGAATCCAGTTGATTGGGGAAACAATTGAGTGGCGGTGCGGGAGCCACAGTGCGGGGCTAGACGCGCAACGCCCCCCCATTGCCCCATGACAGGCAGGTGCATCCCATCATCAGGACTGGGACCAGGACCCGGGACAGGAGCTTGTTGCATCTCCAAAACGACGCCAACAGCTTCCCTGCCACCAACCTCTCTCCGAACCTCGCAACCCACTTCACCAGTCTCTCCCACTCCCGAATTACTCCCCGAGCTGGCCTCGAGCTTTGCAGCCTTGACCCTATCCGATCCAGTCTTTTCTCAACCCGTTATCCACCATGAGCGACCCTCGAGCACCGCAGCGATACTCGGTGAAGCCCAGGAT
>Ga0233366_1000333_pt1 | contig 17382 bp, 18 predicted proteins | sample ElkDunMinimDraft_23_FD_191536 | JGI IMG/M metagenome (GOLD analysis project Ga0233366, IMG submission 191536) | Fecal eukaryotic communites from dung pellets of Tule Elk in California, USA - Elk Dung C4 | ecosystem: Host-associated > Mammals > Digestive system > Large intestine > Fecal | place...
TCGGCTTCGACGCCATCACGGTCGCGCTGCTCGGTCGCTCCCGCCCGCTCGGCACGGTCCTCGCCGGGCTCCTGTTCGGCGCGCTGCGCGCGGGCGGCTTCGCGATGCAGGCCCGGACCGGCACGCCGATCGACATCGTGCTCGTCGTGCAGTCCCTCATCGTGCTGTTCATCGCCGCCCCGCCGCTCGTGCGGGCGCTCTTCCGGCTGCCGACGCCCGGCGGCCCGACGCGTGCGGAGCGCAACACGGCCCGGAAGCGGGCGCAGGCGGTCCAGACCCCGACGACGACCCAGGAGGCGGGAGCATGACCACCGCGACCACCACGGCGCCCGCGGCGGCGCCGGAGCGCGCGGCCAAGCCGCTGCCGCCGATCAGCTGGCGTGGCCCGATCGCCTACACGGTGATCGCGCTGCTGTCGCTCGTGTTCTTCGCGCTCCTGCCCGCGAGCGGGCACCGGACGACGTTCCGCCTGTCGACTGCCAACGACTTCTTCCAGATCGAGCCGATCACGGTGAGCTCGACCGGCGGCGCGTTGTTCCTGTCGATCCTCGGTCTCCTGCTCGCCGGCCTGGCGTTCTGGGCCGCGGCGGAGCGGCGCAAGACCGGCGTCTGGCTGCCGATCGTGTTCGGCGTGGCGATCGTGTTCGCGTTCCTGTGCTGGGCCGGCGCGGGCAAGTCGGCGATCCCCCTGACCGGTCTGCTGCAGGGATCCCTCTTCCTCGCGGTGCCGCTCGTGTTCGGCGCACTCTCCGGCGTCCTGTGCGAGCGGGTAGGCATCATCAACATCGCGATCGAGGGCCAGCTCCTCGCCGGGGCGTTCCTCGCGGCGGTCGTCGCCTCGCTCACGTCGAGCGCGTACGCCGGTCTCATCGCGGCGCCGATCGCCGGCGCTCTCGTCGGCGTGCTGCTCGTGATCTTCTCGGTGAAGTACTGGGTCAACCAGATCATCGTCGGTGTCGTGCTCAACGTCCTCGTCGTGGGCGTGACGAGCTACCTGTACTCGACGATCCTCACCGAGGACGCGGCGACGTGGAACTCGCGCCACCCGCTGCCCGTGATCGAGATCCCGGTCCTCTCGCAGATCCCCGTCGTGGGCCCGGTCCTGTTCCGCCAGACGCTGCTCGTGTACATCATGTACGTCGTCGTGATCCTGCTGCAGGTCTTCCTGTTCCGCAGCCGGTGGGGCCTGCGCCTGCGCGCCGTCGGCGAGCACCCGAAGGCCGCGGACACCGTCGGCATCAAGGTGAACGCCACGCGCGTGCGCAACACCATCCTCGGCGGCGCGGTCGCCGGCCTCGGCGGCGCGTTCTTCACGGTCGCCGCGGGCCTCGCCTTCGGCAAGGAGATGACGGGCGGCAAGGGCTTCATCGCCCTCGCCGCGATGATCCTCGGTCGGTGGAACCCCGTCGGTGCGCTCGTCGCGGCGCTGCTGTTCGGGTTCTCGGACAACCTGCAGACGGTCCTGGGCATCGTCGGGACGCCCATCCCGAGCCAGATCATGCTCATGACCCCGTACGTCGTGACGATCTTCGCCGTCGCGGGTCTCGTCGGGCGCGTGCGTGCTCCCGCGGCCGAGGGCATCCCCTATGTCAAGTGAGGACACCGTGGCACCTGTCCCCGAGGTCGACTGGGAGTCCCTGCGCCGGACGGCGCGCGAGATCATGACGCGCGCGTACGCCCCGTACTCGGGCTACCCCGTGGGAGCGGCGGCCCTCGTGGACGACGGCCGGGTCGTCGTCGGCTGCAACGTGGAGAACGCTGCGTACGGCGTGACGCTGTGCGCCGAGTGCTCGCTCGTGAGCTCGCTCGTCGGGACAGGTGGCGGACGCCTCGTCGCGTTCGCGTGCGTCGACGGTCGTGGTGCCACGCTCATGCCCTGCGGCCGGTGCCGTCAGCTCCTGTGGGAGCACGGCGGCCCCGACCTGCTGGTCGACACGGTGAGTGGTATCAAGACGATGAGGGACGTGCTGCCCGACGCCTTCGGGCCCGAGAATCTGGAGGAGCGACCGTGAGCAGCGACGACGTGGTCCCGCAGGACGGCGAGACCGAGGAGCAGGACGTCGCGGCGACGGAGGAGGGCCCGGCGCCCGAGCCGTTCGACGCGGTCGACGTCATCCGTGCCAAGCGCGACGGGAAGCGGCTCGAGCCCGCTCAGATCGACTGGGTGGTCGACGCCTACACGCGCGGAGCGGTGGCCGAGGAGCAGATGGCCGCGCTCGCGATGGCGATCTACCTCAACGGCATGGACCGGACCGAGATCGGTCGCTGGACGCAGGCCATGATCGCGTCGGGCGAGCGCATGGACTTCTCGGGCCTGTCGCGCGTGACGGCCGACAAGCACTCGACCGGCGGCGTCGGGGACAAGATCACGCTGCCGCTCGCCCCGCTCGTCGCCGTGTACGGCGTCGCGGTGCCCCAGCTCTCGGGGCGCGGCCTCGGGCACACGGGCGGCACGCTCGACAAGCTCGAGTCGATCCCCGGCTGGCGCGCTGCGCTGACGAACGAGCAGATGATGAACGCGCTCGAGCACGTCGGCGCCGTGATCTGCCAGGCGGGCTCGGGCCTCGCCCCGGCGGACCGCCTGCTGTACGCGCTGCGCGACGTCACGGGGACGGTCGAGTCGATCCCGCTCATCGCGAGCTCGATCATGAGCAAGAAGATCGCGGAGGGCACGGGCGCGCTCGTGCTCGACGTCAAGGTCGGGTCGGGCGCGTTCATGAAGGAGCTCGACCAGGCGCGCGAGCTCGCGCGGACCATGGTCGACCTCGGGACGGACGCCGGCGTGCGGACCGTCGCCCTCCTCACCGACATGTCGACGCCGCTCGGGCTCACCGCGGGCAACGCGCTCGAGGTCCGCGAGTCCGTCGAGGTCATGCAGGGCGCGGGCCCGCAGGACGTCGTCGACCTCACCGTGGCCCTGGCGCTGGAGATGCTCGCGGGAGCGGGTCGCCCGCAGGACGAGGACGACGTGCGCCACGCCCTCGTGGGCGGGCGCGCGCTCGACAAGTGGCGCGAGATGATCGCGGAGCAGGGTGGCGACTCGCGCGCCCCGCTGCCGGTCGCGCGCGAGCACGAGCACGTCGTCGCCGACCGCGACGGCGTCCTCGAGCGGCTGGACGCGTACGCCGTCGGGGTCGCCGCGTGGCGGCTGGGCGCCGGCCGGGCGCGCAAGGAGGACCCCGTGCAGGCCGGGGCCGGCGTGGAGCTCTTCGCCAAGCCGGGTGACGTCGTGCGCAAGGGTCAGCACCTCATGACGCTGCACACGGACACCCCCGAGCGGTTCGAGCGCGCGGTCCAGGCGCTGGACGGCGGGTGGAGCATCGCGGCACCGGGAACGGTCGTCGAGCGCTCGCCCGTCGTGCTCGACCGCGTCTCCTGACCGGTGGCCGAGGAGCCCGGCGCGGAGCGCCCCGACACCCGGCGTCCGCGCTCCGTGTACGGGGTCGGGACGGAGCCGGACGCCCGGTTCAGCCTCGCGAACGAGCGCACCGCCCTCGCGTGGGTGCGCACCGGCCTGGGACTCGTCGCGGGCGGCGTCGCGCTGACGTCGTTCGCGACGTTCGCGAACATGTCCGGCGTGCTCGACGTGGTCGCGGGCTTCGCGTGCCTCGTCGGCGCCGGGTTCGCGGGCTACGCGCTGCTGTCGTGGCGCCGCAACGAGCGTGCGCTCCGGCTGCGCCGTCGGCTCCCCGCGCCGAGCGGCCTGCCCGTCCTCGTCGTGGGCGTCGTGGTGCTGGCCCTGCTCCTCGCGGGCTACGCCGTCGGGGCGGCGGTCGGCGGGTGAGCGCCGCGCCCGACGAGCCGGCACCGGGCGCCGTCCCCGCGGACGAGGGCCTGCAGCCCGAGCGCACGGCCCTGGCCTGGCAGCGGACGGTCCTCGGCGTGGTCGTCGGGTCGCTCCTGCTCGCGGCGACGGGGGTGCGGGCCGGCTCGGTCCTCACCGTGTGCGCCGCGGCGGCGGTGGGCGTGCTCGCGCTCGTCCCTGCGGTGCTGCGTCCGCCCACGGGCCGGCTCCCGGGCCACGGACGCCTGTACTCGTGGTCCTTCCTCGTGCGGGTCGCCGGTCTCGTCGTGGTCCTGGCGCTGGTCGGTGCGGCGGCGTCCCTGGCCGGCGCGCTGGGGGCGGCATGAGCGCGGCGCGCGCTCTGGCAGGGCTCCGGCTCACGAGCCTCGCGGGCCCGGTGCCGGGCCGCGCGGTGCCCGCTCCGCCCCCGCCCGGGGCGTACCCCCTGCCCGACGGCGGCCCGCACCACGCGGCCGGCCTCGCCCGGCGCGCGGGTCACGACGAGGAGGTGGTGCGCGCCCTCCGGACGACGCTCGGTGCGCTCGACGGCGCGGTGCGGCACGAGGTCCTCGACCCGCTGGGCCGTCGCGCGGACCTCTCCGGCCGGCGAGGTCGCTCGGCGGTGCGCGCGGTCTCGGTCGGCGGGGCGCGAGCGCGCCAGGCGGACGGGACGACGTGCGGCTCGACCGTCCTGGGGATGCTCGCGGCGGCCGGGGACCCGGTGCTCGCGCTGTGGCTCGTCGCGGGACTGTGCCCGGGGGAGCAGCCGTCGGGGGAGCGGGGCGGACGCGGGCAGGACGCGGCCGCGCGGCTGCGCACCCTGCAGCGTGTGGTCAAGGGCCGCACGAACCGCGGTGCGCTCGGACCGTTCGCCTGGCCGCAGGCGCTGGGCACACCGCCCTGGGGTGCCGCGCGCGCCGCCCGCTACGCCGACGTCCGGTACACCGACCGTGTCGTCACCGACGACGGCCCGCGAGCCACCGGCACGACCGGCTCCCCGGTGGTCGAGGCCGCGCTCGCCGCGGCGGCCCGTGGCGTCCCGGTGCCGCTGTTCACCGGCGGCGACCTCGGTCTCGGCGTCGCGACGGCGGTGCCGCGGCACGTCGTCCTGCTCACCGCCGCGGACCTGCCGGACGAGGCGGGACGACGCACCGGGGACGCGCCCGGGGCGGGCCGCTGCTGGGTCTACGAGCCGTCGTCGGGCACCGTGCACCGCCTGGCTGCGCGCGACCTGCTCGCGGGCGCGACGGACGCCGGGGTGCGCCGTGCGCTCGGCGGCTGGCCGCACGTCTGCTGGGCGCTGCTGCCGGCCGGCCGGGCTGGCGAGCGCCGTGCCCCGGCGGGAGGATGGGCGCAGGCACCACGGACGTGGTGAGGGACCGATCTGTGGGGTGAGGAGTCGCGATGAGCACCGTGCCCGGGGACGACACGTGGCGGGACGCCGGCCTGGTCGAGCACGACGAGGACGCGGTGAGCCTGGCGGACGAGTCGGAGGACGACCGGCCCGCCGTCGATGACAGCGAGCACGAGAGCGACGAGTACCGCCCGCGCACCCCTCGACCCGATCTGGACGGGGAGGCGGACGAGGCCGACGTCGTCGAGCAGGCGTCCGCCGTCCCGGGCGGCGACGAGGACTACGCCTGAGGCCACCGCAGGCCCCGGCGCGTACGACCGCGGGCCGGCCGGTACCGTGAGCGCATGACCACCGAGAACGCCCCGCTGACGGTCGACGTCATCCGCTCGCTGCCCAAGGTCGTGCTCCACGACCACCTCGACGGGGGCCTGCGCCCTGCCACGATCCTCGAGCTCGCCGCCGAGGTGGGGCACCAGCTCCCCGCCGGCGACGCCGAGGCCCTCGCGGCCTGGTTCGCGGAGTCCGCAGACTCGGGCTCGCTCGTGCGCTACATCGAGACGTTCGACCACACGATCGCCGTCATGCAGACGCGCGACGCGCTCGCGCGCGTGGCGCGCGAGGCGGTGCTCGACCTGGCGCGCGACGGCGTCGTGTACGCCGAGCAGCGCTGGGCGCCCGAGCAGCACCTCCAGCGTGGCCTCACCCTCCAGGAGACGGTCGACGCCGTGCAGTCCGGTATCGAGCAGGGCATCGCCGAGGCGGCCGCGGAGGGGCGGACCATCCGCGTCGGGCAGCTCGTCACCGCGATGCGGCACGCCGACCGCTGGTCGGAGATCGCGGAGCTCGCGGTCGCGAACCGTGGCAACGGCGTCGTCGGGTTCGACATCGCGGGCGCGGAGGACGGCTTCCCGCCGTCGCGCCACGCCGAGATCTGGCGCTACCTGGCCGAGCAGAACTTCCCCGTGACGATCCACGCGGGCGAGGCCGCGGGCCCGCAGTCGATCGCCGAGGCCGTGCACCTCGGCCAGGCGAGCCGCATCGGCCACGGCGTCCGCATCGTGGAGGACATCGCGTTCGACCCGGAGTTCCCGCACAGCGCCGAGGGCGAGCCCGGGACGGCCGCGCTCGGCCTCCTCGCGCACTGGGTCCGCGACCACCAGATCCCGCTCGAGCTGTGCCCCTCGTCGAACGTGCAGACCGGTGCGGCGCCATCGATCGCCGACCACCCGATCACCCGACTCAAGGAGCTCGACTTCGCGGTCACGCTCAACACCGACAACCGGCTCATGTCGCGCACGACGATGACCCAGGAGATGGCGCTCCTCGTCGAGCACGCCGGCTGGACCATCGACGACCTCGCGGACGTCACGATGACCGCCGCGTGGAGCGCGTTCGTGCACCACGACGAGCGTCGTGCGCTCGTCGACGACGTGATCCTCCCCGGCTACCAGCAGATCGAAGGAGCGCAGCTGTGAGCGACGCGACCGGTACGCAGCCCCTGGACGCCGCGGGCCTCGCCCGCTTCGTCGACCACACGCTGCTCAAGCCCGAGGCCACCCCCGCGGACGTCGCGGCGCTCGTCGAGGAGGGCGTCCGCCTGGGCGTGTACGCCGTGTGCGTCTCCCCGTCGATGCTGCCCCTGGACCCGGCGACCACGCGCGAGCGCGGGCTGCTCGTCGCCACGGTGTGCGGCTTCCCGTCGGGCAAGCACCACAGCGACGTCAAGGCGTTCGAGGCGGCCCGGTCGGTCCGTGACGGCGCCGACGAGGTCGACATGGTCATCGACGTCGGCGCGGCCAAGGCCGGCGCCTGGGACGCGGTGCGCGACGACGTGGCGGCCGTCCGCGCCGCCGTCCCCGCGGACAAGGTCCTCAAGGTCATCATCGAGTCCGCCGCGCTCACGGACCACGAGATCGTCGAGGCGTGCCGCGCCGCGCAGGCGGCGGGCGCCGACTTCGTCAAGACCTCGACCGGGTTCCACCCGGCGGGAGGCGCCTCGACGCACGCCGTCTCGATCATGGCCGAGACCGTCGGCGGTCGCCTGGGCGTCAAGGCGTCCGGCGGCGTCCGCACGCTCGCCGACGCCCTCGCGATGATCGAGCACGGCGCCACACGCCTCGGGCTGTCCGGCACCGCCGCGGTCCTCGCCGGGTTCGACGAGGCCGACGCCCCGGAGTCAGGCGACGCGGGCTACTGACAGTTCGGCGCCGTCCCTGGGCCGCGCCCTGCGGCGTCGAGAGAACGTGACGAGTCCGGGCTTCCCGGTCACCTGAGGCTTCCGGTGACCGAGAAGCCCGGGCTCGTGGTGGCTCAGAGGCCGAGCGCGCGCGTCATGTCGGCCTTGATGCGGTCGAGGCGGTCGCGGGCGAAGGCTCGTGCGGCGGTGAGGTCGTCGTGCGAGGCGTCCGGGGCGACCGGGACGACCACCTCCAGGTAGCACTTCACCTTGGGCTCGGTGCCGCTCGGGCGCACGATGACCCGCGTGCCGTCCGCCGTGAGGATCCGCACGCCGTCGGTGGGCGGCAGGCCGTCGAGCCCCGAGGACAGGTCGGCGACGTCCGAGACCCCGGTGCCGGCGAGCGTGCGGGGCGGGGCGGACCGCAGGCGCGACATCGTCTCGCCGATGCGGTCGAGGTCGGTGAACCGGGCGGAGAGCTGGTCGCTCACGTGGAGCCCGTGGGAGCGCGCGAGGTCGTCGAGCGCGTCGACGAGCGAGCGGCCCTCGGCCTTGAGACGGTTCGCGAGCTGCGCGACGAGCAGCGCAGCGCTGATGCCGTCCTTGTCGCGCACGTGGGCGGGGTCGACGCAGTAGCCCAGCGCCTCCTCGTAGCCGAACACGAGCCCGTCGACGCGCGAGATCCACTTGAAGCCCGTGAGCGTCGTCGCGGAACCGAGCCCGTGCGCGGCAGCGATCTTCCCGAGCAGCCGCGACGACACGACCGAGCACGCGAGCACGCCCCCCAAGACGCCCGACGCGGCGACGCGGCGTGCGACGTCGTCGCCCAGGAGCGCGCCGACCTCGTCGCCGTGCAGCATGCGCCACCCGTTCGACCGGGCCGTCTCCGCCCCCTGGTAGGTCCCCACGCGCGGGTCGAGCACCGCGACGGCGCACCGGTCGGCGTCCGGGTCGTTGGCGAGCACGACGTCGGCCCCCGCGTCCTGCGCGACGGCGAGCGCGAGGTCCATCGCGCCCGGCTCCTCGGGGTTGGGGAACGCGACGGACGGGAAGTCGGGGTTCGGGTCGAGCTGCTCCTCGACCGGCACGACCGTCGTGAAGCCCGCGTCGCGCAGGACGTGCGCGACCGTCTCGCCGCCCACGCCGTGCAGCGCCGTGGTGACGACCTTGAGGTCGCGCCGTGCGCCGTCGGACAGCGCGAGGACCGAGCGCTCGTAGGCGACGACGACCTCGCGGTCCAGCACCGTCCAGCCGGAGCCCGCGCGCGGGACGGACCGCGCCGGGCCGACGGCCGCGATCGCCGCGGCGATGTGCGCGTCGTAGGGCGGCACGATCTGGGCGCCCTGGCCGGAGTCGGTGACGACGCGGCCGCCCAGGTAGACCTTGTACCCGTTGTCGGCGGGCGGGTTGTGGCTCGCGGTCACCATGACGCCCGCGTCGGCGCCGAGGTGGCGCACCGCGAACGCGAGGACGGGGGTCGGCAGGGCCGACGGGAGGACGAGGACGTCGAGCCCCGCCGCGGTGAGCACGGCCGCGCTGTCCACCGCGAACGTGCGGGAGCGGTGCCGCGCGTCGAACCCGACGACGACGCGCGGGCGCGCCGCGCCGCCCGCCCCCGCCGGGCCGAGGGTGTCGAGGAGATAGGTGCCCAGGCCCGCGGCCGCACGGATCACGACCGCGCGGTTCATGCGGTGCGGTCCTGCCTCCATGCGCCCCCGCAAGCCGGCCGTGCCGAACTCGAGCGGGCCGGAGAACCGGTCCTGCAGGTCGGTGAGCGCCCGCACGCGCACGTCGTGCTTGCGCGGGTCGGGGGAGTCGACGAGCTCGAGCAGGCGGCGGAGCTCGTCCTGGTCGCCCGCGTCGACGTCGTCCTCGATCCACGCCGCGACGCGCTCGAGGAACGCCGCGTGGTCGGTCCCCGGGTCGAAGGTCGGGTCGTCGGCCGGGTCGGCCCGGTGCCCCGCAGTGCGGTCCGTCATGTCACACCAGCTTCGCGATGTCGGCCAGGAGGGCGCTGATCCGGGGTCCCGCGGCCCGGCCGGCCTCGATGACCTCGGCGTGGGAGAGCGGCGTCGGGCTGATCCCCGCCGCGAGGTTCGTCACGAGCGAGACGCCGAGCACCTCGAGCCCGCTGTGGCGCGCGGCGATGGCCTCGAGCGTCGTGGACATGCCGACGAGGTCGGCTCCGAGGATCCCCGCCATCCGGACCTCCGCCGGCGTCTCGTAGTGCGGTCCGGGGAACTGCGCGTACACGCCCTCGGGCAGCGAGGGGTCCACCCGGTGCGCGAGCTCGCGCAGGCGCGCGGAGTACACGTCGGTGAGGTCGACGAACGTCGGGCCCTCCAGCGGGCTGCGCGCCGTGAGGTTGATGTGGTCGGCCAGCAGCACGGGCGTGCCCGCGGCCCAGTCCTGGTTGAGGCCGCCGCACCCGTTCGTGAGGATCAGCGTCTCGGCGCCCGTCGCCGCGGCCGTCCGCACGCCGTGGACGACCGCGCGCACACCCTTGCCCTCGTACAGGTGCGTGCGCGAGCCGAGCACCAGGGCGTACCGCACGGAGCCGTCCGCGCGCTCCACCCGGATCGAGCGCGTCACCGACAGGTGGCCCGCGACCGCAGGGGCGGTGAAACCGGGGATCTCGTGCGTCGGGACCTCCGCCACGACGTCGCCCAGGAGCTCCGCGGCCCCGCCCCACCCCGATCCCAGCACCAGCGCCATGTCGTGGCTCTCGACCCCCGTGGCCTGCGCGATGTGGTCGGCGGCGGCCCGGGCCACGAGGAAGGGGTCGGTAGCGGGGTCGTCGAGCGAGGGTGTGCTCACGGGCGTCGTCGTCATGGTCGCAAGGCTAGTCCGTCCCCGGGTGCGCGACCTGGCGAGCAACGCCGTGCCGCACCGGGCCGGACCTGCCGGGACGTCTCGCACGCCGACACCGACCGGCGCGACGGCCTGAGAGAATGACCCGCGTGACGCACGCGAGCATCGACCACCAGGCCACCCGCATCGTCGTCGTCGGAGGTGGGCCCGGCGGCTACGAGGCCGCGCTCGTCGCCCGCCGGCTCGGCGCCGACGTCACCGTCGTCGAGCGCCAGGGACTCGGCGGCGCGGCCGTGCTCACGGACGTCGTCCCGTCCAAGACGCTCATCGCCACCGCGGACTGGATGACCATCGCCGAGCGCGCGGCCGAGCTCGGCATCCGCCTGCCCGTCGACACCGCCAAGGCGCAGCACCCCGCCATGCGACGCCACATCGTCGACCTCGAGGCCGTGAACACGCGCGTCATGGCGCTCGCCGCCGCACAGTCGGCGGACATCCACGCGCGCCTCGAGCGCGAGGGCGTGCGCGTCGTCCTCGGGGAGGGTCGCCTCGACGGGCCGGAGCGCGTCGTCGTCGACCGCCCCGACGGCGGGGACGGACCCCTGGTGCTGGACGCCGACGTGATCCTCCTCGCGCTCGGCGCCACGCCGCGCGTCCTGCCGACCGCGCAGCCCGACGGCGAGCGCATCCTCACCTGGACCCAGCTCTACAAGCTGTCCGCGCTGCCGGAGCGGCTCATCGTCGTCGGGTCCGGCGTCACGGGCGCCGAGTTCGCGGGCGCGTACAACGCCCTCGGCTCGGACGTCGTGCTCGTGTCGAGCCGCGACCGCGTCCTGCCCGGCGAGGACGCCGACGCGGCCGAGCTCCTCGAGGGCGTGTTCCGCTCGCGCGGCATGACGGTCATGTCCCGTTCGCGCGCCGAGTCCGCCGAGCGCACCGAGGACGGCGTGCGCGTGACGCTCGCCGACGGGCGCGTCGTCGAGGGATCGCACGTCCTCATCGCCGTCGGTGCGATCCCGTCGACCCAGGGCATCGGGCTCGAGGAGGCGGGTGTCCGGCTCACGCCCAGCGGGCACGTCGAGGTGGACAAGGTGTCGCGCACGTCGGTGCGGGGGATCTACGCCGCGGGCGACTGCACCGGCGTGCTGCCCCTCGCGTCCGTCGCGGCGATGCAGGGCCGCGTGGCTGTGTCGCACGCCCTCGGCGACGCCGTGGCCCCGATCAAGCTGCGCACCGTGGCGGCCAACATCTTCACCGCGCCCGAGATCGCGACCGTCGGGTACAGCGAGGAACAGCTCAAGGCGCAGAACAGCAAGTACGTCACGACGATGCTCCCGCTCGCGCGCAACCCCCGCGCGAAGATGCTCGGCATGCGCGACGGCTTCGTCAAGCTCTTCGCGCACCCGGAGGCGAGCGTCGTGCTGGGCGGCGTCGTCGTCGCGCCGCGCGCGAGCGAGCTGATCTTCCCGATCACGCTCGCCGTCCAGCACCGCCTCACGGTCGACGACGTCGCGTCCGCCTTCACCGTCTACCCGTCGCTGTCCGGCTCCATCGCCGAGGTCGCGCGCATGCTGCACCAGCGCGAGGACTGAGCCGGGCGCCGTCGCGTCGACCCGGCCCGGCTCAGCCGAGGACCGGGTCGTCGTCCAGCTCGTCCAGGCGGTCCACCAGGGTGACCTCGGTCCCCTCGAGCTGGATCAGCAGGCCCAGCTCACCGCCGCCGGGCGCGGACTCGAACCGCACCGACCACGCGCGCCCGCCGAGGAACGCGATCTCCGGGTCCCACGCTCGCCAGTCGTCGGCCCGCGGGTCGACGGCGCGCGCGGCGGTCGCGATCCGCTCCGCGGCGTGCACGAGGACGTCGACGAGGAGCGCGGCGTCGAACACCGTGGTGGGCGGGTCCGCGATGATGCTCACCGGGACGTCGGCGGCGGCCCGCAGCCGACCCGACAGGTACCCGACGTCCTCGAACGCCTCGATCGGGGCGAAACCGCCGACGAGGTCGGCGACGGCGCGCGCAGCCTCGTCGAGCGAGACCAGACCCGCCTGACCGGGTCCCGTGATCACAGGTGGCCGTCGAGACGCAGCGTGCCGTCCGCGTACGAGATGTCGGTGACCTGCAGGCCGGGGAACGTCCGCGCGAGCGTCGCGCCCAGGAGCGCCTGCACGTCGACCGCGACGCGGGCCTCGGGTGCGACGCGCACCGCCTCGGGCGGGAGCCCCTTGCCGCGGAGCGCCCCCTGCAGGGGCGCCTCGACGAACCCGAGGAGCTTGTGCGCCGGCAGCCCGGCCGCGTTCGCCTCGACCGCCAGGACCGCGGTCCCCGCGACGACCGACTCCACGCGCAGCGTCGCGCGCACCACCGGGACCAGCCGCGCCGCGAGCCGCAGGGCCGACGGCGGGTCCGGGACGTCGCGCAGGTCGACCACGACGCGCACCTCGTCCCCGTCACCGGCGACGGAGCGCACGTACGGGGGCAGCCCGCCCGTCGCGCGAGCGATCTCGACGGCTTCGGTCACGGTCAGCTCGATGCGCATGCGCCGACACTAACGCGACGCGAGGGAGAACTCTGGTCGCGCGAGGGAGAGCCGCTGCGGACCGGCGTTCTCCTTTCGGTCGACCGGGGGGACGTGGGCGGCCGGACGCCGAGGGGGACCGGCGTCAGTCGGTGGCGCGGAGCTCGACGAGGAGGGGGCGGTGGTCGGAAGCCGTGACGTCGAGGACCTGGAACGAGCGGAAGGTCACGGCGTGGGAGCCGAGGATCCAGTCGATGCGGTGCGCGGGGGCCGCCGCGGGCGAGGTGAGCGCGTCGGGGTCGCCGGCGACGTCCTGCCCGCTCTCGAGGCCCTGGTCCTCGAGGAAGGTGATCTCCTCCCAGCCGGGTTCGGCGTTGAGGTCGCCCGCGAGGACGTACGCGCCGTCGACGGGCTCGGTCTCGACCAGGGCCGCCAGCTGGTCGAGCCGGGTGGGCGTGTTCTCCTCGCGGTGCTGCAGGTGCACGGACGTGACGCGCACGGGGAGGCCGCCCGCGTCGACGGTCGCGGAGATCGCCGAGCGTTCCTGCGGGCCGGCGCCGTAGGGCAGGTCGTGGCGCGCGACGTCGGTCAGGTCACCGAGCAGCGGGTCCCACAGGATCGCGTTGCCGAACTGCCGGTCGGCCGCCGGGACGAAGACGACGCGCATCCCGGTCTCGCGGGCGAGGTAGGTCGCCATGTCGGCGCCCCCGCCGAGCACCCAGCCGCGCGACACCTCCTGGAGGGCGACGACGTCGGCGCCCGACTCCTCGATCGTGGTGACCATCGCGTCGAGCCGGACCGACGGGTCGGCGCTGACGCCGTAGTGCAGGTTCCAGTCGAGGACGCGCAGCTCGCCCGAGGGCCGGTCGGCGACGGCCGCGGTCGTCGCCGGCACGTGGACGCGGGCGACCCCGACCAGCGCGAGCACGGCGACCGCGCCGCCGAGGGCGAGGGTGAGCGCCGGGGCGCGCCACACCGGCCCGGCGCCCGTCCCGCCCGTCCCGCCCGTCCCGCCCGTCGTCGCGGATCCCGGGGCTCCCGTGCCCGCCGTCGTGCGCCGGACCCGGAGCCCGGCGACGACCGCGGGCAGCGCGAGCGCGAGCGCCGCGCCGACGGGGACGAGCGTGTGGGGGACGGGGAGCGGGACGTCGTACTCGATCTGGTAGCCGAGGAGCGGGACCGCGATGCCGAGTCCCGCGACGGTCGCCGCGCCCGCGAGGCGCAGCCACGTGACCGGCCGTGCCGGGCGCGTCAGGCAGAGCGCGAGCGTGCGGGCCCCGGCCGGGACGAGCACCGTGAGGAGGACGACCACGGCCCAGCCGCCCACCGCGCCGGGACCCTGGGGTCGCGGGACGGCGAGGAAGACCCCCGCGATCCCGACGACGAGCAGCGCGGGCGACAGCCACGGGTACCCGGGCCGCGGGCCCCGACGCGCCGCCCACGGGACGAACCAGGCGGTGAGCAGCGCGGCGACGCCCGTCGCGGCGACCGCGAACGGCAGCGCGACCCCTGCCTGGGAGGCGACGAACGCCGGGTTGGCGAGGACCTGCACCGCGAGCGCGACGAACGGGCCGAGGACCCACAGCCCGCGGGAACCGGGCAGCGCGTCCCGGTCGCGCAGGGCCCAGGCGCACGCCGCCGCGCACCCGGCGACGGCGACCGTGACGACCCATCCCGCGACGTCGCCGCGCCAGTACGCGTCCCACGTGCCGAGGACGGCGCTGAGCGCTGCGGCGAGCAGCGCACCGAGCGTGACGCCGAGCGCGACGAGGCTGCCGCGTGCGAGCGCATGACCCGTGGGGCCGTCCGGTGTGCCCGTCCCGCTCGCGAAGGCCGCGACCACGACGAGGACACCCGTCCCGAGGGCCACGGCCGCGAGCCCGACGCCGTACCGGACGATCCCGAGGTCCGCTCCGGCGGCGATCGCCGCGCCGAGCCCCTGGAGCACCAGTCGGGCCACCACGAGCGAGGCGACGGCGAGGAGCACGACCTTCCCCGTGAGCTCGAGACGGGCCGCGATCATCGCGACGAGCACTCCCGGAGCGGCGTAGGTCGCGAGCGCCGTGAGCGCGACCGTGACGATGCCGGCGGAGAACGCGTGGTCGAGCAGGGGGCCGCTGGACCGTACGAGCTCGACGACGATCGCGGTGACCGTCGCGACGAGACCGAGCGGGACGAGGGAGGCGCGGTCGAGCCGGACGGTGGGTCGTGCGGCGGGTTGCTCTGGGCTCACGAGGCCAGACGCTACCGGGCGGGCGCTGTGATCCGCACCACACGATCGGTCCTTCCGTGCCAGACTGGGTGATCGGCTGCGACGGGCAGCGAGCAGGCGCGCATCGGGCACTGGGTCGGGGGCGGCGTACGGGCCGACGCCGAACGGTACGGGCCGGTGCACGACCCGGCGACGGGCGCGGTCACCGGGCGCGTGGCGCTCGCCTCCGTCGCCGACGTCGACGCCGCGGTCGCCGCGGCCCGCGACGCGTTCCCGGCGTGGCGGGCGACGAGCGTGTCGCGCCGCGTGGAGAACCCGCTTCGCCCTCCACCAGCTCCTCGTCGAGCACCGTGACGAGATCGCGACGGCGGTGAGCGCCGAGCACGGCAAGGTGCTCTCCGACGCGGCCGACGCGGCCGACGCGGCCGGCGCGGTCGCCCGCGCGCTCGAGTGCGTCGAGTTCGCGTGCGGGATCGGCCAGCTCCTCAAGGGCGGGTGCACCGAGCAGGCGTCCTCGGGCGTGGACGTGCACGAGGTCAAGCAGCCGCTCGGCGTGGTCGCTCGTCGCCCCGCACGACCCCCTCCCGCTGCTCGCGCAGCGCGCGCCCGGCGCGTTCGAGCGTGAGTACGTCCTGCGCGCCGCGAGCGAGGTGCGCCTCCGCCTCACGCGGCGGGTCGTCGACGCGGAGGCGGTGCCGGCCGCGCAGTGAGATCCCCGGGCCGGCTCGACCGGCCCGGGACGCCCAGGACGCCCGGCGGCACGGGGATGGCCGCCGGGCGTCGTCGTGCCCGCGCCGAGGAGGCGCGAGGTCGCGGTCGGGGCTCCCGTCCGCGTGCCGCCGACGAGGGCGCGGGTGCCCGCCACGGACGGCAGGACCATCGAGACCTCTCTTGCTGTGCGCGGACCCGAGCGTGAGGGGCGCCGGACCGTGAACGGTCAGCCGGCCCGGGTGAGCTGGAGCACGCAGTGGTGGGGCTCGACGAGCGGCAGCAGCGCCTCGGCACGCACGGGGCCGCCGACCCCCGCCAGGACGCCCTGGACGAGGCCGAGGTGGGCGCTGCACACGACGTCGACGCGCTCGGCGGCGAGCGTGATGAAGGGGCAGCGGAACAGGTGGAAGCGCAGCGCGTCGTGCTCGAGCTCCGGGTCGAGGCCGAGCTGGTGCAGGTGGTCGTCGAGCACGGCGAGCTGGTTCTCCGGCGTCGGCTCGGGCGAGCCCGGGCCGGGCGAGCGCAGGGCGTCGACGAGGCGCCGGCCCGCGTCCCGGGCTGCGCCGGCCAGGCCGTCGTCGGCCGCGGTGGCCGGGGTCGGGCCGCTCGTGCGGACGGGCGACTGCCCGAGGCGGCGGGACGCGATCTCGTCCTGCGACGGGGGCTCGCCCGTGATGGCCTCGTAGAGGATCCGCGGTCGTCCGCGTGTGGTGCGTGCCTCGGGTGCGCTGCGCACGAACCCCGCGTCGGCGAGCCGCTGCAGGTGCTCCCGCGTCGCGCTCGGGCACAGCGAGGCCGCGTCGGACAGGTCCGCGACCGTCATCGGTCCGCGCTCCCGCAGCGCGTGGAGGATCGTGAGCCGGCTCGCCGACGCGAGCGCACGGTAGGTCGTCGACGTGTCCTGGGCCACGAGGTCATCGTGCCCCGCAGGTCGGGCGGCCGGGACGAGAACGGCCGGGTCCGCGGCACATCGAGGGCGAAGGTCCCCGGCCGAGGGGACGTCAGGTCCCGGGTGCGCCCGCGTCCAGCCGGGCGCGCAGCCCGGGCCACGCGTCGGCGAACGCGGGCAGCAGGTCGAGCCCTGCCACCTCGTCGACGGGGACCCAACGGACCTCCACGCTCTCGGCGTCCGTCGCGCGCGGGTCGACCGTCACGCCGTCGGCGACCTCGGCGAGGACCGTCGTGTACCGCCACGGCCCGTGGTCGAGGACGTGCTCACCGACGACCCGCACCGCGCCCGCGTCGATGCCCGCCTCCTCGTGCGCCTCGCGCAGCGCTCCCTGCGCGGGCGTCTCGTCCGGCCCGACGGCGCCGCCCGGCACGCCCCACGTCCCGCCCTGGTCGGACCACGGGGCCCGGTGCTGGAGCACGACGTCGGTCAGCCGCCCCTGGCCGTCGCGACGACCGAGGAGGAGCCCGGCGGCGCCGAAGAGCCCCCAGTGCCGGCGGCCGCACGCGCACTCGACCCAGCCGTCGCCGGGCTGCAGGTGGCGGGGGAGCCGCGGGGTCGGCTCACCGGGGTCGCGCGGGGCGGTGGGGATCGTCACAGGGCCATGCTGCCAGGCCCGCGGCGTGCCGGGCCCGCCGTGAGAATTCCGTCGACCGTGTCGGACGGTCGCGGCAGGATGGCTGTGTGGACCACCCGCCGTACGACGACGACCTCGACCCCGTGCCCGAGCGCGACGACGCCGCCCCCGCCGCGGGGCCGACGACGGGCGTGACGGACGCGCCGGTCGACGACGCCCTCGCCAGGCCACGGTGGCGGCGGGACGCGACCGTGTTCCTCGGTGGGCAGACGGTCTCGCTGTTCGGCTCGAT
>Ga0233366_1000337_pt1 | contig 17271 bp, 15 predicted proteins | sample ElkDunMinimDraft_23_FD_191536 | JGI IMG/M metagenome (GOLD analysis project Ga0233366, IMG submission 191536) | Fecal eukaryotic communites from dung pellets of Tule Elk in California, USA - Elk Dung C4 | ecosystem: Host-associated > Mammals > Digestive system > Large intestine > Fecal | place...
TAGACGTGCTTCCTCAGCAAGACGAGCTTCTTCGGCTAGACGTGCTTCCTCGGCGAGGCGAGCTTCTTCTGCTAGACGTGCTTCCTCAGCAAGACGAGCTTCTTCGGCTAGACGTGCTTCCTCGGCTGCTTTAGCAGCTGCTGCGTCTTCGTCTTCAAAAGTAAGAGTGAGTACCTCTTCCTCTACGGGTGTCCAACCACTATTAAAAGAAGAAGGTTCAGTGGTTGTCGTAGCGGTTGTTGTTTCTTCTTGTGAGAAAGAAAAAGATGAGTCTTGTGATGGCTGAGTTATTTGATTGCCATCTTCTTCTACAAGGATAAAAACTGGTTCTTGAGCCATGCTGGTTAACGACATACATGTCATCACCATTAGTGTCAATAAGGTGAAGATTTTTGCTTTCATATTGTTTGTTATTTAATTTATCTGCATTGTTTGTTAGTCAAATTAGTCCAATAGGAGCTAGAGAGCTAATAGGAACAAAAATAAAAGCGCAGACCTCCGTTGATTATTCACCAATAGAGGTCTTCGCATTACCCAAACAGTCAAATAAACAACAGGAAACCTACGCTGGTATGAAAACACACTACATCCGAACGAGATGTAATATAGATATAATCATACCCATAGGCATTTACTGTTACTTTGATTTTGACTGTTTTGTTTGAAAAGTTGCGAAGTTTTCTATTGGTCAAACGCAAAGCGCAATAAACGCTATTTAATATGTCCGAAACCTACCCAAGAAAGAACCATTGCGAAACGCTTTTCGCGGGACATACTCCCTCCAGCATAGGATTCGAGTGCAAAGGTACAGAAAAATTTGCGGATATGCAAGAAAAATCGCATTTTAGTGCGATTTTTCTAATGTGGGGTATAAGGCGTACTGTGTAAAGGCAGGGTATACTCGGCGGAAAATCGCCGAGCACTAGACTGGTGGCGGGGATGCGCACGAAATGCACAAAAAAGCAACAAATTTGCAAACGAATTGTTCGAATAACTAATTTATCACTAATTAATCACCAATAAACGCTTAATAATTACCAATAGATTTGAAGGTTCTTATTGTATATTTCAAAAAAAAATACTACCTTTGCACGATTAAACAAAGTGAAAACGGGAAGGTGAAAACTGAAAACTATAAATTATAAACTGAATTATGTCTGTGTTTGTAATTAATCATTGCACAGTCACTCCTGTGCGACAAGAGCCATCGGAAGGCAGCGAGCAATTAACCCAATTGCTCTTTAGTGAAGTATGTGAAGTCCTAGACCGTCTGCCACGCTGGACCAAAATCCGCTCCACTCTAGACGGACAAGAAGGCTGGGTAGATTTTAAGATGTTGACCTCCGCCTCTAATCTATCACCTTTAACCTATCACCTACCAACCACAGTAGTGGCGCCCCCAATAGCCATTGCTACAGAAATGGAAACAGGCGAGGAGTTGAGGCTCACTCTTGGTACGAGATTGCCTAACTATGCCCATGGTACTTTCGAAGTGCTTGGCAGACAATATCTAATTGATCCCGATTGTGTTTCTAGTATGGAAACGACTGGGCTATTAGGCGGTAAGGCAAAAGGCGAGGAAGTTTGTGCTGTTGCGCAAACATTATTGAATGCGCCATATCTTTGGGGAGGAAAGAATGCTATGGGTATGGATTGCTCGGGCTTTACACAAGTAGTGTATAGCGTGTTAGGAGTAAATCTCTTGCGCAATGCCCGCGAACAGATGACGCAAGGTACACTGGTAGTTTCTTTGGAAGATGCACAGCCAGGCGACTTGGCTTTCTTTGACCATGCTGATCGCGATCCGAAAGCCACGAACATATCACATGTAGGCTTGCTATTGGATAATAAAAAAATCATCCACTGCTCAGGATGCGTGCATGTGGACGATATAGATGAAATGGGCATTCACTTACCTGATGGCGAACTAACCCATCATTTGGTGCAAATCAAGCGTTATCTGTAACCATCAATCAAAGACCTCCATCAGTACATCTAATGATTTAGGTGAACGGAAGTCCTCAATATGCTCTTCGTAATAAGTAGTTAGGTCACGCAGGCGTTGTTGGCGTTCGATGCGGGAAGTTGGCACAAGAAACCACTCTGGATGCTCTGTATCGTCAACACCAATTCCCAGATAAGAAGCATATTCTAAAAGAAAATGCAAATGTAAATTACCTATCTCCGCATCTTGATCTAAGTGTTGGATGATTTCGCACAACCAATCATACAGCGGCCTATCACTCATTGGATGGCGCAACGTATTAGCCAATACTTCAGCAATAAACATTGCCACGCATTGGCGTTGTACGTCCATGCTGAGTTGTTGTGGCGTGTAGAGTAAAGACGCGGAAGACAACGTACCCAACTGAGCAGGAGCATTCTTGCGACGAGTAATAGTAAACTCTATGATAGAGAGCGGACGAAGTACACCTTTGTATTTATTGCCATATACCACATATTGCATGCGTCCATATTCTGCCGTATAAAGATGTACGATACTCCCTGTATCTGAATAGCGTGTGGTATTTAAAACAATAGCAGAGGACATAATTAAGTGGTTTACTGTTTGATTTCTGCCTTTCTAGCAAAATAGCCAATCGTGAACATTGGTATAGCATCCGTGAATGGCAAAGCCTCTTCAGCAAAAGTAATCGCTGCACCTATAGTACCTGTTTTCCCACCAAAGAGCAAATAAAATAAGAATGCCGATAATGGTGCCCATATAGTATCAATCCATTCGCCCCAAGCAGGCATGAAATATGATGCTACACCCACTATATCAAGCAGTATGCACAACCATAGTTGAGGCAAGTTATTCTTATTCTCCGTTAGCATTATGTTCTTTGTGATTTGTTGCGTTGTATGCAGCCACGATATGCTTTACCAAATGATGGCGAACAATATCCTTCTGATTAAACTCCACAATAGCAATACCACGAATATCTTGTAAACGTTCTATTGCATCTTTTAGACCTGATTTTTGGCTTGCAGGTAAGTCAATCTGTGTTAAATCACCAGTGATAATCATTTTGCCATGTATTCCCAATCGAGTAAGGAACATCTTCAGTTGGGCTGTAGTGGTGTTTTGTGCTTCATCAAGGATTACGATTGCATCCGCCAAAGTGCGACCACGCATAAATGCTAATGGCGCTATTTGTATCACACCACGCTCCATATATTCATTGAGTTTTGCACCAGGTATCATATCTTGTAACGCATCATAAAGGGGTTGCAAATATGGATCAATCTTCTCCTTCATATCACCTGGCAAGAAACCTAATTTCTCACCTGCTTCCACAGCTGGGCGAGAAAGAATGATACGCTTTACCTCGCGGTTTTTGAGTGCACGAACTGCTAAAGCAATGGCTGTATAGGTCTTTCCACTACCCGCAGGACCAATAGCAAATAATAAGTCATTTTCGTCATAAGCATCCACTAAGCGTTGCTGATTAGCACTACGCGCAACAATGGATTTACCATTTACACCATGGAGTATAAGATTATCTTGTAAAAACTCAGTTGGTTGTTCACCATGCAATAATTGGAGTATTTGATCCTCATTTAAGGTGTTATTCTTAATGCAAAATGCTTCACATTTTCGTAAATTTTGTTCGAAGCGCGTAATAGCAGGTTGCGAACCTATCACTTTTACTTGATATCCGCGTGCCACCACACGCACATCAGGGTGCTGATTTTTCAAGCACATGATATTGAGATTGTTCACACCATAAAAAGTAGCGGTGTCCAAGGCTTCGTTGAGAGATAGGATAGTTTCCATATTGGTGTAATTATAAGTAAAAAACAGCCGCAGTGTTCACACATGCGGCTGTTACAATAGATGCAAATTAATATGCTATTGCGAAAATTACGCGCTGTGCACTTGGTTTGCCAGTATAGATACACTTACCAGGAGTTTTGTCGCCCTCCAAAGGAATACAGCGAATAGTGGCTTTGGTCTCTGCCTTGATCTTCTCCTCTGTTTCAGGAGTTCCGTCCCAATGGCAAAGCAAGAAGCCAGGTTTCTTGATCTCCTCTTTGAAATCCTCCCAAGTATCCACCTCGCGGGTGTTCTCAATACGGAAGTTGAGCGCCTTTTGGTAGATATTATCTTGGATCTCCTTGAGCAAGTTTTGAATTGTCTCTACGATGCCATCAAATGCAACAGTCTCCTTGGTCAAGGTATCACGGCGAGCGAGCTCTACGGTACCATTCTCCAAGTCACGGCCACCCATCGCAATGCGCAAAGGTACACCCTTGAGTTCGTATTCAGCAAACTTGAAGCCAGGAGTAGCCTTGTCGCTTGCGTCCACTTGTACACGGATGCCGAGTTTCTTCAACTCGTCTGCCAATGGATTGAGTTTCGCTAGCAATTCATCCAATTGCTCTTGCTTTTTGAAGATAGGTACGATAACCACTTGAGTAGGAGCAAGGTTTGGAGGAAGAACGAGACCATTATCATCTGAGTGAGTCATGATAAGCGCACCCATGAGGCGAGTAGAAACACCCCAAGAAGTAGCCCATACATACTCAAATTTATTCTCTTTGTTGAGGAATGTCACGTCGAATGACTTAGCGAAGTTTTGACCCAAGAAGTGGCTAGTACCAGCTTGAAGCGCCTTACCGTCTTGCATCATTGCCTCGATAGAGTAGGTATTGAGTGCACCTGCGAAACGCTCGTTAGGTGATTTCACACCCTTCACAACAGGGATAGCCATCACTTTCTCTGCGAAGTCTGCATACACATCCAACATAGTAGCTGCGTAGTTCTCAGCCTCCTCCTCAGTAGCGTGAGCGGTGTGACCCTCTTGCCAGAGGAACTCAGCAGTACGCAAGAAAAGACGGGTACGCATCTCCCAACGCATCACATTGCACCATTGGTTGCAAAGGATAGGCAGGTCGCGGTAAGATGAGATCCAGTTCTTATAAGTGGACCAGATAATGGTCTCAGAAGTAGGACGGATAATAAGTTCCTCCTCAAGGCGAGCCTTAGGATCAACCACTACGCCCTTGCCTTCTGGGTCGTTCATGAGACGGTGGTGAGTAACCACAGCGCACTCCTTGGCAAAACCCTCTACATGCTCTGCCTCGCGGCTGAGGAAGGACTTAGGGATGAGGAGTGGGAAATATGCATTCTTTACGCCATTCTCCTTGAAACGACGATCCAATTCGGCTTGGATAGTCTCCCAAATGGCATAGCCATAAGGTTTGATGACCATACATCCACGGACTGCTGATTGCTCAGCGAGGTCTGCTTTTACTACTAGTTCGTTGTACCACTTCGAGTAGTCTGTAGCTCGAGGGGTTAGTTTTTGAAAACTTGCCATTATCTTAATTTATATTGTTTACGTAATTGTTCAAAGTGTTCGGGGGCGGCTTTGAGTTGGGCAGAAATGCGTTTTAGCCAGCCTGGTGCCGAATCACCCTGCAAAGGTACTACTTTTTTGTTGATTGACAAAATTGGGAGCGAGAAAAATTCGCAAAAAGCACGCAAACACATCTCACTAGCGTTCATTTTGCCTTGAATAGAGTATCCCGCAATATGAAATGACGCTAAATCAACATGCTTGAGCAGATCTTGATTTAGGTTTGGTTCGTTCTCCCAACAATCGATGGCGGTTTTATAGTTTAGTGTTGAATGTTTAGTGTTTAGTGTGGATAGGAGAGCTTGTTCGTCGATGATACCGCCACGAGCGGCGTTGATAATAAGGGTACCCGGTTTGCAGAGGCGAAGAATATTCGCATCACAAAGGTGGTAGGTTGGGTATTCTCCTTCGCGGGTGAGTGGGGTATGGAAAGTGATGATATCGCAAAGTGGTGCGAGTTGCTCTAGTGGCAAACCTATACCTAGTGGCGGGTCTGACAGGAGAACTTTATACCCTTTTCTTTCAGCCATTTGAGCAACGAGTTTGCCGACATGACCATAACCGACAATGCCTACGGTAATAGGCGATGAGACGATGAGGCGATGAGGCGATGAGGCGATGGCCTCTTCTACATAATCGCAGACTGCTTGGGCATTGCAGCCAGGGCAAGAGACCCAATGAATGCCTGCTTCGCGGCAATAGTCTTGGTCAATATGGTCAAAACCAATGGTGGCAGTAGCGACAAAGCGGATATTTGAGCCGTGAAGCAACTCCTTGTTTATTCGCGTACGCGTGCGAACGAACAACGCGTCCGCATAGCGAACCGCCTCGGGAGTAATGTCCTCTGGAGAAAGATGCAGCACCTCTATCTCAGGAGGGAAAACACCTTCGAGAAAAGGAATGCCTTTGTCTATTACGACTTGCTTAACCATTGCTGAATAACCAACGAATAACTAATGAATCACTAAAGATTTATAGGGGAAATATAGGTTCTTTGCGAGTGATCAATAGCGTATGTTGTCAATCAGTCGCACAGGACCGCAGTAGACGGTGACACAACCGACAGCATTGTCCCAGCAGTCTGTGGGTTGAAGGGTGTCCTTATCTACGATCTCGTAATACTCCACCTCTAGTCCGTCCACAGCGTTGATGGTGTCAATTACTCGTTGTTGAACTTCTGCGACAGATGCAGTTTTCGCCCAATTCATCGAAGCAAATAGCGTTTGGGAAATGTTCACAGCTATCTGTTTCTCTTCGTCAGAAAGGCGTTGGTTGCGACTGCTTAGTGCTAATCCACTTTCCTCACGAACGATAGGACAGTCTATGATTTGAAGACCAGAGAAGCGTTCCTTCATTTCGGAGGATTCAACCATATGGTGAATAATTGCCAATTGTTGGAAATCTTTTTCTCCGAAATAGGCGCGAGTTGGTTGTACTAGGTCAAACAATCGACTCACTACTTGTACTACGCCGTTGAAGTGTCCTGGTCGCATTTTACCCTCCATCACCTCGTCTAATCCGTTGAAATCGAATGAAAATGGTTGTTGCATTTCCTCTGGTGTGTACATTTCTTCAGGTGAAGGTGCAAACACAAAATGTACGCCCAAGTCGGTTAACAGCTCAACATCCTTGGTTAATGTACGTGGATATTTTAACAAATCCTCGGGGTTATTAAACTGTGTAGGATTGACAAAAACGCTAACTACACATACATCGTTTTCTGCTACCGCTTGACGAACCAGGGCAGCATGTCCCTCGTGCAACGCTCCCATAGTAGGAACGAGACCAATCGTTTTGTTTTGACGAAGACAGGCCTTTATTTGGCGAACGAGTTCTTGTTTTGTTGTAATAACTTGCATAATAATATCAAAAAAGTGTGCAAAGGTACAACAATTATGGGAAAAACGAAAATTTTTCGCCAAAAAATTATGTAATGTCATTTTTTTTTTGTACCTTTGTAGCGGGAAATAGTATCCCAATTAAAAACGAATAGTATGAAAGAGCAAAAACGCATTCTATTTATCTCACAAGAGATATACCCTTATTTGGATCAAGAGACACCAATTCGATTGCTCAATCGTCAGTTGCCAGAATTGTTTCAATCTCATGGATATGAGACACGTACTTTCATGCCTAAGTTTGGCGATATCAACGAACGCCGCAATCAATTGCATGAGGTCATTCGACTTTCTGGTATGAACATTATCATTGCGGGTTCGGACCATCCATTGCTGATTAAAGTTGCAAGTATTCAATCTGCAAGAATACAAATCTATTTTATCGATAATGATGTGTATTTCCATCGTCGTAAGGGTTTGGCTAATGCTGAGGGGGTAGAATACAAAGATAATGACGAGCGTAGCATCTTCTTTACTCGTGGTACGTTGGAAACCGTAAAGAAGTTGCGCTGGACTCCTAATGTCGTTTTCTGTTCAGGTTGGATGTCTGCATTGACTCCATTGTTCGTAAAGAAAGCCTATTCAGACACACCATTCTTTGAGAAAACCAAAGTGGTATTGTCATTGGATAACGAGGAATACTCCACACCTTTCAGTACGAAGTTGGCAGAAAAGTTGCTTGTAAATGGTGTCACCAATAGCGATCTTCGTGGCATAGCAGGTCTACCTGTGGGTTATGAAGATTTAATGCGTTTAGCTATTGACTTCTCAGATGCGATTGTATTGTCATCGCCTAATGTGAATCAACGCTTGTTGAACTATGCTCAGAATAGTGGCAAACCTATTTTACCATACGCCGAGAATAACAACGAAGCATATTTGGATTTCTGCAATAATCTATTGTCGGATGATGAGACTGTATAAGCTGATAATTTGTTTGGTAATCCCTTTTGCCCTACTGGGGTGTCAAGATGATGCCATGAATGCTGGTTCATCTACGCTGTCAGAATCGGACGATATTCAGGTAAAGGCAGATACCTTTTCGTTGGCATCAGCTTTGGATTCTTGTGCAGCGTTGACCTTGACTCCTGATTCTTTCTTGCTTGGTGAATGCGACACACACTTTGGCACCATACAAGCAGATATCTTGACGCAATTGGCATGTCCAGAAGGATTTCAATATCCGTATGCAGAAACAGCGGAAGTGGATTCGATATACCTATATATACATTACAGTAGCTGGTACGGCGATGGTAAAGCACCATTAGGCATTACCGTATATGAAATGGATCGCTCTTCGCTAACGGAAACTGGCATATATCCTAGCAACTTGCATTTGGAAGACTATTGCAGTTTAGAAGACTCTACACATATCGCCAAGGCATCGCGCATTATCATCCCATCAGAACCTACAGATTCACTATATCAATCCTCCAGCGATAGTTATCAGCCATTCATTCGCATCAAACTGACCGATGAGTTTGCTAAGCGATTCTTTGCGAAACAAGATTTTTCTTCACAAGAGGTGTTTAATGAGGCATTTAAGGGATTGTATATAACGTCGGATTTTGGTGGAAGCAACGTGTTGTACATCACAAACATTAGTATGGCGGTATATTATCATTTCAGCCGTCCAATGTCGAATGGTAGAGATACTATACTACATGACATAAAATCTTTTTATGCCAATAGCGAAGTGCGCCAGATCAATCGTTACACCTACCCCAATCGCCAAGAAGTACTGACGCTTTATGCACAAAATACGGACACCAGTTATATCGTATCGCCTGCAAACATCTACACTCAACTGTCATTGCGCATGGACTCAATCTATCAGCGCATTAAAGAGCAACTGGGAGATGATACTAACGATTATCGCGTATATGTTAACCAAGCATTGTTAACATTGGATGTGCTATATGACGCTGAAACAACCAGCGACCGTCCGCGCGACCAATGGGATGTGCCTGCCAATAATATGCTATTAATCAAAGCAGAGAATTTCAACACCTTCTTTGCAAAGAACGAACTCCCATCTGATACCTCTGCCATATTGGCGACACTGACAGTAACAGCTGACACACTCGGAAAAGAGTCCTATTCATACTCTTACGACTTATCGAGCTTACTCACACAGCAATTACGCAGTAATCAACCGATAGACGAACTCAAGTTTATGCTTGTACCTGTATCCGTAACAAGCACCAACTCATCTTCTTCTACCGTCATCACGTCCGTAAAACAAATGCAAACCATTTCAGCAACACGTATTCGATCGGCACAGAACGCATTACAACCGATTGACTTAGAGATGGTATATTCTGGCTTCAACCGCACGAGGTAGTATATTATACTTCGACACAATATGCAACAAAACAACGGCTGCCGATGGCAGCCGTTGCTATATATAATATAATAAGGTGTATTATCCTACGAATGCTTGATAACCCTCTGCATCCAACAGTGTCTCCAACTCTGCAGGATCGGCTACACTAATTTTAATCATCCAGCCTTCACCATATGGATCATTGTTGACCAATTCTGGTTGGTCGTTGATAGCCTCATTTATCTCCAACACTTCTCCAGCAACTGGCATGTTGAGATCACTAACTGTTTTAACAGCTTCTACAGAGCCAAACACTTCGTTTTGAGCTAATGTCTCGCCTTCTGTATTAATGTCCAAAAATACGATTTCTCCTAATTCTGATTGTGCATAGTCGGTAATACCTACATATGCCACATCACCTTCAACACGAATCCATTCGTGTTCTTTGGTGTAACGCAAGTTAGATGGTGTATTCATAAATAGTTTGTGTATTAAAAAGTTTTCGTATCATATAAAAAAAGAGACACACTGCGGTGTCTCTTCTTCAATTTTTATTGCTCACCAAGCATAGTCATTGCACAGCGGAAACCAATTGTGCTAGATGATTTACTTTGATCCAAGTATCTACGAGTGGTAGGATTCAACCAATAAATACGATCATTCCATGATCCACCTTTATATACGCGCGAACACTTGTCAATACGAGGAGCGAGAATATCTGATGGATCAACCTTAGCATTTTGACGTTGCTCCAGTGTAAGTCCTATAGTATCCAAAGGATAATCTGTAACGAAAGTAGAGAACAAATCCCCATCCTTATAATTACGTTTATCATCTTGCGCATTCCACTCTATCGCAAGACAACCTGTAGGAGTGTATACCATATTTCCCAAACTATCCTTTTTGAGAGAAGAATAAATATTACCTCGGAATGGATTGTATTCTGTCATATCTTCAAAACTTGTTTCGCGATAGACATCAAGCACCCATTCATTAACATTGCCTGCCATATTATAAAGACCAAAGTCATTAGCTCCATAAGCATCAACTGGGGCAGTTTGTACATATCCATCATTCGCTGCACCAGCTACACCCATCATATCACCTCTTCCACGAACAAAGTTAGCTAACATCTTGCTTCTATTCTCTTCGCTAATATCACGTGGATGATAACCTGACCAAGGATAGATGCGACCTTCTACAGGCATTCCTTCGACACCGGCAATAGGAGCAAAAGCAGCATATTCCCACTCTACTTCAGTAGGTAAACGATATCCTATCAACAATAAGCCATCAGCACGAGTAATCTTACGAGGAGATCCGTAACTATCCATACGAGCATTATTTCCTGGAGTTGGAGTGTATTGTCTATCATTTAAATACTTTTCTGTATTAAACACAAACTGATCGCGTACCCACTCATAAGGAAGTTGATACATGGTTACCATTGGGTCAATCAAGCGTCCGTTTTCATCAGTTTCGATAGTTTCCTCACCCGTATAGCCAAACTCTTGGGCAACAGACAGCTTGACTTGCACCTCAACTGCATCATATTTTGCATATTCAGGATGGTCAGGATTATCCTTCAAGAATGTCTCAACATCTTGTTCTGACAAATACACATGAGGATTCAACATCGTATAATCAGGTTGTTCAATGATTCTATTCACAGCTAAAATCTGTTCGTTCACGCGGTCAGTACGCCATTGACAGAATGCCATGGCCTGATCCCAACTAACGCCGACTACTGGATAGAAACTAAATGCAGGATGACGAAAATAGTTTTCCACATAAGGCTCATTATATGCTAACTCATCGCGCCAAACAGTAGTATCTGGCAATGTGGCTCTAACCAAGTCAGGATTATAACGCCCAAATACATAACTCATCCATTCTACATACTCCTTCCAACCCATATTAGTTACCTCATACTTATCCATAAAGAAAGAACTAACCGTTAAAGAACGACGCATACTGTTACGAGGAGCAGTAAGGAATTCATCTTGTTGACCTACCGTAAATGATCCACCTTTAATAGGAAGCATACCTACTGGAACAATTGATTGATTGCCATCATAGGCTTCAAAATTAGTGGTAGTTGGATCAAAAGTTCTCCAACCTGTCACAAACGAAGTTTTCGTGTTCAAATCACGATTATTAGAGGACTTGCAGGCACTAAAAGCAAGCACCATCACAATAACAAGGATTTTTGATACGTTTGATTTGATATTCATAATTTTTTGAATTATTTTTATACTATTCCATTTCAGCCGGCAAAATTACAAAAAAAAAGTCAATTATACTAACTTTTTTGCAAAAAAAACGTCAGAACACGTGTTTTTTTTCAAAAACAAGCATTTTTTTACGTTCTTTTCCGTAAAAATATAGTAGAATCCCGATATTTTTTGTAACTTTGCAGTCGAATGCAGTTGAGCATTAAAGTTCATAATCGCTTATTTGATTTGTCATCACCCAAAGTGATGGCCATTGTTAATATTACCCCTGATAGTTTTTATACATCATTCGGCACTGAATCCTCTAGCGATCTACTCAATCACGTACAAGAATTGCTTAATCAAGGCGCAGATATTCTAGACATTGGAGCGTGCTCCACTCGCCCCAACTCCACCCCTGTGGATGTTCAAGAAGAATGGAATCGCTTAACGCCTGCTCTGCAAGCCATTCGTACACACTTCCCACAAGCGATTATTTCGGTGGACACTTTCCGTGCTGAAATAGCCGAGCGGGCTATACTTGCAGGAGCCGACATTATCAATGATGTCTATGGAGGTGATGCCGACCAACAGATGTGGAATATCATTGCTAAGTATCGCGTACCTTATATCCTTACCCATGCGCAGGAGGTAGCTACTGCAGGAGAAGTCAAAGATTATGACTATACCATGAGCCGTATGTTGGACTTCTTTCAATCTCGATTAGATGCGCTTCACCGCATGGGCATAGCAGATGTGATTATTGACCCCGGATTTGGTTTTGCGAAAACAGAACAACAAAATTATACCATACTCCACAACATGGATATTTTTGCAGTTCTTAACACTCCTGTTTTGGCTGGTATATCACGTAAATCAATGCTTTACAAGCCATTAGGACTTACTCCAACAGATGTATTGCCTGCCACCATTGCAGCCAACACCATGGCTTTAGAACGGGGTGCGAATATCCTACGAGTACACGATGTTGCCGCAGCAAAACAAGCCATTGCTATTTATTCATTAACACATAAAAACGAATAAATCATGTTATTGGGAATAAAAGATATTATTGACATATTATTGGTTGCCTTCATCCTCTTTGCAATCTACCGCATCTTACGCCGTTCTGGAGCAAGTAACCTATTTTGGGGTATCTTGGCATTTATATTCACGTGGCTATTAGTCAGTTACGTATTCCATCTAGAACTTACCAGTGCTTTGTTCGACCGATTTGTTAGTGTCGGAGCAATTGCGTTGATTGTAATCTTTCAAGAGGAAATCCGTAGTTTCTTCTACCGAATAGGTGCACGATTCAATGTGGAGCACTTCAAGGAACGATGGTCTAAGATCAAGCACGAACAAAATGTGCAAAAGCAAATAGATGCAGTTGCTAACGCTTGCGAGCATATGTCAACAAGCAAAACGGGAGCGTTGATTGTCATTACCAATCAACAAGAGTTGAAGACTTTTGCTGACACTGGCGAAATCATTGATGCGACACTCTCGATGCGTCTGGTGGAAAACATTTTCTTCAAAAACACGCCTCTTCACGATGGAGCACTCATCATCCGCAATGGACGTGTATGGGCAGCTGCCTGCATCCTACCTGTTTCAAAACGAACAGACCTGCCCAAACGTTACGGATTGCGCCACCGTGCTGCATTAGGATTAACTGAAAAAACCGATGCTACCGCCATTGTCGTATCCGAAGAAACAGGTACAATATCCATAGCCAAAGGCGAAACAATACGACCTGTTACTCCAAAAGAATTGGAGCAAGAACTTGCCTTAGCATTTGGCATGGAGACCAATGAGAAAAAATAAGCCTATTACTCACTCGTAAATAGATAAATAACAAACAATATGAACTCATTCCAACGAACACTTGTAACCACAGCCCTTCCTTATGCCAATGGTCCTGTACACATCGGACACTTGGCGGGCGTGTACGTACCAGCCGACATCTATGTCCGCTACCTTCGCCTTAAAGGCGAGAATGTCCTTTTCGTAGGCGGTAGCGATGAGCACGGTGTACCTGTCACTATCCGCGCACGCAAAGAGGGCATCACCACCCAAGAAGTGGTGGACCGCTACCACAACATCATCAAAGACTCTTTCGAGGGCTTCGGTATCTCGTTTGATGTGTATTCTCGTACCACCAGCAAGATCCACCACCAACTGGCATCGGATTTTTTCCGCAAACTCTACGACGACGGCAAGTTTGTTGAGCAGACCTCCGAGCAGTTCTACGACCCAGAGACGCAGGAGTTCCTCACCGACCGCAATATCCGTGGCGAATGTCCACGCTGCCACGCATCTGGTGCTTACGGCGACCAATGCGAGAAGTGTGGTGCCACACTTTCGCCAGACGAACTCATCAACCCATACAACGCCATCAACGGCAACCCTCTCACCAAGAAGGAGACCAAACACTGGTACCTCCCACTTGACCAATACCAACAATGGCTTGAGGAGTGGATTCTCCAAGAGCACAAAGAGTGGCGTCCGAATGTCTATGGCCAATGCAAATCATGGCTTGACGGCGGTCTTCGCCCACGCGCTGTGACCCGCGACCTCGACTGGGGTATCCCTGTGCCTGTGGAGGGTGCAGAAGGCAAAGTGCTGTATGTATGGTTCGATGCGCCTATCGGTTATATCTCCAACACCAAAGAGCTCTGCGATGCTAAACCTGAGCAGTTTGGCTCTTGGGAGACATGGTGGAAAGACCCATCTACTCGCCTCATTCACTTCATTGGCAAGGACAACATCGTCTTCCACTGCATCGTCTTCCCTACGATGCTCAAGGCAGAGGGCAGCTATATCGTGCCTGATAATGTGCCTTCCAACGAGTTCCTCAACCTCGAAGGCGACAAGATATCTACCTCGCGCAACTGGGCAGTTTGGCTCAACGAGTACCTCGTGGACTTCCCTGGTAAACAAGATGTCTTGCGCTATGTGCTGACCGCCAACGCACCTGAGACCAAGGATAACGACTTCACTTGGGCAGACTTCCAAGCCCGCAACAACAACGAGCTCGTGGCCATCTACGGCAACTTCGTCAACCGCGCGCTGGTGCTCACCAAGAAGTACTTCGACGGCAAAGTACCTGCTGCGGGCACCTTCAACGAGTACGACCAAGCCACTATCGCTGAGTTCCAAAACGTGAAGGCAGAGGTAGAGAAACTCCTAGGTGACTTCCGCTTCCGCGATGCACAAAAAGAGGCAATGAACCTCGCCCGCATTGGTAACAAATACCTCGCGGATACCGAGCCATGGAAGGTGGCTAAGACCGACATGGAACGCACCGCTACTATCCTGCACCTTGCTCTCCAAATCGCTGCTAACCTGAGCATTGCGTTTGAGCCATTCTTGCCATTCTCTTCTGCTAAACTCCGTGAGATGTTGAACCTCCAACTGTCAACTGCTAATTGTCAACTGTCAACTCTCACATGGGAAGAACTCGGCAATATCAACCTGCTCCATGAGGGTCAAGAACTCGGCGAAGTATCCCTCCTCTTCGAGAAGATCGAGGACGCTACTATCCAAGCCCAACTCGACCGTCTTGCTAACATCAAAGCTGCCAATGAGGAAGCAGAGAAGCAAGAGGCACTCAAGAATTGGCGTCCTGCTGACATTAAGGAGAACACCAATATCGACGAGTTTGGTAAGATGGATATCCGTGTAGCAACGGTGTTGGAGTGCCAACCAGTGAAGAAGTCCGACCGCCTCTTGCAATTCCGCTTGGATGACGGTATGGGTGGTCGCACTATCCTGTCTGGTATCGCACAAAGTTACCCAGATCCTTCTGTACTCGTGGGTAAACAAGTTTTGTTTATTGCCAACTTCCCTCCTCGCAAGATGATGGGCATCGAGTCGCAGGGAATGATTCTCTCGGCTGTGGACGCAGACGGCAAGTTAGTGGTGACCACAGTCACAGCCCCAGTCCGCAACGGCAGCCAAGTAGGATAATCCATCACCTATTATATAATTAAAAAGTCACCTCACACGGGGTGACTTTTTGTGTATCAATCATCATCTGTTTTTTCTTTTTTCTACACATCAGGTATTATTCTTTCTCGAAACCACTCCGTTACCAATCCATTACCATTTGGTTAGCATCCAGGTGTTTCCCCGTAGCTTGCAAGATGTTCTATGCGAGTTTCAGAACCTAAAGGAGTGCGACGGAACGCACTTCGAGCACAGCGCCCGATAAGCCCCCACTCTGAGGAATCAGCGCAAGCATAGAACTAATTAGGCGATTACTATTGCACATCTAAAGCCTATTTGTGGCACAGAGTTGGCTCTCACTCTACGAAGTGCTCATAAACTAATGCGCAAACAAATCATCCATGGTTATTACTTTGGGGATAGAACTTGAATAAGCATTTTTTGTTAATCCATACGGACTAATATATGTAGGTTGAATCCCAAATTTTATACCTGTTTGATTCACAAAAACCGCTTGACGAGTACGGAACTTAAGGTCCTCTTCTTTATTAATCGTATATGGTAAATAACTATATTTGATTTCACAAAGATTGATGATTCTATCTGCACGTTCAATGAGCAAGTCTATTTGTGCTTTTTGTTCTTTGTCCGTACTACGCCATGAATAATACTCCGTGCCTATTTGATCAATACCGATGGCTTTTTTTATCTGAGGGATATGTGCCATGCAAACGCGCTCAAAGGCTAACCCATAAAATGTGTTTGTCTTGGGCGAAAGTAAATTATGACTCCAATAGTGTTCATCATTTGTTTTTGCATCCAAATACGTATGATAGAATTGTACAAACGAATCAGACAATACATAATATCCACCTGTTTTGTTTATTTTTTTTGTGCGAACTCTATGGTAGTGAATAAAATCGCATTTGACAAGATTGTCTAATAGTTTAGTCAGTCCTCCCCCGTCTGATTTTCCCAAATATTCCGCCAATTCATCACGAGTTAAACCATATCGATGATTTGCCAATGCTCGAACAATCATCATGTATGGTTCTGGATTGGTAAAGAGCGAAGAAAATAATCGATGGTATTCTTCACGAAGTTCACCTTGAGCAGAAAAGAGCAGTCTATCAATAGCCTCTGTCACGCTTTCTGATGGTTGAATAAGACTCATGTAGTATGGTACTCCTCCAAAGACCATATAAGCTTGCATAATGGCTTGCCTATCCCAAGCCATACCACGAGCTTGAAAATACTGCTCGCATTGTGCCAAGTTGAATGGATGAAGATGCATCGAATGAGTAATTCGATTATGTAACCCACCATGATTATTGACAATGTTATCCACCATCCACGAGGTGGCAGAACCGCAAACTACAAGCATTAGATTATCGTGCTTTGAAACCCAACTATTCCAAAAGTGTCCTAACGAGGTTACAAAATTAGTTCGATGTACATCTAAACAAGGCAACTCATCAATGAAGATTACTTGACGCTTATTTGGATTCAATTTAGGC
>Ga0233366_1000338_pt1 | contig 17174 bp, 10 predicted proteins | sample ElkDunMinimDraft_23_FD_191536 | JGI IMG/M metagenome (GOLD analysis project Ga0233366, IMG submission 191536) | Fecal eukaryotic communites from dung pellets of Tule Elk in California, USA - Elk Dung C4 | ecosystem: Host-associated > Mammals > Digestive system > Large intestine > Fecal | place...
TAGCAAGGAGTACGCGGCCAAGCAAGTTCAAGAGATGCTGGGTCTCACTCAACCTGCTTTGCGCCCTGGAATGCCTGTTCAGCCTGGACGCCCTATCCCTGCGGGTCCCGCCGCTCGCTTCTTGCTTCCGGTTGCGCAGGCCGAGTTCCAGTTGACGAAGGCTCTTGAGCAGCTTCAAAAGGACCCTTGGCCCGTTGCCAACGACCGCAGAAACCTGCGCTGCACCGGTGTTGCGCTCTCTGTTGCCGTTGGTCTGCTGGAGACCTCTTTCCAGAATGCAGGAGGTCGTATCATGCTCTTTGCTGGCGGTCCTGCCACTGAGGGCCCTGGCATGGTTGTTGGTCCCGAGCTGAGGGAACCTATTCGGTCGCACCACGATATTGACCGTGACAACATCAAGTATTACAAGAAGGCGCTCAAGTTCTACGATAACCTTGCAAAGAGGACTGCCCACAATGGCCACACCATTGATATATTTGCGGGATGTCTCGACCAAGTCGGTCTTCTTGAGATGAAGGGGCTCTGCAACTCCACCGGCGGCCACATGATTCTGACGGACAGCTTCACGTCTTCCATGTTCAGGCAGTCGTTCGTTCGTATCTTTGAGAAGGATGCGGATGACAATCTTCTGATGGGTTTCAACGCTGTACTTGAAGTCGTGACAACGAAGGAGCTCAAGGTGACTGGTTTGATTGGACACGCAGTATCTCTTAACAAGAAATCGACATCGGTTGGCGAGACTGAGTGCGGCATTGGCAACACCTGCTCTTGGAAGATGTGCGGAATCAACCCCACCTCCAGCTATGGCATCTACTTTGAGATCGCCAACCAGGGTGGTCCGTCCCCCCACCAGCAAGGCCAGCCGAAGGGCATGATGCAATTCCTCACCTATTATCAGCACTCCTCGGGCCAGTTCCACCTTCGTGTTACCACGATCGCACGGAACCTTAGCGGACCTGCTGGGGATCCGGCTATTGCTCAGTCGTTTGATCAGGAAGCGGCTGCTGTCCTCATGTCGAGAATCGCGGTCTTCAAGGCCGAGGTTGATGATGGCCCGGATGTGCTCCGGTGGGTTGACCGCATGCTTATCAGGTTGTGTTCGAGGTTCGCGGACTATCGCAAGGACGATCCGTCGTCTTTCCGCTTGGAAAAGAACTTCACACTGTACCCGCAGTTTATGTTCCACTTGCGAAGAAGCCAGTTCTTGCAGGTGTTCAACAACTCTCCAGATGAAACTGCCTTTTACCGGCACGTACTCAACCATGAGGATGTTAGCAACTCTCTTATCATGATCCAGCCGACTCTCGACTCGTACACATTTGATCAAGAAGGAGGCCAACCCGTACTCCTGGATTCAAGCTCCATTCAGCCCACACACATCCTTCTCCTCGACACCTTCTTCCATATCCTCATCTTCCACGGTGAGACCATTGCGGAGTGGAGAAAGGCCGGCTATCATGAACAAGAGGGCTATGAGAACTTCGCGGCGCTTTTGGAACAGCCCAAAGATGATGCTCGGGTATGTTGGAACCTTTTAGCCCACCTGATCCCGAGGACATTGCTGACCATATACAGGAACTCATTACCGACCGTTTCCCTCTCCCGCGCTTCATTGTTTGCGACCACGGAGGCTCTCAAGCACGTTTCTTGCTCTCAAAGCTTAACCCGTCAACCACTCACACTTCTGGCGCGGGTGCCTATGGTGGTGTAGGAGCGCAGAGCGCCCAGACCATCTTCACAGACGATGTGTCGCTGCAAACGTTTATGGAACATCTCATGAAGTTGGCAGTGAGCGGTACAAATTAAGGAATCCTAGGCGGAGGCTTTGTAAAGAGGATTTGAGCAGCCATTGCTTCAAGCTGCGAGCAGTTTTGGAGCTGCAGAAGTGGTTGCTTGGGTCTCTGCTGCCGGGCGAGATGGCTTATGTGATTGTCAAGCGTTACTTGTTATGAAAATGATATACTCAATAATAGATCTTGGACTCAAAGCTCCACAAGACTCGGTATAACAGAGTCAATTGGTAGTGAACGTGAAAGTGTATGTTTAAATGGGACCCTTGACTTGTGGTGTTGCGATTTGTCAAACGGCGGGGATCCTCTGCTGGATGGAGCTCCAAAATCGAAATCCCCCTGAATCGCCAAGTTGGGAATGGTCTGGGCAGTAAAAAGGCCAGGCTGTCCCCCACCGTGGCTGGTGCATGTCCCCGCACCTTAAGTACTCCAGTGGCTGTTCAGCCACACCAATTTTCTTAGGGCAGGCATGCGATCCCACAATTGCGATTTTTTGCATTTCGTTGTCTTGTATCTCGGCACGGCCATTCTCGCCCTTCCACGAACACCACCAGAAGCATCCTGACCTAGCCAGCCGTCACCATGCGTGAGTACACTTCCCGCAACGCCGACCACGTCTCTGAGGAGAATTGAAAGAACGCCCGACTGATTATGCGATTGGAATACAGCTCCCAAGTTCGACCCCAATGAGATCAAGGTCATGTAAGACAAAATCACGAACCCGTTACCAGTGGAGTCCTCGGTCTACACTGCGCAGAGATGCAACACCACGAAACAGCGAACTGACGGATATTCTGTGTACAGCACCCTCCGGGCGACCGGTGGTGAGGTCGGTGCCTCGGCCACTCTTGCTCCTAAGATCGGTCCCCTTGGTCTCTCGCCCAAGAAGGTCGGAGAAGATATCGCCAAGGCTACTGGTGACTGGGTATGAAACCACCACGATTTACACACACTGCACACAAAAACTCCCTGATTGAAAGCGATGCGCATGCGGAACGGACAATAAACCTCCCTACCCCACAAATACCGAGAGAAAGAAGCTTGAGGAACCGATTTTCTGACAAACGATTTTTTGCCGGCATACAGAAGGGTCTCCGTGTGACCGTCAAGCTCACCATCCAGAACCGTCAGGCCGCGGTCTCGGTCGTCCCTACCGCCTCGGCGCTTGTCATCCGGGCGCTCAAGGAGCCCCCTCGTGACAGGAAGAAGGAGAAGAACATCAAGCACAACAAGTCCATCACTCTTGATGAGGTTATCGACATTGCCCGGACGATGCGGTTCAAGTCTTTCGCCAAGACTCTTGAGGGTACCGTCAAGGAGGTTCTCGGCACTGCCTTCAGCGTTGGCTGCCAGGTTGATGGAAAGAGCCCCAGGGCTATCAGCGATGCGATCGAGGCTGGCGAGATCGACAGTATGTGGCACCATGTCTTTCCCCGAACCACGATTCCCATTTGGCGCCCAACGGAGTTGTTTCTCTGGTTGTTGCGCCCGATGGGATGGTGGGCAACAGACGACCGAATAATCTGCTAACGTTTTTCTAGTCCCCGAGGAGTAAATTCTCGTCAGATGCAAATGAAGGTCGGTTTGGGATTTTTGGCATGTGATTAGGAGTTCAGGGCTTGCTTTAAGATCCAGGCTTGCCAAAAGAAACTGGCAAATCACAAACAAAATCAACAAGTACGATTTGATGGCCAAGTCTGGTTTCGCTTCCAACCTCTTTTCCTCAAGTAACTGCACTGTGTGCGTGTGTATTTGTGTGAGTTGACATGCCACGATACCCCGAATCTCAAGATGATTCGATTGGTGTGGAGGATACTCACATTGACCACGGTGGTTCGATGCTCATGTCTGGAAGAAGACAGCGGGAAAGGGAGCAAGCCTGTCCCAAAGCATAACGTTCGTTCAAGTCGAATAGAACTGTATCTTGCGAAGTCTCTCGGGTCACGACCAGGTGGTTAGATCAATGTCGATTTTGTCGAGTGCCTTTCCATGACGTCGCCAGTCGGTGGTTGTGATTGTCATTGTGGTCCATCTTCGTTCATGATGTATCCTCCTTTTATTACTTGTGCTCTTGGTCTTGAAGGTGTGGTAACTTTGTTTACTTGCGGGGCTCTTCCCATCACCGGTACGGTGGTTGGCCTAGGTGATATCACTCCTCTTACGAGAGGCATGTCATAATGAAAACCGGCTCGGTTTGGATAGGCGCAGGAACAGTCTGCTTACTGTCCGGGATACCTCGTAAGAAAAGATTGGGAGTCATGCCGTCGACTAGTAACGGAAGGCGACAAGGTCGCTGCGGTTCAACAAGCTGCGATCAGTGTGATCCTTCAGAGAAGCCAATCCCACCAGCACCGCACTGTTCTAGGTCGTGCTTTTGTCATCAACATTCAGCAACCGTTCAATCCAAGGTAGGGAACCGGCAGGGCGTTCCGGACGGGACGGACGAGCGTTCACACAAATCCCTGTTCCACTATCGATGCTGCCTGCCGCCTTTCCTTCCACTTTGCCCTGCCGTATGTAACCTTTGGGCACCTTATTCTCTTCCATCGCGTCTGTCTTGTCGGGAAATTTCACGTTTCATCTTATGAATTTTGGGTTCTTTTCTCTGACCGCTTGTTTCTCGTAATGGCGGACTTGGTAATAGAATAAATCACTTTGCGGCACATGGAGATGTGATGTTCCAGTCATTTTACTATCTGATAGTTGACCAGTTTATCACGACCTAGGAGTTGTTCAGTAAACTTACTTCCAGATATTTGTTGCTTTTCGTTTTCGATACTCTTTTTGTTTTTGCGAGATCTCGACAAGGGTTAAACATCTTTTCTTATGTGGAAACGACAATTTGGATAACAACACCGGTGATAGACAAGAGAAGCGCAAAATGGGACGTAAACAGGGCGAATGATAAATCATAATTGCTTATTTTGACCGTGTATATATGAGAACTATCTACACAATATTGATACAACTTCGGATAGAGGGTCAAGAAATACAATATCCTCTGTCTCAAGTGGACTACATATGAGTTTCTGATGTGTTTTTCTAGGCAAGGTTTTTCTTAACATGTTGTACATCGATAACCAAACTTATCACTTCCAATTTGTGCCAGTACTTGGTCTGGGAATCAAGGAATGCGCTTGTTGTTCAACTGCTCACATCCTCACACTCCGACTCGGGAATGACCTCGATTGAGAACAAACAAGAATTTGCTCAACCAACCGGTCTCAAAACCCCCATTTTTGTTTTATATGAATGATAAACCAGCCGGGCAGGCACAACCCGGGATGGCCAACCCGATACTGAACTTGAAGTTTGGCACCTCAAGCTTCTTTTCCTTGATTTCCCTAGTACTAGTAGTCAAGATCCTCGGCATAAATATGCATGCACCTAACACACAAATCCGTGGACACACAAGAAACAATCGGTCGCCAGCATTGACGTGTACGCGTGTACTACCTTACCTACTAACTCCCACAAGTAGACAGGCGCACACACAGACTCTGTGAAACCGAGTTACTCTGAGACTTTCTCTTTCACCTACTTCGTACTCACGCCGTACCCGGATCTGCAAATAACGCGGCTGCTGACTTGTGGCTTGTTCGGTTTCGAGATGCGTGCGTTGGGGCGCGTGCGTGGGGGCTCAAATGTGCAAATCTGTAAGTGGTAATGATCAACATTCGGTGAGTGAGTTGAAGATTCAAGTCGATGAGAAACAGCAGTGAGGAAGAGCTGGCTTCTTAGCCGCATCACCTGGAGTCCTAAGCTTGATCAATAAGCTGCTGAAATATGAAGAACAAAAAAAGGTCACAGAATACGTTCATCCCTGGCATCAACCCCCCGGTCCAGCGTCACACCGGGGTTCATGTTGGGGGTTTGAGAAGTTGAACACAAACGATAAAACCTGGGATAGTAGGTATCTAGACGCGGCAGAGAGAGGGTTTACGCCATATGTACGAGAGAGCCCGTGTGCGGCACAGAATAACCGGCCCTACGAGTCCGGTGCCAGCTTTTGAGAAAAGAAGTGAATAAGTGTATATCAGCTGAGTGGCTTGCATTTCGCAAGTTATAACTCGCCCGAGTTCGAATGAGGGAGGACGAAAGTGGGCTGAATGATCCTGAACATGTTGTTCAACGTCGTCCTCAAACGTCCGTCCCCTCTTGATGCCAGTAAGTCGCACATATGTTTTAAAGAAAGCCAGACAAAAACCGCTGTGTGCAACTGTTAAACACTCACACACACACACACACACTTGTGTTTACAGATGTACACACACACACACGCCTCGGCTTATTTCTCCGTCCCTTATTGCCCCTCTTGAGAGCACAAGGTAGGTATTTAAAGCCTTTTTGCCATGGCCCTTTGTGAAACGAGGTGTGTGCGATTCTGATGATTGTATGGTCAGTAAAATCAGGTTGTTGCATAGATGTGGTTGCCGGTCTGCCCGTCCGCCCGCCGGATTAGCAACCTCACACCCCCTCCCCCAAGACTCGAGGGGGGCAGGCAGGGGTTTTCTTGGCCGGCCGTTGGCTGGCTGCAGCCCTCTCAAAGGTTCTGCATCACACACCCCCTCGGGTAGATAAACCGTCACCCTCCACCCCATTAAATATAAAAAAAACTTGACCACCACCCTCCCTCGTCAACCAAAGAAGGATGGTCCCGCAGCGAGCTAAGGTTGTCATGCTGCCCCTGCCCTGCTTCATACTTTGCTCAGGTGATACGCGCAGCGTCGCTAGCAGGCAGGCTGGGACGGAAGGGGGAAGATATGATGGGGAAGTAAGGAGATCCAAACATGCAACTGAGGGGCAATGAATGGAGGTGGAAAGAAGCAGCACATTTCTTTTGGTACCGCATCTAGATAGATAGATTGAACTGCGGGATGCGAGAGACTCGTCACCAAGGTTACTGTTGTAAAAGTCTCCTTACAGAAATGGGGGCAAACCGACCTATCATTTGAGGAGAGGGGCTCGAGGCAAGAAAGAGGGGGGGTAGGTAGGATCCAATTCCATGCTCCGGTGAGCTTGTGGGCTGGGCTAGGGCTGTAATTGGGGCCGGCCGTTGTGATGACCATGGTGGTCGATGTGAAGAAGGGGGGAACATGTGCGTCCTGTCATCTTTTTTTGTTTCTTCCTCATGCGCGCTTGGAGTTTTGGAGCTACTTGTACTCCGAGGGACGACTTCCATTCTTGGGGGGGCAGGGGACTGAAAATGGGTCTGAGGGAGATCATCGAAAACATGCCGTCTTTTCCGCAACTTGAAATGAGGCTCTCGAATCGGAATTTTGAATAAGACTCGTCCCCATAAAAAAAAGTCTGAGAAAGCGGCATGACGGATGGCTTCGGGGCTTGCTCTCTGTTGTTGTCTTCTTTCTAAACGGGATACAGATCTGTATTTGTCTGGGGACTGTGAACAGCTTTGGGATGGATCATGGATCTGCACGGTTGATTTGAGCCCGCGATCGTGCCACGACCGACGGTTTAAATAAAGGTGCCTCTTCATGTGGGCCCCGCCGTAACCCGCCCTGGCAATCATGATTTGAGACCCTGTCGTCCAAGGACGGGAGGCCCGTCACAGCTTGCATTCGGTGCCAGTCGGTGGCATTCAGTGGCAGTCAAGTCACGGTCAGTGGTCAATCAAGACACTGTTTTTTGGTGGAGCGCACAGCATCTCGCGGCGCATTGCCTTCCTTCCATTGCCCGCCCGCTTGCCCGCTGCTCGGGCTGACTGGCCATCTACCAGCTTCCAATCAGTGCAATCAGGGACGCCGACAACAAGCAGCAGCCAGACGATGGCTTTCTTGTGGTGGTGTGGTATTGCATGGCCAGAAGAATCTGCTGTTAGTACGGGGCGGCAATCAATATATCTGTACAGAGAGCCCTGCCTTGTCGGGTTGCACAGTGGGGAAAGGAAGATATGGAATGGTACGAAGTAACCAAGATTGATACTCCCGTACGAATAGCGTAGGGCGAGGCGAGAATCAATGATCAATCAGGAACACAATTTCTGCATTTTTGGCCCTTTTGCGTGAGATGGCAGATGGGAACTTGGAAGCGTTGCAGCGGGCGGGTTGGATGGTCCTAAAAGCTGCAGCCAGATGTGCTTTGGCAGCCACCCACTACGCCCACCGCAGCCCACGTCCGCAACTAGCGTCCCCCCACCCTAGAAAACACCCAGCATTTGGAAGCCCCTAGCAGGCGGCCTGCATGCACATCCCCAGTGCGTCTGTCACTCACTGTCAAGACTGTCTGGGAGGTGACTACTTAGTAAGGTCGCCGAGTGTGATCAGCTGCTTCGACCTACCTCCCTGCGCAAGTTAGTTTGCGGTTTGTCAGTGGCCCAGCAGGCGCAGCGCCTTTCATTTACCATAGGTAGGTATTGTTGTCGACTTTTTAGGTAGACTTCGGCCGTTGCCCTGTGCCCTTCAACGTCGAACCGTTTCTAGACACTAAATCTATCCGACCTAATCCCCGGATCATCCACAAAAGATAGAACCTAGAACCGAAACAAACCATCGTGGTTATCCGCCATTGCGACTAGAAGATCCACATCGTCTCCCCGCATCCACACCACCATCCGTGCCCGCACCGCACTACTGTCGTCTTTTCCCCCGCCCGCCGTCCTCTCAAAGCCCCGGCCGACGAAGCGAGCGAACGAGGGAGGAAATTGAACCGATAAGTCGGCCGTGTTTGTGGTGTCGGCGGAGGTGGCTGCTGCTGATGATCTGAAGGAACGAGTTGAGAGAGAAAGCTGTTAGGCAACGGCAACAGGCAGAGAGACAAGAAGAAGACCGAAGAAAGTGATACGGGACAAGGAAGGGAGCAGCAGCAGCGCATTGCTTTGCATGATTGCAAAGACGGGCGGCGTTGGCTGAGTCCCGCCTTCCACTGCACCTTGATAGGTGTTCTTGCGCAAATGCCCCGGTCCTGGACGGCCGTTCTATCATTTTACAAAAACAATCGCCCTCAACAGGCACTGGAATAAGTTGTGGGCAATGAGGAGTCCTGCTTAACACGCCAGGTCGCGCCTCTTTTTCGGTTTCAGACCCCAAACGCTCATTTTGTTTATTCGGTTTCTCGATGCATCTAGCCCATCCGGCCTCGACGCGACCTCGACGAAGACGACGACGCCATAGACTGACTTGATGAGTCCGTTTCAATGTTGCCTCTAGTCCAAATGCACCAGATGGTGCAGACGCCCCACGATCATCTCGGTCCGCTTCACGCTCGCGGCAAGCCCGAGTACCTTTCTCACCACTACCATCCATCTGCTTTCTACCAGCCGTCGCCGTCGCCGTTATATCACAATGTTGCGAGCTCTACACCGCGGGCATTCCCCATACGCAACGCGCAACCGCCCCAGACTCTGCACCGTATAACGACGACTTTAACGCGTCCCCGGGGTCATGAGCTTTCAGAGCACTCGTTGCGGCGAAAGACGCCGAGCGGAACCATTGACAATGGTTATGATGGATCTCTAGCTCACCTGGCTTCCGGCCCACCTCCCTTGAAGCATATGATCTTACCCGCTTCGTCCAAAATCTTCCCAACAGCAGTGGTCCAGCAGAGGACGCCGGGAGCGTCCGCAAACGGCTTACAGCGTTCTGTTCCCACCGGAATATGGCCATACTCACCACAGACACCGACGCCAACCGGAGGCATCGACCCAACAGCCGAGACGCTAAACGTAGCTGCTCAGTCTCTAGGCAATTGGGGAACTCAACCGTCAAACGTAGGACTGGATCTTGGTACAGCAGACTACACGCCTCTTTTGCAATCCATGCCTCAGCATGGCTATCATGCCGTGCCCGGCTTGCAACCAATGTTGGGGCCAAACTACCAGCAACCATTGACACCAACGGTGTACAGTCCTGCGGGGTATGCGCAGCCTGCAGTCTGGCGGGATGGTGGCGTCCCGGACTATCGAAACCCAATGCCCCTGGCTAACGGGTACACGGGCCACAACGCAGTTGTTGACGGCGCTTTCATGCCAGCCCAGGCTAGTTTTCAGCATGGCCTTCCAAACGCTTCGTTATTAGGCCAGGCCCAACAGTTTAGAGTACCCTTCCCAGGTCACCCTGTTGACGATGGATTTTCTCGGTATGGCCAGAATCACTCGGCACAGCTCGCGCATCATAGACAGGATTCTTTGCCGCACAACTCTGTGGGGAGTGATGGCTCGTCTCCTGCCCGGTTTAAAGAACGAGCATTGCAACACGCTCACCGGGCGTATAACGATCTGCTTCTCTACCTTGGACACTCAAAAAAGATCCAACATGGTCGACACGGGTCTGGCTCACGGCCGTCAACGAAGATGGTCGTGTATCCTAAACCCCCAAAATCTCTCACTGCCAGCTTGCACACGAACAAAATCCGGCATTCCTCAACATTCCCTGATGGAACTGCTAGCTACTCGCATCATCTGGCACAGAAAGAAGCGGCTGCCCGAGCAATGGCATATGGAGGTCCGGGTGACCAGGGATATGGTGGAAACTCTGCCGTTATGGCCGAGATTTACAGCAACCATCACACGCATAGAAACTCTTACCCTGGGAAGCCTCACGGGATGTACCAGGAGATGAACTCTCCTTTCCTCGGTGCCAAATCATCATTGGAAATGCTCAATAACCTTTGCGAGCAAAGTGGTTGGAAATGGGTTGACGGTATGCTACTAGGAGGGTGTCTCCACTACGGTCTCGAGCATTACGAAGAAGCTCTAGAGTGGTTCAAACGGATAAAGAGTCTTGATGAAAGGTAGGTGTTGCGATCCTCAAATTGATAGCGAATGGTACTAACCGGATCCGTATAGTCACGTCGAAGCGATCTCCAACATAGCAGCGACGCTTTACTGCTTAAACAGGCAAGAGGAAGCTGAGCAGCATTGGGTACAAGCGGTTAAGATCCGGCCTAGCTACCTGGAAGCAGTTGAGCACCTTGTGAACCTTTTGGTATCGAATCACCGAAGTCAGGAAGCAGTAAACACCATCGAGTTTGTACAACGTGCCCTGAGGATGCCGGGATCGGGATCGTTACAAGAGCAAGTCAACGAGACCGCGAGTGAGGCAGACACAGCTTCGACGACGACCGTTCGAGACTCGTCCCCCGATAATTTTGTGTTAGATGCCGATAAAACAGACAGCCCAGATCGGTCTTTTGCTACTACCGCCGAGGGCAGCAGACAACCAGGGTATGGATCAAGCGGCTACGCTATTCCGGGAAGCGAAAACGGCAGGATGATCCTTCTCATTCACGCGAAAGGCAACTTGCTCTATGCGCTCAAGGATGTGGATCGAGCATCGGAAGCTTTTGAAGAGGCTGTTTTGATCAGTGCCGGGAGACAGGTTAAGGGTGTCCAGTCGCTCATCCGGACCATCCAGAGCATCTTGGCACCGGGTGATTCCCGCGTGGCGGTTTTCCGAGGTTCAAGACAGAAGAATCTGTCCATCCCGTTGCTTCTGCCGCCGGAGAAGGCAAAGTTGACTGCTCAGCTCGTATTTTCGGCCAGCGGCGGTCAGCTACCTGGCTTACAATACGTGGGTGAGGGTAGTCACAGGAAATCAGCAGTGTCGACGACGAGCAACTCGCTGCTTTCTTTGGCCAAGATATTTCAGGATGCCATGTCGAATGGTGGCCCTTCAGCGGGCTTAATACGACAGTCCGCGGGGGTGGGAGACATCCTAGCTCTTTACTACCTATCGTTATCCCTCCAGGAGAGCCCGTCAACCGCCAACAATGTGGGCATTCTCCTTGCAAGTATCCAACAGTCATCATCACAGCATATCTCAATCCCCGACGCCTCAGTCGCGACAACAATACCTGGAATTGTCCCCGGAAGTGGACTTGCACTGGCTTTAGCATACTACAACTATGGGCTAACGTTAGACCCTAAGCATGTGCACCTTCATACTAACCTGGGCAGTCTACTGAAGGATATTGGGCAACTAGACATGGCGATCACAATGTACGAACATGCGGTAAAATGCGATGGTACCTTCGACATCGCCTTGACAAACCTCGCAAACGCTGTCAAGGATAGGGGCCGTGTCAGCGAGGCTATTGGCTACTACAAGCGAGCTGTGGCGTCTAATCCAGACTTTGCTGAAGCTGTCTGTGGTCTCTCAACGGCTCTAAACTCTGTATGCGATTGGAGGGGCCGCGGAGGCGTGCTCTTAGAGGGTGGGAGTTACGACCGCTGGCACGTCGACGACGATGGCATGCCCCTGGATGTCAAGATTATCGGCAGAGGAGGCGGACTTATGAAGCGAGTTGTTGACATTGTTGGACGCCAATTGCGAGAGTCGTCTTCATGGGGCTCTGGTGTTTTGCAGGAACAATCTATCATGCAGATGATTGTGCAACTGAGGGATGCTGGGGCCAGCATGACAGATGGATCTGTTGACCTCAGCGCGGAGCTGTGGAAGTGGGCTGGCAGACCATGGGAGGGATCACGCATCTTGAGACTCATCGAGCGTTCCACGAGAGCAGCGATGCAGTGCTGGTATCGGGATAAGTATATCAAGGGCATCCAGTCAGCTGCTGGGTACCCCCGACCCCGGCCTCCGGCCAGTTTGGCGATACCATCCGCGCCAACGGTTTTACCATTTCACACGTTCACTTGCCCACTAACAGCCAAGGATATTCGAATGATCTCGCAGCGAAACGCATTGAGGATATCCTGCTCGACACTTCGGTCTCCATGGGTTCCGGCCACGGTTTATGAGCCTCCTAGACCGCCGAATCCACACCTCAACATCGGCTATGTCTCGTCCGACTTCAATAACCACCCGCTCGCGCATTTGATGCAATCTGTGTTTGGATTTCACAACCCGTCTCGAGCAAAGGCATTTTGCTATGCAACGACTGCCAGCGACAAGTCAGTACATCGGCAGCAGATTGAGCGCGAGGCGCCTGTTTTCCGGGACGTCAGCAGTTGGACCTCTGATAAGCTTGTTGAGCAGATCGTGGAAGATGGTATTCATATCCTGGTAAACCTTAACGGGTACACACGAGGAGCACGGAACGAGGTCTTCGCGGCCCGGCCCGCGCCGATCCAAATGTCATTCATGGGTTTTGCCGGCACTCTGGGAGCTGAGTGGTGCGACTACTTGCTAGCGGACACAACAGCGGTACCGCCGTCAACACTCCGACCGCATCGCGACAATCTGAACCTAGGGGATGTGTTTAGGGATGAGCAAGATGTCGAGACTGAGGATTGGGTGTATTCGGAGAATATCATCTTCTGTCGAGAGACCTTTTTCTGCTGCGATCATAAGCAGTCTGCGGACGGATCTGACGAGCGAGGCATGTCATGGGAGGAGGAGCAGAGGAGACGATGGAGGATGCGCAAGGAGCTGTTCCCGAATCTGCCGGATGACAAGATCATCTTGGGAAACTTCAATCAGCTCTACAAGGTATGTCTTGGCTGCTCTCGTTATTAGAAACAGCTCCTCAACTAACTTGATTGTGTAGATCGATCCTACCACGTTCCGAACCTGGCTCCGCATTCTCAACGCCGTTCCTAATGCCGTCTTGTGGCTTCTCCGCTTTCCGGAACTCGGCGAGAACAACCTCCGACGGACAGCCAAGGCCTGGGCGACCGAGGAGGTAGCAAGCCGCATCATATTCACTGACGTGGCGCCGAAGCAGCAACACATCGCGCGTGCACGCGTGTGCGACTTGTTTTTGGACACCCCCGAGTGCAATGCCCACACGACTGCGGCCGATGTACTGTGGTCAAGTACGCCGCTGCTCACGCTCCCGCGATACGAGTACAAGATGTGCTCGCGGATGGCCGCCTCAATTCTAAAAGGAGCGCTTCCCAAGGGTGAAGAGGGCGAGAGGGCTGCGAGCGAGCTCATCGCCCGGGACGATCAGGAATACGAGGAATTTGCGATCAGGCTGGCGAGCAGCTTGCAATATCGACTCGTAAATCCTGCCCTGAATCGGATGAATCAGCCGGTGGTTGTGAACGGGGGCTGGAATAATGGGGGCGTTACCGAACAGCACCAGCAGGCCCAGGCCCTCATGCCCTACGGGGAGGGCGTGGGCCGGCTGGCCGAGCTGAGAAAGCTGCTCTGGAAGAGCAAGTGGACCTGCGCGCTGTTTGACACACGCAGGTGGGTGCGGGATCTGGAGGACGCGTACGAAGAGGCGTGGAGGCGTTGGGTTGAGGGCGAAGGGGGAGATATCTTTCTTTGAGGAGGAGTAAGGGAGTTTTCATGCATGAAGATGGACTGGCCAGTCCACGTAGGGGGGGTTTCCCCCTGGATTTTGCTAGAGTTTCTGCGTTGGTCTTTCCGCGGTTTCGTTTTCTTTTCTGCTCCTGCCCCCTTCCATATTACCCCTTACCCCTGGTTTTGGGGTTTGAACATTGTTATTATCTGGATCTTGAGGAAGGGCTTTGTTTTGGTATGATCGATATATGGCGTGGATACCTTTCGCGTTGGCGCGAGCTTAACGAATATCCCCAAATGTTTCTTGTTTTTTCTTTTTTTCTCTTGAGTATATCGAGCGGTCCGGCGTGACCCCCTCCCTTCCAAAGAGTAGGGATAAAACAAGTTGTATGTTGGGTACTTGGAAATCTGAATTGGATTAAGTGGATTTTGAGACGGAAGTCGTCTTTTCGTGTTGTATAAGTGTATATGGGACGGGGCGTGCACCAGATGGCATGAAACGGACGTAAGGGTTGGTTTAGAGCTGTAGTGTGTATGCGTACATACATTCCTTTGCTCCTTGTTACGGGCAGGCTTGATGATGGTTGCCGGCTTGATCTATCTGGGATCTCTAGAGGATCGTCAGGTGTTGGGTCTATCTCAAATGTTTCAGGGACAAGGAAGAGGGCGCGAGGTATACAGGCTTCGTTTTTTCTTCTTATATATGTGGTATGGGATTGGATGAGTACCCACGACCAAGAATTTAAAGAAATTTCCATGTATAGACAACTGCGTGGGATTTAACACAATGTAGATGCTGGAAAGCTACCTTGTCACGATGCAGACCGTGAATGGGAACAGTTTCGTTTGACCTTGGTGGCTTTTCGTGCGGCAACACAGGTAGGACAAGGCGCTGCAAAGAGATGGGGGCAAAAAGCAAAATGATAACGGCGGTGGTTAATTTGGATTGGTTTGGGTGAGTCAAGGGAGCATGAGAATAACAGCTACAATGTTTCTTACAGTCATAGGACGAAAGGGACGCTTTTGTTGTCAAGGTTCGGTTCTTATTCATAGCTCATGTGTGGTCATTCAGTTGTCGAACTGAAGGAGGGCGGTCCGAAAGGAACGGTTTAACTTGTATCCATCTCAGTCGTAACATTTTTTACTAGTTCTTCGGGCGGTATGGTCTCTTGTTTTACGTTCTGTTGTGTGTGTCGGTAGGTTTGATCATGTACAAAACTTGCAACGACCTTCTATCCACTTCTTCGGTTATTGATTGCTTTCTGGATTCCGAGTATCCTGAGGTGGGTTTCAGGAAGTCTTGGTTGAAACAACGTAACCCACAATGACGAACAATGGCAGTGACGATGACCGGCAGATATAGAGCACGGTATGATCGAGTCGGAAACGGGAATCCTTTCTCTCTTGCTTACATGTTTGGGCTCTTGGGAGCATCATGAAGGTGGACACCACATCAGGAGAGGATGATGAGAGGAGTGGAGACGGGACTTGCAGTCCAAGACATGCAGATCTCTACACTATCATTCTGGTTCCGCTTGTGACCATTTTGTTTACGGGACAAGCACGAAGCTACTGCCGGTTGCCTTACTGTGGTGGAATAGGGGTATGTAGGAGCATCGCTTAGAAGTTCCAAGTATGAAGTTAAGGTAAGTTGCTATTTCAAAATGTGTGACTGTGGGAGTACATTTAAAGGGGCGTGGCTTTACTCGCTTCCTGCTCTTACACTAGTAGCTTACCGTTGGAATAGGATCGTCGGAACAGGGAACAATAGCGTTGACTTGTTGAGGGAAAGTAGCGATACATCGTGAGTACTTTTGTCTGTGTTTATTCAACTATTGAAAGTCAAAGTGGAGTCGGCCAGTACACCCCGGTTTCCCGCCTTGCAGATCACTTGTCGTTGATGGATCTCCTTGCAAGAGTTTGTCGAGACAAGCCAAGGACGCATGGGGCTCATGTGGGCTAGCGGTATTCCGGTACAGTATGAGAAGATCAGAGAACGAAAAGAGCGGAGGAGTTGTGGGAGAACAAGGGAGGATGGAAGAGATGGGGGGGGGGATTACGTCAACCCATCTTTGATGGGCTTTTGTTTTGCTAAACGTCAGAATAGAGATCAGTAATATCTTATTGACCTCTGCTTTCAAAGGCACCTTTTGTGTCTATTAGTTGATTCACGTTCGGGTATATCCATCCCCATAGCATCTCCCGTACTTGTTCCCCCGTATGCCGACACTACCCCTTTGATAGCCATGTTGATCATCCCAACGAGCTCCGACTTGACAGAGAAAGGCTAGCAGGGGATGGAATGTCTGATATGGGGCTCCATGCCCCGTAACGTGAAATGTTTCCGAGACGGCGGTTGAGTCTTGCCGAAGGGCCTCGTTTTGCCTATAATAGCGCCCATTACGGGGTAGTCTCTTTCTCTCTGTGTTGTCTTTCCACCCCCCGGACTGTATCCACCGCCAACGTGTCAAACAAACCCCTCCCCAGCCGTTTTTTTAACATCTATTCCCGGTATTTCGGTAGAAACTAGCAACGGCATTGCCATTTCCCGATGTCATGGCCCCATTCCCCCTTTCCCATTCTTGAACGTGCCTCCGTAGCCCTTCCCGTATTTGTTCGCTCAACTACATGTAGTCCGGCAATATGTTGCCGAATTCTAACCAGGGCACGACTTCAAAACTGGTCAATTTTTATTTTGAGGGTTTGCAAACAACCAACCACTGTCCTCTTGTCATGCCAAGCCGGCAACCGTTACTCGTAGTTTACGCACAAGGACCCCATTGTAGACCAAACCACATCTAGCCAAGCAGACATAGCTCGGCTGTCTTTCTTTCAAACGTTGAACACAGTCATGCCTAAGATCATACTAATTAACTGAGATTCACCAAACATGTAGAAAAGCGGGTGATGGTATAACATGACATTTGCTACAAACATCACACCACTTTCTTCCAATGTTCAACTCTCAGCTTGAACATATCTCCTCATTCTACTTCGTAGACCCCCCCTTTTCTCGAACTATTCCCGGACTTACACACAAATAGCCAAGCCAAGCCACGAAAACAGGCCGGTGAACGGCGAAAGCTTTCTCCCGCTCAAAAAATCGCAATCGTGTCTCACTTCTCTACTACCTTCCCTTCCCATTCTCTCATTTACATACATACATACATACACAAGGTATCTGTAGTACCACACTTTGCTTTTCTTTGTTCTCTTG
>Ga0233366_1000341_pt1 | contig 17080 bp, 20 predicted proteins | sample ElkDunMinimDraft_23_FD_191536 | JGI IMG/M metagenome (GOLD analysis project Ga0233366, IMG submission 191536) | Fecal eukaryotic communites from dung pellets of Tule Elk in California, USA - Elk Dung C4 | ecosystem: Host-associated > Mammals > Digestive system > Large intestine > Fecal | place...
CCTTTGGGTAACCTGCTTGACCGCTTCGGCCTTGAACTCATCCGTGTACTGCTTGCTCGCCATAGACACCTCTCTCGCTTCCATTGATTATGGCTCTGAGATGTCTACGAAATCCTGGCCGGTCCAGTCATAGTAGCGGTGAGCGTTGAGGAAGCCTCCATCCCCCGCCATGACGTAATCCTTGGCTGCATCCAGATCCTCAGGAGGAATTCCCTCTACTTTGGACATCACCTGGTCGAACACTACGGCGTAGCAATCGAACACGTCCTGTGCCGGCTTGATTTCGAGCGCCTTGTAAGGAGGCTCTGTCTCTGTCACCCGTGGTGCAGTGGCGGTTTGCCCACCAAAGAAAGACTTCAAATGCCGGATGATTCCCATAATTTTTAGCCTCTACTACGACGCTGCTTGTGTTCTTCGATAGCGACGGATAAGAGAGCACAGCGCTCTCTCACATCGGAACGCCCATTTCGTTCCCCTTCTCAATGAATACGTCTCCTGCGGCTTCCAGCAGCGTCATGTCCAGGTTGCTGAATGGGTAGAAGCCTGCATTCGTGTGAGCCTCAGCTACCGCTGTCCCCAAGCACGCTAGGAGTGCAAAGCGGTTGGGGTCACCTTCACTGCTCAGTGAGAGCGCCCTCGACAGTGCGACGGCGGTGACAGCTATTTTGTGAGGTCGTTGTCCAAACTTTCCGCTGAAAATATCAGGTCGTTCGTCCCAAGCCGCTTGAACGATTGAATTTGCATAGCTCGCCGGGTTGCCGTTGAAGTAGCCGATCTTCTGTTGCTGCTCCAACAAATTCTGGACGCAAACGGCTGCTTCGCTCTTCTTGATGCTGTCTTTGATGCCGCTGAACAATCCCATTTAACCCCCTGTATGCTGCTTCCGTCCTGCCATCAATCTTCTTCAAGAAGCCCTTTGATGATGTCATTCACTTTGGAGGCACTGTCTTTCGCAACATTGAAGAGGCTATTGATCTTGTTATCAGCTTCTTCTGATTCGAAGATTACCCGCCCCCAATTATCAAGCATCAGGAAAATGTTCATGCTTGCCCAGAACCACTCGTCTACATCTGTGAAATGCTTGAATCGGCGCTCATACACCGCAATTCTCTGCTTATCCTTATACTTACATGTGATGTAAGACGGGATCAGGTAATGAGTTCCCTCAGTAAGAACCTTGGGCGGCTCTGAGAAAGACCAATCCACCTTGCCCTCTGCGGTCTCCCAGATCATGTTGTCAATCAATCGTTCAACATCTTTTGAAAGATTCACGTCAGTTCACCCATTTATTTTCGTTTTTGATGTGTTCCAGAGTCTTGATGACTCCTTGGAGTTCATCCCAGATATGTCTCGCACGTGCTCTATCGATAGGAGCACCCGACCGTATCGATGTCAGTTTTCGCCTGAGACGCCAGACATCCATTTTCTGCCACCAACCGACCTTCCCAGATACACTTTCCAGAGATGAGTTGAGCTGGGATGCGATTGCCCCTACATCCTCCAAACTATTTGCCTGGACCGCTGTGAGAAGCTTCTTGTCCAAGGCGGCCAGATCTTTAAGAAGCTCTGGGATACGTGCGATTTTGAGGAACCTTTGGCTCAGTGTCCGGGTGGTCCACCAAACCTTGATGCCTAGGGCGAAGCCCGCAATCCCCACCCAGTCGGCGATGGCTGACACATCCTTGCCCGTTGCCCATTCAGAGCCATCCTGTCTCTGACAGCTCACAAGTAGTCCGACGCTAACTACTGCTGCTACCCATGCTTTCCACCGCACGAGCACCCCCTGTTCTAGCTCAATGGTGGGATTGTAAACGAGAAGTAAAGCCGAGGCGTTGTCAGAAAAATCTGACAGATGGGCCAGTCAAAAGTGCGAAGCATCTAAGGATGCGCCAAAAGAAAAAGCCTCCCGGTCTGGGAGGCTTTGCTTGAAGCGATACATGACGATTCCTCGCATTACATTTTACGGCCTTTGGGCTTTTCGGCATTTCCCTGCGGAGTCGCAAGCCTAATCCTTTCGTGCTGCTCCCACTTGCGGGCCTCTTCCCATTCTTTGCTGCCAATTTCGAGCGTTACTGACGGCGAATACTTTTTCATTTCTACTCCTTGGCTTGGGTGGGCGTTTATTATATCTCAAACCAACCAAGAAAGCCTTATTCCAAGAAACTCCTGCAATCTCCATTCATAATCTGGAAGGAAAATACGAATCCCCAGAACATAAGCTCCTCCATTCATAGAAGATCTTCTAGGCAGAGTAGCAAGCATACTCTAGTGAAATACCCATTGGTCCCTAGCTGTCAAATTTAGATTGAAGTTGGGCAGCGCATGAAGGTAGCGCTTGCTGACTACGACGGGACGACGCGGCAGGCCTTTGGTTCCGACGGACTGGCATCGGTCATTACCGCTGCGCTAATCTATTGGGACACACCACAGGACACAAATCCGGTTTGTGGACGCCTCCGGAGCTAGGCGGGACGGTCAAGGTACTGTTTCCCCCTCTCTCCGCCACACACATGAAAAGGCCGCCCTTCGGGGCGGCCTTTTTGTTGGCGCGACGCAAGAGAATCCCCTGTAGAGCCACCCCATGGGTGGCTTCGGTTACCGGCGCGCAGCCACCCATGGGGTGGCTCTACCCCGCCGGCCTGCCAGCGGGCGACGCAGCTCCCCCTCCCGTCACGGCAGCATGCTCCAGTGCACCTTGCCGCGATGGCCCTTGCGCAGGCACAACGCGCGCGCGGGAAATGCCACGACGGCGCCGGTGTCACCCACGGTCACCTCGCCGGGATACAGGGTCCAGCGCGCGTCCGGCGCCGGTGGCGGAATATCAAAGCGGATCATGATCGCCTGGTTGAGGTCTCCGCCCTGGCGCGGCCCCCAGATGACATCGCTGTTGAGGTCGAGCCGCCGCGCGTCGTACCTGGCCGGGCGGCGCTGGCGGGCGCTCAATGCCGTGGTGAAGCCGCGATACAACGCCGGATCGGCCGCGATGCGCTGGCCGTCTTCCCGCACCAGGTACGCCCCTGCCGAGGAATACCACAGCGGTACCGGTGCTTCGCCCGGGCCCCACACGGTCGGCGCGTAGGGGCCGTGCCGACGCGTGTCGTAGCGCCGCCGCCCTTCATTGCTTGCGCTCACTGCCAGCCACACCACATTGTCCGCCTGACCCGGCGCGGCCTCTATAAGCCAATAGTCCAGCACCAGCACGATGCGGCGTGCCGGCTGCCCTGCCGTCGGCGGCAGCGTCGCCTGTACCGGCGCGCGACCGACCGTGTCGCAGACCACCGCCGTGTCCTTGACCACGTACGTGCACCCCGACACCGACGCCGCCAGCAGCACGCATGCGGCGATCTTCGCTCTGAACATTCCGGCCTCCTGCCTCACCTGTCCGCCCCGATGGTAGCGCGGCGGGTCGGCAGCGGGGTTCCGTGGCACAGTCGCGCTTCCCAGCCACTGCATGCCGTCCCATGTCCACGATCCGCGCCTTCACCGCTGCCGATGCACCCGCCTGCCTGGCCATCTTCGATGGCAACGTGCCGCGCTTCTTCGGCGCGCATGAACGTGCGGACTTTGCCACCTACCTGCAGCAGCCTGCGCGCGCTGCGGACTACCTGGTGATCGAACGCGACGACCGGGTGGTGGCCTGCGGCGGACTGGCGATGGACGACGCGCTGACCGCCGCGTTCTGCTGGGGCATGGTTGACCACACCGTGCACCGGCAGGGGCTGGGCAGCGAACTGGCGCACGCGCGCCTGCAGCAGGCACGCGCACATGGCGCGCGCCGCGTGGTGTTGAGCACCAGCCAGCACACCTGCGATTTCTACGCCGCGCTGGGATTCGGCATCACCCGGATCGTGACCGATGGCCACGGCCCGGGCCTGGACGCGGTGGACATGCAACGCGTGATGCCGCTGGATTAAGCGCCGAAAGACTCAGCTGCTCGACAGCTTCATCAGCACCAGCCCGCTCACGATCAACACGGCTGCGGCGATACGCATCGCACTCACCTGCTCGCCCAGGAACGTGATGCCGATGACGAACGCACCCGCCGCGCCAATACCGGTCCAGATCGTGTACGCGGTGCCCAGGGGCAAGGTGCGCATGGCCAGCGACAACAGCCAGAAACTGGCGATCATGGTAACCACGGTGATGATGCTGGGGGTGAGCTTGCTGAAGCCGTCCGACTGCTTCATCGCGAACGCCCAGACGATTTCCAGTACGCCGGCTGCCAACAGATAGATCCAGGCCATGTGGCCCTCCTTAGATAGGGCCAGGCCGTCCTGGTCAGTGTGTCCCGCTGCGGGGGAGGCCGTTCCTCCTGCGGCGATTCTAGCAACGCCGGACCATGGCCGGCACCTGCAGGCCCGGCACTTGTCGCGGGGTTCAGCCCGTGGCTACAACCGATTCAGCTACATGGACGCGCGGCGGGCGTGGCATCCTGACCCGCCCGGACGCAGGAAGCCCCCGCATGACGCTTGATTCGACGCTAGCCGCTTGGCTGGAACAGGCGCTGCAGTCGCCACTGCCCGACGAAGTAGTGGGCCTGTCATTCAACCTCAGCGAAGGCGCGGCGGGCGACGATGCCGGCTCCTGCATCGAACTGGTCGGTACCGACCGTTTCGATGCACAGGATCCTGACTGGGCCTGTGATGAAGTCTGGGCACCGGAGGCCCGCGAAATCGAATTGCCGTATTCGGTGACCGGACACCACTGGGAAGATTGCCTGGCCGCGCTGCACACCGCGTTGCTCCAGGCCCTGGCCACGCCCCGCTTCGGCCCGCGCCTGAGCGCGCAGGTGCAGGGCATCGGGCTGGGTTTCGTCGATGGCGACCTGCAGCTGCTCTGGCAGCGTGCCGGCTGATTCGTGCGCCGCTGGCACTGCACGCGGCGCATGCGCTAGAATGCGCGACTGCACTGCGGGGCTGTCCCTGCACTGCACCTCCGGCACCCGCTGATTTCGATCACCCGGTGCCTGGAACGTCTCTATGGTGGCCCCGTCGGCCCCTCGCGACGCTAGGTCGAAAATCCCGCCAGGGCCGGAAGGCAGCAACGGTATCGATCGACGCGGGCGCCGAGATCAGCCGGCGGGGCCGCCACCTTTTTGGGCCCCTGCCATGATGCGCCCCTGCCATCGCGGGCGTAGAGCCGACCGTTGGTCGGCTGCCCTCAACGCTCCGCGGAATTCGACGTCAGCCGACCAACGGTCGGCTCTACGCCGGGCGTGCCCTGGTGGAACAGCAGGCGCCACCCCGCGTCGTGCAGCCGCCACAGCGAACTGCGCAGCACCGCGCGCTGGCGCACACCGTCAACCACATACCAGCTGCAATAGCGCACCTGCGCCACGGTCGGGGCCAGCACCGCAACGCGGTAGTCGTCCGAGACGATCTCCACCACGGCGCGTTCGGCGGGAATCTCGACCAGTGCGGCGGCGCGCCCGTAACAGCTGCCCGAGCTGCCGATTTCACTGAAATCCGGATCGAGCAGCGCCTCCAGGCGCGCGGCATCGGCACGCACCACCGGGTCATGCAGGGCGCGTTCGAGCGCTTCCAGGTGGGCGGCAAGCGCGGTGCTGTCCGTCGCCGGCGCCATGCTCAGGGCGGATCCTGCGTCAGCACGTGCAGGGCGGTCGGCGCGGCCAGCGCCACGCATTCGCCCGGCACCGCCACCCGATGCCCGCGCTGGCGAAGCGCGGCGCCATCGGCCTCGCTGGCGTAGTGGTACAGCATCATCCGCGCCTGCAGCTCACGGCTGTACTCACGTTCCAGGTCATCCACGCCGGTATGCGACGGGTTGCCGTGCAGGCCGCAGTCGTGGGCAATCAGTTCGTTGTCGTCGGCGTAGCGGGCCAGCATTTCCGGAATCGGGCGGGTATCGCCACTCCAGGTCACCGCGCCCTTGAGGCGCAGCCCATAGGCGGTTTCCGGCCAGTGGTGGCGCACCGGGAACACTTCCAGGCGCACCCCGTCGTGCCAGAACGCATCGCCGACCACGATCAGCTGGAAGGCGTCCCAGAAGTTGGCGCCGCCCTCGGCCAGCACGTTGGGATAATCGGCCACGCGCTTGTGCAGCAGCGGCACCACCGTGGCCGGCACATACACGCGGATGCGCCCGCGCCGGTGCGGCGAAAAATACGCATCCACGAACAAGCGCTCGAAGCCGGCCACGTGGTCCAGGTGCACATGGGTGACGAACAGTGCCTGCGGCACCTGCCCGTACTGCGCCTGGAAGGCGGTCAGGCCTTCGCCACCGCAGTCGATGGTGAGCCACGGCCGGCCGTCACGCTCGATCACTGCCATCGGCGAGCCCAGCTGCACGGCCGACGCGTTGCCGACCCCCATGAAGCGCAGTGCCCAGTCCATCAGTAGCCCCGGTTCCAGGCCAGGTCGTAGGCGCGGCGCAGCCGTGCGTAGTCTTTTTCCACCTCTTCCACGCTGCGCTCGCCGCGCAGCTTGAGCAGCGACCGCAGCAGGCGCTTGAGGTTGCGCTCGCGCCAGCGCGTGGCCGGAATGCGCTGCACGCCGCGGTCGAAGTCGATCAACCAGCCGTGGCCGTTGGCATCGAACAGGATGTTGTGTGCGTTGAGGTCGGCATGGTCCAGCCCGGCGCGGTGGAAGCGCGCGATCAGCCGTCCGGTTTCTTCCCAGGGCGCGCCGCGCCCGGCCACCAGCGCGCGGTCGGCCAACGAGCGCACGCCTTCCAGCCGCTCCATCAGGATCGCGGCGCGGTAGCGCATGCCCTCGCGCATGTAGAACGCGGCGATCGGGCGCGGTACCGGCAGCTTCAGCGCGCGCAGGGCGCGCATCAGGCGGAATTCGGCAAAACTGCGGGTGCGGTCGGCATCGCGCCACAGGTAGGCGTCGCGGCTCAGCTTGGCCGCCATGCCACCGCGCAGGTACTGGCGCAGCACGCACTGCCCGAACGGCGCATCCACGAACCAGGCGCCGCCGCGGCCGCCATCGCCGACCGGCCGCGCCCGCTCTGCCCAGTGGGCCGGCGAGAACAGCTCGATCTCGGCTTGCCGCAGCCGTTCGCGGTCGAACAGAATGGCACCCAGTCCGCGTCCATCACGGCAGGGCGTCAGCGCTTCATTGGCGTCGAATGCGACCATTCCTTCGAGTCTAACAACACCATGGCACCAACGTCCTCTTCCTTGTGTCTTTTGCGTTTGTCCGCCCTGGGCGATGTCACCCACGTGGTGCCGCTGGTGCGGACCCTGCAGCAGGCCAGGCCGGGCACGCCGCTGCACTGGATCATCGACAAGGCCGGGCACAAACTGCTCGACGGCCTGCCCGGGGTGGTGTTTCACCCGTACGACAAGAAGACCGGTCTGGCCGGCATGCGGGCGCTGAAGGCCACCTTCCCGCCCGGCCGTTTCGAGGCACTGCTGCAGATGCAGGTCGCCTTCCGCGCCAACGTGCTGTCGGCGTTCGTGCCGGCCGTGCGCCGCATCGGCTACGACAGGGCGCGCTCGAAGGACCTTCACGGGCTTTTCATCAACGAACGCATTGCCGACCGCCCTGGCATCCATGTGCTGGATGCGATCGGCAGCTTCGGCGAGCCGCTGGGGATCGTGCAGGCCCAGGTCAGCTGGGACCTGGCCGTGCCGCCTGCTGCGGTGGAATGGGCCCAGGCGCAGTGGCAGGACGATGGACGCCCGGTACTGATGATCTCCCCCTGCTCCAGCCACGTACGCCGCAACTGGTACGCCGACCGCTACGCCGCGGTGGCCAACCATGCCACCGCGCGCGGCTGGCGGGTGGTGCTGTGCGGGGGGCGCAGCGAACTGGAGCGCGACATGAGCGATGCCATCCTGGCTCAGCTGGATACCCCCGCGCTGGACCTGGTCGGCAAGGACACGCTGAAGCAGCTGCCGGCGCTGCTGGCACGCGCCGCGCTGGTGATGACCCCGGACTCGGGCCCGATGCATATCGCCAACGCGGTGGGCACCAAGGTGCTGGGCCTGCACGCGGCCAGCAACCCGCACCGCAGCGGCCCCTACTCCGACCGACGCTACTGCGTGGACCGCTACGACGATGCCGCGCGCAAGTACCTGGGCAAGCCGGCCAGTGCGCTCAAGTGGGGCACCAAGATCGAATTCGACGACGTGATGCAGTTGATCACCGTCGAAGACGGCATCGCCGCGTTCGAGCGGTATGTCGCCGATCATCGCCCGGCCTGACCGGCGCAATTGCCGCTGCGCGGTCAAGCGGGGCCGGACATTGCGGGGTTGCCGGCCAGCGGCCGGCACTACCACCTCCGCATGGCAGGCCGATGGAGTTACGCGCCCTTGGGTGCGTAATCCTTGTACGACTTCTCTTCCACGTAGCTCGAGCCCAGCGCCAGGTTGATGGCCTTCTTGATGCGGGCGCGCTCGTCGTTCTGCAGGTACACGCTGCGGGCCAGCGCAACGAAGTCCTCGTTGAAGGCCTGCGCCTTGTCCTGCAGGCGGATGTTGTCCTCGATGTCCCACAGGCGCTCGTTGACCGCCTTCAGGTCGGCACGCAGGCGCGCGATGTCCTTCACCGCGGCCGGGTGCGCCATCCAGGTCTTGTCCAGCGCGCTCAGCTCGGCGTGGATGTTGGCCAGCTTGGCCGCATCGTCGATGCGCTCGGATTTGATCTGCAGGATCGAGATCTTGTCCAGCAGCTCGCCAAAGGACACGGGAACAAGGATTTCAGCGGTCATGGGGGCCATCCGTTACAGGTGGCCGCCAGTTTAACGGACATGGCGTGGAACGCAGGTCAGCGGTTGTCAGCCGTTGCTCCTGCCTTCGCGTTCGCAGACGCATGACGGGAGCGCCACGCCACGCGTGGCGTCGCGGTGCCCGGCAGACGGTAGCGGCCCCGCGCTGCTTCACCTGCGGGTGGGTCGAACCCGGGACGAGGGTGGCCCCTTCATTGCCGGGATTGCTGGGCCCATCCATGGGCCCAGCCCTTCCGCGCTGCGCGCTCCAGGGCCAGACGTTCGTCTGTCCGGATTCGTTCCAGACGAATCCGTCGAACCCGGCGCTGCTTCGCCTCAGCCCCTCTCCGCCAGACACGCAAAAAAGGCCACCCAATGGGCGGCCTTTTTTGCGTGTCTGGCGGAGAGGGGGGGATTCGAACCCCCGAGGCGCTATAAACGCCTGCCTGATTTCGAGTCAGGTACATTCAACCGCTCTGCCACCTCTCCAGATGGTCCCGGCGAACCGGGACGCGAATGATACGGGCAGGACGCGCTGACGACAAGTCATTCCGCACCGGCGAAGTGAATTTCTTCTGTATGGATGCCTTGCCGGATGTCCGGCGGGCCGCGATCATGCCGTTATCACCCGCAACGTCCCTTTGGCTGCAGCCCACCCATGATCGAATTCGGACATCTCACCCACCCCGGCCTGCGCCGTGACCTCAACGAGGACACCTACTACGGCGATGGCGAACTGGCGTTGTGGCTGGTGGCCGATGGCATGGGCGGGCACGCCTGCGGCGAAGTGGCCAGCGCGCTGGCGCGCGAGACCATCGTGCGCGAGATCCGCCACGGCGCGACGCTGGCGCACGCCATCCGGGTGGCCGATGAAGAGATCATCCGCACCTCGCGCCGCCGCAACGACAGCCTGCCGATGGGCACCACCGTGGTGGCCGCGCGGGTCCAGGGCAACCGGTACGAAGTGGCCTGGGTCGGCGACAGCCGCGCCTACCTGTGGCGCGACGGCCAGCTGGCCCAGCTCAGCCAGGACCACAGCGTGGTGCAGGAAATGGTGGCCCAGGGCAACCTGACCGCCGAGCAGGCTCGCGCCCATCCGCACCGCAACGTGGTGACGCAGGCGTTGGGGGTCACCGACCCGGCGCATCTGAACGTAGCCACCACCACCGGCGAACTGCGCCCGGGCATGCAGCTGCTGCTGTGCAGCGACGGGCTGACCGAGGAAGTGGAGGACACCGGCATCGCCCGCACGCTGGCCTTCGATGACGCCAGCGCGCAGGAATGCGTGGACACGCTGGTGGCGGCCGCGCTGGATGGCGGCGGGTCGGACAACATCACCGTGATTCTGGTGCGTTGCCATTGATTGCCCCGGTCACGACCAACGGTCGTGACCTGCCGGTTCATCGCATGGGTGCATCACCAACCGGTCGATCACGACCGCCGGTGGAGCACGACCGTTGGTCGTGATGCCCTCACGCCACCGCCTCTTCCACCTTCGGCCCATCCCAGATGGCATGGCCGGCCTTTTTGCGCAGCTTGGCCAGCCGCGCTTCGTGCGCCTCCAGCTCGGACGCCGTGGCCACCACGCGCGGGCGCGGCAGCAGGCGTGAGGTATCGAACGCCTGGGCATGCGCGGTGCCGCGCTTGCTGTCGTCGGTCGAACCAAAGCCGATTTCCTCCTGGCCCGAGGTCAGCGCGATGTACACATCGCCCAGGATCTGCGCGTCGAGCAGGCCGCCGTGCAGCTGGCGGTGCGCGTTGTCCACGCCCAGCCGCTTGCACAATGCGTCCAGCGAGTTGCGCTGGCCGGGGAAGCGCTCGCGCGCCATCTTCAGCGTATCGATCACCGTGCAGCGGTCGGTGAGCTTGCCGTACTGATCCCCCAGCAACGACAGCTCGTTGTCGAGGAAGCCGATGTCGAACGCGGCGTTGTGGATGATCAGCTCGGCGCCGTCGATGAAGGCGAGGAACTCCTCGGCGATCTGGGCGAACACCGGCTTGTCGGCCAGGAACTCCAGGGTCAGCCCGGTGACTTCCTGCGCGCCCTGTTCGAATTCGCAGTCCGGCTTGATGTACTGGTGGTAGTTGTTGCCGCTGGGGCGGCGTTCAAGCAGTTCCACACAGCCGATTTCGACGATGCGGTTGCCCTTCCGCCATTCCAGGCCGGTGGTTTCGGTATCAAGAATGATCTGACGCATGGGCTCAGTGTACCGGGCCGGCGGCGCGGATCCGGATCGCGGCGTCGCGTGCCAGCTGGTCCACGCGTTCATTGTCGGGGTCGCCGGAATGGCCCTTCACCCAGCGCCAGTCGATGGTATGCATCAGCGTGGCCGCGTGCAGGCGTTCCCACAGTTCGCGGTTCTTGACCGGGTCGCCGCCGGCGGTCTTCCAGTTCTTGCGGATCCAGCCCGGCATCCACTGGGTCAGGCCCTGCCGGACGTACTGCGAGTCGGTGAAGAGGACGATGTTGCACGGCTCGGTCAGCGCTTCCAGCCCGGAGATGGCCGCCATCAGCTCCATCCGGTTGTTGGTGGTATGCGCTTCGCCACCGCTCAGTTCACGCTCGTGCGCGTTGTAGCGCAGCAATGCCGCCCAGCCACCGGGCCCGGGATTGCCGAGGCAGGAACCGTCGGTGTGTATTTCGATTGTTTTCATTGCAGTCCAGATCAGGTCGCCACGGTACCGGCCCATCGAGGGACCGGCAGCGGCGTAGGTCCCGGCAGGGCCGGGGTGCGTTTCTCGGCGGTGAACAGGCAGGCCGCGCGCAGGGGCGCAAAGCTGCGCTGGCCCGGGGCGCAGTCACGCCACATCGGCCCCAGGTAGCTCAGCCCATCACAGCTCAGGCCGGCCCGCTCCAGGGTGTGCCGCAGCCGCTGCGGGCTGCGCACCACCAGGCCGTGCTGGCGCCACTGGCGGCGGTAGGGGCTGAACGGGTTGAGCGTGGACAGCCACAACCGGCCACCGGGCATCAGCACCCGCTCGCACTCGCCGATCAACTGCTCGGCATCGCGGGCGGTCACGTGCTGCAGCACGATGGCGTTGACGCTCTCGTCCGGCAGCGGCAGCGGCAGGCCACAGCGGGTGTCGCCGGCGAACCCTGCCCCATCCCGGTGCAGGCGCAGGCCGCGACCGGGAAGGTCCGGCAGGGCCGCCCAGGCGGCCGTGGGGGCGAGCCACAGCCACGGCGTGACCGGGCGCTCGGCCAGCAGCGGCATCAGCCGCCGGAATTCCAACTGGCACAGCACATGTGCCGGTTCAGTATCAAACCAGGATGCGACTGACGCTTGACGGGGGCTCGGCGTGGCGGGCATGGTCCAATTCTATGCGACTCACTGCCCTACCCGCATTTGCGGACAACTACATCTGGGCGCTGGTCGCCGATGACGGCCAGGCGGTCGTGGTCGACCCCGGCGACGCCGGCCTGGTTCTGGCTGCCGCAACGCAGCAGGGATGGACCCCCACGGCGATTCTGCTCACCCACCACCACAACGACCATATCGGCGGCGTGGCCGCGCTGCAGGCCCGGTATCCGGGGCTTGCGGTGTATGCACCGGACGATCCGCGCATCCCGATGGCCACCCATCGGGTGCCTGAAGGTGAATGCATTCAGGCAGCGGGCCAAAGGTTCCACGTAGTATCCGTGCCCGGCCACACCCGGTTCCACATCGCGTTTCACACCGCTGAACACCTTTTCAGTGGCGATGCGTTGTTCAGCCTGGGCTGTGGCCGCATGTTCGAAGGTACGCCGTCCCAGCTGCTGGCATCCCTGCACAAGCTGGCGTCCCTGCCCCCGCACCTGCTGTTGTGCTGCGGGCACGAATACACCGTGTCAAATGCCGTCTTCGCGCGGCATGTCGACCCCACCAACGCTGCGTTGCTGCAGCGCCATGAGGAGGCCCTGGCCATGCGCCGCGATGACCGTCCTACGCTGCCCGTGTCACTGGCCAGCGAGCTCCACTGCAATCCGTTCCTGCGTACCGGAACGCCGTCGATCCAGCAGGCCGTCAGTGCCCACCTGGGTCGCCCCGTCACCGATGAAGTCGATGTCGTCGCAGGCTTGCGCGGCTGGAAAGACGGATTCGGTACATGAGCCGGCGATTGTTGCCGCTCGCGCTCGGCCTGGCACTGTCCCTGGCCGGCGGCGCGAGCGCCCAGTCGTTGAGTGCGGGAATGTCGCAGAACGTGGCCGGGCTCTCCCAGCTGCCCCTGGACCCCGCCGCCCTGCCGCCGGTCTCGGTGCGCAACGGGCAGGAGATCTTCGCCAGCTTCCGCGATGGCCTGGCCGAACCCACCTGCAACGCCGAGGCCACCAGCCCACGGTGGCAGAAGCAGTTCGCGCACGCCCCGTCACGGCTGGCCAATACCGATGACGATGCCCTGGTGCTGTTTGGCTACGTGGTCGAAGAACTGCGCCGGTCCAACCTGCCCACCGAGTTCGCGCTGATTCCGTTCGTGGAAAGCGGCTACCGGCCCAATGCCCGCAATGGCACCGGCCCGGCCGGGCTGTGGCAGTTCATCGCCACCACCGCCAAGAACCACCGCGTCCAGATGACCCCGGGCTACGACGGCCGCCTGTCTGCGGTGGATTCCACCCAGGCCGCGGTGCGCTACCTCAAGACCCTGCACGGTATGTTCGGGGGCGACTGGCGCCTGGCCACCATGGCCTACAACGCCGGCGAGTACCGGGTGCTGCAATCGCTGCGCAAGGCCGGCATGAACGCGCAGAACGCGCGCCCGGCCGAACTGCCGGGGCTGTCGCCGATCACCTATGCCTACGTCGAGAAGCTGCACGCGCTGGCCTGTGTGCTGGAAAACGCCGAAACCAAGCCCGGCGTGATGGCCTCGCTGGACCGCACGGTGCCGGTGCTCAAGGGCCACACCCTGCCGGCGGGCACCAGCGTCCAGCAGTGGGCCGCACAGCGCTCGCTGGACCCGGCGCGGATTGCCCGGCTCAACCCGGCCCTGGCGAGCGGCAAGGGCCGCCCCAGCGGCCAGGTGACGGTGCTGGCACCGGCCACGCACGCCCCCGTCGACGCCAGCGCCGCGGTGATGGCTGCCGTGGCCACCGTGGAGTCCCCGGACCGCACCGAGACCGCGCCAGCCGCCACGGCCAGCACGCCGACCGCGCGCGCGGCCCGGACCGTGGCCAGCAGTGCCGACCGGCCCCGCAACCGCCGCCACACCGTGCGTGACGGCGAGTCGCCGTGGACCATTGCGCGCCGGTACGGGATGCCGCTCAAGGCGCTGTTGTCGCTGAACGGGCTCACCGGCAGCAGCGTGCTGAAGCCAGGGGCGGTGTTGCGCGTGGAAGATTGATACCACGCGCCGCCCCCGGCCGCCCTGATCGGTTCAATGCGGTACCTACGATGCCCGGCCTTGCCGGGCATCGTCGTTTCCGGGGGCCGGCAGACGCTCCCCTTGCGTACCGAGGGGCCGCCATGGGCAGCAGCGCCGGTTGGGGTCATGCCGACATCGCGCCGATCCGGCGTGTCGGCGGTCGGCTGGGGCGCGACCCTACCGGGATGGCGAGCGTGCGAGCCATCAGGTGCGGCCGACAGGCTGCGTACCGACCTCGGCCTGCCCCACAACGCAGAAGGCCCGGCAATGCCGGGCCTTCTGCTGCCACTGCAACCGGATCGGTTACAGGTTGGCCTCTTCGGTCTGCACCTTGTAGTGCTTGCGCATCGCCTCGATGTAAGCCTTGGCGGCGGCCATGCCATCGATCTGGTTCAGCTGATCGGTGAAGGCCTTCTTCTGCTCCGGCTGGATCTCGGCCAGGTTACCCGGAGTGACCTTGTTCACCGCGAAGACCAGGTACCGGCCCTGCATGGCGACCTTGCCGTAGCTCGGCTTGCCGTCGGCTGGCAGCGCCGTGCTGAACACCGCACGGTTGATTTCCGGGGTCGGCACCGGCTGGGTACGCGGCAGGCCCGGCAGCGGGGTCACCTGCAGCTTGTCACTGACCGTCAGCGCCTGCAGGGTCTGGCCGGCCTTGAGCTCGGCCAGCACCGCATCGGCGGCCTTCTCCGACGCCGCGCGGACACGCTCGCCACGGATGGCGGCAATCACCTGGTCACGCGCCTTGTCGAGCGGCATCGCCTGCTCCGGGCTGTGCTCGGTGACGCGAATCATCACGTTGTGGTTCGGCGCCAGCTCGATCGGGTCGCTGACCGTGCCGTCCTGGGTAAGCACGTCGGAGAACGCGGCGCGCAGCACGGCCGGGTTGGCGGCGATGCCACTGGCGGTGGTGCGGGTGAACGGCCCCAGGGTCTGGACCGGCAGGCCCATGTCCTTGGCCGGGCCTTCCAGCGAGGTCGGGTTCTTGTACACCAGGTCGACCAGGCGGCCGCTCAGGTCGGTAAACGCACGCTCGTTGTCGGCCTTGAGTGCTTCGGCGGCCAGCTGGTCACGCACGTCTTCGAACGGACGGCCTTCGCCGCCCTTCTTTTCGCGCAGCAGCAGCACGTGGTAACCGAAGTCGGTCTTGACCGGGCCGGTCACTTCACCGGCCTGCATGTTGAACAGCGCGTCCTCGAACGGCTTCACCATCGCGCCGCGCTCGACCCAGCCCAGATCGCCACCGTGTTCCTTGGAGCCGGGGTCTTCGGAGTTGGCCTTGGCCAGTGCGGCGAAGTCGGCGCCGGGCTTGCGCGCCTCGGCGGCAAGGCGGGTGGCCTTTTCTTCGGCGGCCTTGAGCTTGGCCGGGTCGCTGCCATCGGCGGCGATCAGGATGTGCGAGGCCAGGCGCTGTTCCGGGGTGGCAAACCGCGCCTTCTCCTCTTCATAGCGCTTGCGCAGGGCTGCTTCGTCGGCCGGGGCAGCCGCCGGCAGGTTCGCGCCGTTGATTTCCACGTATTCCAGCGTCACGGTTTCCGGCTGGCGGAAATCCTTGGTGTGGCTGTCGTACCACTGCTTGATCTGCGCGTCGGTTACCTCGGCGGTGTCGGCCGGCAGCTCCGGCAGCGCGGCCAGTTCGACGTCGCGGGTCTCGCCCAGCAGCTTGAGCAGGCGCTCGGCTTCGGCGGCGGTGGCAAACCCGGACACCTGCAGCGCCGACGGAATCACCGACTGCTGGATGCTTTCACGCACCAGGGCCTCGAACTGGGTCGGGGTACGCGGCGGATTGCCACCGGCCAGCGCGAGGCGGTACTGGTTGTCGTTGAACTTGCCGTCCGCACCGATGAAGGCCGGGATTGCGGCGATGTATTCGCGCACGGCGTTGTCGCCGATCACGATGCCGGACTGTTCGCCGGCCAGGCGCACGACCTGTTCGTCGATCATCTGATCGAGCACGGCCAGCTTGTTTTCGGTGCTTTCAAATTCGCGCGGGTCGAAGTTCTCGCCCTGCTCTTGCCGCGCCTGCTGGCGGGCCTGCTCGAAACGCACGCGGAAATCCTGCGAGCTGATCTCGTGGTGCTGCCACAGGAAGGACATCGGCCACCACGACGGCGCCGAGCGCCACCAGGTCGGCGGTGCCGCCACCTTGGCCACGTTCTGCGCACCCACGCCACCGAGGTAGCTGGAGTCGATCACGAACAGGAACGGAATCATCAGCAGCCCCAGGATCACGGTAACGATCCAGCCCGAGGTCTTGTCGCGAAGTTTCTGCAGCATGGGAAAAATCATGGCCTGAGTGGCGAGCCGGGCAGTGTAACCCGCTTCCGGCGTGGCTCCAAAACCATCGCAGGCAGGCGCGGCGCCGCCATCGCAACGGCTGCGGGCCGCCGGATGTCGCCATCACATCGATCCCGGCAGGGGCAGCTGACCACGACGCGCTTGACGCTGCCGCGTTAGACAGAACCGGTTCTTCTTTCTTCTGCCAGCGGCGCGGCACGCACGACAGGTGCGGTGGACTTTTCCGGGCGCGGTGGTCGGTGGATCGGGCGCTGGGCCCCCATGCCCTTTCCGGCGAATGTCCTCCGGCGTCGGCCTGCGGCCGCCACCTCCCCCTTTATTTCGCCTCCAAGGGCATGGGGGCCCAGCGCCCGATCCACCGACAGCGCCAGAAAAGCCTGGCTTCCCCTCCTTACCGCAAGCCGAGCGCCGTAGCGGCCGGTAGGCCCCTAGGCAAAATAAAGGAGGAGGCCGCCAGGCCGGGGGACATTTGCGCCAGGGGCTTACCGGCCGCTGCGGGGCCCTCACGCTCGCGGCAGTCACGAACGGAGTTGCGCCCCGATCCACAACGTCGCCTGGACAATCAAGACGCACGTGAATGGATGCACGCCCTCTGCTCCGGACCTTGCAACAAGACACTCCCGTTCGTCGGGACAAAAACCAAAAAAAAAGGTTCATCGCGGAATACCGGGGAAGGCTGCGCGGATCTTCAGGAAGAAGTATTCCTGATCCCGGTATCCGTAGGCCCGGCGTTTGATGACCTTGATGGTGTTGTTGATGCCTTCGACGA
>Ga0233366_1000342_pt1 | contig 17039 bp, 18 predicted proteins | sample ElkDunMinimDraft_23_FD_191536 | JGI IMG/M metagenome (GOLD analysis project Ga0233366, IMG submission 191536) | Fecal eukaryotic communites from dung pellets of Tule Elk in California, USA - Elk Dung C4 | ecosystem: Host-associated > Mammals > Digestive system > Large intestine > Fecal | place...
CCGAAATACAAACTGTGACCAGCGTTTGGTCCTCCTTGGAATCGTGCAACTGCTTCATAACGTGGGGTCAATACATCGACGATCTTACCTTTGCCTTCATCGCCCCATTGCATGCCTAATACGACATCTACTTTTTTCATATAATCTTGCCTTTAATCTCTAAACACTAAACTCTAAACTAGATTCCAACTTGTTGGAATATATAATCCACATTCTTCATGTAGTAATCCAAGCTGAAGCATGCGTCGATCTCCTCGTTAGTGAGGTGTGCAGTCACGCCCTCGGTCAACTTGAGGTTCTCTTGCATCTCGCCGCCTTCCATCAGCGTTTTCATCGCTACTGGTTGCACGAGGTCGTATGCTTGCTCACGCACAAAGCCCTTCTCGATGAGTGCGTTCATCACGCGTTGCGCAAAGATTGCGCCGTGGGTCAAACCGATATTGTGGAGCATGTTCTCTGGATACACCACGAGGTTGTCCAGAATACCCTCAAAGCGAGCGAGCATGTAATCAAGCAGCATGGTAGCGTCTGGCAATACGATGCGTTCGGTTGAACTGTGGCTGATATCACGCTCGTGCCAGAGGGCAATATTCTCGCTTGCGGTGCACATATATCCACGCATCACGCGCGCGCATCCGCATATATTTTCAGAGGAAATAGGATTGCGTTTGTGTGGCATCGCAGACGAACCTTTTTGACCCTTCTTGAATGCCTCTTCCACCTCGCGCACCTCTTGGCGTTGCATGTTACGCACCTCCAATGCCATTTGCTCCAAGGTACCTGCGATAACTGCCAAGGTAGCCAAGTAGAATGCATGACGGTCACGACCCAACACTTGTGTTGCGATAGCCGCAGACTCAATGCCGAGGTGCTCGCATACATAGGTTTGGATTGCAGGTGGGATGTTGGCGTAGTTACCTACCGCGCCTGAGAGTTTACCTGCCTCTACGCCTTTGGCTGCCATCTCAAAGCGCTCGATATTGCGGCGCATCTCCTCGTACCACAATGCCCATTTCAATCCAAAACTGCTCACATCGGCGTGCATACCGTGGGTACGACCAATCACAGGGGTGTACTTAAACTCGTTCGCACGGCGTTTCAATACCTCGAGGAATGAGTTCAAATCCTTGCGAAGAATCTCGTTGGCTTGTTTCAAGAGATAACCATTAGCAGTATCTACCACGTCGGTAGAGGTCAATCCATAGTGTACCCATTTGCGCTCCTCACCCAAACTCTCGCTCACGGCGCGGGTAAATGCTACCACATCATGACGGGTGATCTCCTCAATCTCGTGGATGCGGTTTACATCAAAAGTGGCTTTTTCGCGAAGCAACTTCACATCCTCTGCTGGGACTACGCCCAAGGTGCTCCATGCTTCAGCAGCCAAGATTTCTACTTCGAGATAAGCATTGAACTTATTCTCTTCTGTCCAAATGTTGCGCATGACTGCGCGGCTGTAACGTTCGATCATATATTTGTTTTAATTTAGTTCGTTTCGCTTCGCTACACTGTAGTTCACTTCGTTGTAGATTGCTCGTTGCTCTCGCTGTAGTGATTGTCTTGCTACAGGCACTTGTGCCGATCTACAGCACCATAGGTGCGATCTACCAACTACAGGCGTAGCCGATCTTTACACTGTCTTCAAGTCGCCTGCGACTTTGATGCAGTTAAATGCTTTGATGGCTTTTTCTACTGCTTTCTCTGTGTTTTCATCTGTCGCGAGGATGACGCCATAGCGACGGTGTCCGTGTACCTCTGGTTTGCCGAAGAAGCGCACTTGTACGCCTGGCATAGCCAATGCTTCTTCCACGCCGCTGAATACTACTTCTGTCGCATCACCTTCCACTACAATCGCCTTCGATGCGCTTGCACCAAAGAAACGCACCTCGGGGATTGGCATACCCAATACCGCACGTGCGTGCAAGGCAAACTCCGATAAGTCTTGCGAAATCATTGTCACCATACCTGTATCGTGTGGACGAGGACTCACCTCAGAGAAGATCACATTATCTCCCTCTACGAACATCTCCACGCCGAAGATACCGTATCCGCCCAATGCGTCGGTCACTTTCTTAGCGATATCCTCTGCTTGAGCCAATGCTGCATCAGTCATCGCTTGTGGTTGCCATGACTCGCGGTAGTCGCCATCCACTTGGTGGTGACCAATTGGCTTGAGGAAGGTGGTGCCACCGGCATGACGTACGGTCAGCAGGGTGATCTCATAATCGAAATGTACAAAGCCTTCTACAATCACGCGACCTGCTCCTGCGCGACCACCCATTTGTGATTCGGTCCATGCTGGCTCTACATCTGCTTGGCTCTTCACGGTGGATTGACCATGACCAGAAGACGACATGATTGGCTTCACCACGCATGGGATACCAATCTCCTCGATGGCTGCGAGGTACTCCTCGTGGGTGTCTGCAAACTTATATCTAGCAGTAGGCAAACCCAACTCTTCAGCCGCCATGCGGCGGATAGCCTCACGGTTCATAGTTAAAAAAGCCGCGTTAGCCGTAGGGTTAACGCGGTAACCTTCTTTTTCTAATTCGACGAGAGTAGGGGTAGCAATAGCTTCTACTTCAGGGATAATCATACTTGGTTGCTCTTGCTCAATCACTTGGCGGAGCTTAGCACCGTCGAGCATGTTGAATACATGTGAGCGATGTGCCACTTGCATAGCCGGAGCATTCTCGTACTTATCGCACGCAATTACTTCCACACCATAGCGTTGGAGCTCTAAGGCAACTTCTTTGCCTAATTCGCCACTGCCGAGCAGGAGTGCCTTTGTGGCTACAGAGGTAAGGGGAGTCCCGAAATTCATGTAAATATAGTGTTATATTGTTGTCTTTATTTCGGGTTGCAAAGGTAATACTTTTTTTTGAAATATGCAAATCGTTTTTATATAATTTTCAAACAATTTTTATATTGTATTTTGTACTTGTCAGTTCTATGACACGGAGTGTGTATTTTTTTTTGAAAAAAGAATTCGTTAGCCGCAAAATCTGTGTCTTATTACCATTTTTAAGCCGCATTATGGTGTTTTAAGGTTGCCAAGATAACTTTCAACAGCTGGACATGCTGCTGGGCACCAGCTGGTCAAATGACTAATCCATGGTGTGAGATTGTGCAGATGGCTTGTTTACCAGCTAGATACAAACAAAATGAAGATTCTGAAAAGAGTACAGAGAGATTATCCTATGGCCAGCTGCCCAGCAATTTCTCAAAATATATACATGTACCCGCGCGCGGGCGAAGTTATAGAAACAGCTGGGCAGCTGGCCACCTGTCCACAAAAAAATATATTCTTTTTCTTTCGATTATGCGGATAAGCCTTGTTACCTAATAACCTTATCACCTCACTTTTACGGACTTCCTGCGAACTTTCAAACACTCTCAAAAGTCCGCAGAAATCCATTTCATAATCCCTTTTCCTTGAAAATTATTAGTTAAGGTTTCTTAATTATCATATTGTGAAAAACTCTGAATCATAGATTAAGTCGAACACTCGCTCCACAATATCTCCTCGCAGACCAACATATAGGTTCTTCTGCTCTTTCTCGGAATAGTTATCTATGCTCCATTCTTCCTCTATGTTATAGAGAGATTCACACACATCTGGTGCAATCAAACGCAAGTCATATAGAGAAATCATGCGCGTATGAAAGGCATACATGTGTTGTATCAACGCAGGGATAGAATCCTCTGTTAAGGTCATTTGAAAACACATGAATTCCTCTTCCTTCCAAGAATTGTCATTATTGCGAGAATACAAACTAATTGCCTCTAATTCGCGGTCATAGACATTCGGAACATCTACATCAGGGAAAGGCTTTGTTTGCATGATTTCTTGTTCGCCATCGGTGTTGATTACATACTCGTCAGTCGGCATTCTGTCTAAAGCATCTTCTAGCACATAATCCTTGACTGCAAGGTCAAAGTTTCTAAGGTCAAAAGGACTAAGTATGCGTACATCTGGTCCATACTCTTCGTCTGTATTCTCCATGCTTTCAAAGAGTTCTGGTTCATGCTCTTGCAAGTAGAGCATAGGTATTGCACGTGTTCGATGTTCTACGACATACTGGCTCAAGCGGTGTTCTGCCTCCTCACTTGTTAGGAAAAACACCTCATCGCCTCGTATCTCGAAATCCTCAATAATTTCCCACGTGTGATCAATTTCAGCTAATTCAAATGGGTTCATATATTTTTAGTTAACAAAATTGTTCTTGTAGTTCATCTACGTCTTCCCAATCACCATAGTAGAAGCCCAAATGATTTTCGTCGATTATTTCCCACTCCTCATCTTCAGGATCTACATGTGCCAAACCTTCTCCGTCGCCTTTGTTAATCCAATGATTGTCTATGTAAAAACATAAAAATGCATCATCAGCGACTTCAATTTCTTGATCTTCGGGTAATTCGTATTGCAAGAAATAGCAGCACCTAAATGCCTCGCTCTCAATGGATTCTAATGTTTGTGGCCAAGTCACGGATTGCAAACGGTAGCAGTTTTCAAATGTGCAGTATTGTATTGTGAATAAGTTTTCTGGCAAAACTACTGAAACTAATTTAGCACAAGCATGAAAACCCCATTTTTCTATTGTAGTTATGGATGCTGGCAATTGTACTGTTTTAAGAGAACTACCCAGTTAAATGCTAATTCACGAATAGTTTTTACTCCTTCTTCTACTACCAAAGCAGTAATATCTTCATCTCCATCAAAAGCTGATTCGCTAATTTCTGTAACGAGATATTCGACATTATCGAACACCACTTTTGCAGGAATAAGCAATTCGCCATTCTCGTTTAATGCCTCTGCAGTTCTTCCTGTTATAACTGCTTCTTTTGTCTCTTCATTTAGACTGAAATAATCCATTATGTTCCATAATAATGATTTTTTAACCCATTTGGAGAAATTAAACAAGTGCATGTTTGAGTCTTCCAATAGGTTTGTTGTGAATAATATATTGTAGGATAGCAAGTGCATTGACTTTGCTGAAAATACGAGTATCATGGTTCTATTTTATATAGTTTTTGGAAGTTTTTATGCGATACTTTTTCCCATTGTTTTTCGGACATCACTTTCCAATCGTCTTGGATTTTTGCTTTATAATCGGTCAATAAATCTCCATTCGGATTATGGATTTTTTGAAGAGGATAATCTGTGCCAAAGAGTATTTGATTTTCCAATCCTGCCTCTATTAATTTTCGAACTTCAGGAGATGGCGTATATGCCGTGTCACCGTAACAATTTGGGCATTCTTGCATAACGACAATTGCTTGGTCAAGAGGACGGCAATGTGCTAGAACAAATGTTACTTGCGGATGAGATTGAATGATTTCCTTATATACATTGGGTTCACAATGCGGGAAATCACCTGTATGAAGAATCAATGGTAACTGCAATTCTTCTGCAATATTAGCGCACTCGTTTACGCCATTCTGACTCCATGGATGATTACCATGCACTTTGAGTGCATACCACTTGGTTCCACTCTGCATCATCATCTCCAATTTGCCTCCCAGTAGCATCTGAGGCGAAAGCCAAAGAACTGGCAAGGCATTATTCGGAGCGATTGTAACCAATTCGCGCATTTCATGTAGGACTTTTTCGCAATCCTCCTCCCAAATGGTAGTGGACATCACAATATACCTCTCCACTCCGGCTTGTTGCATAAAGTCAACTACCTCTCGTGGAGAAGTATAGATGTCATTAAACTGTCCTACATGAATATGTGCGTCATTTAGATTCACTATAGTTCTTTTTCAGTTGTTCTGCAAAGTATTCTTCTGCAAGTCGTTTGGTCAAGAATGCCACATCGCAAAAGTGCTTATTCACCTTGAACATATCACCATTGCTTTCGTTATAATTACGAACTAAACAACGGGCGCAGAAGTCACGGGCTTCACATTCCAGACATTGCGGGAAATCTGCTTGGGTTATATCGCGCAACTCTTTTACTTTCGGACTATTTTCCCAAATCTCTTGAAGTTGTTGTTTATAAACATTGCCGAGTACCATATTTTGCCATCCGGCACAAGGATAAACATCACCATTTGCAGTTATACAACAATTATCATAGCCTACGCCACAGATGCGTTGTTTCTTATAGCGCTCCAAATCGAATTTTATTTCTTCGCTTACGGGACGTTTGGTAATGATATCCTGTTTATATACAGGGTCAAATTGCATGATGTCACGGATTAACTCTTCCGTCTCTTCGATGGATATACGATTGGCGAGATTGGATGTATCGAAATTCGCCTCCGCCATCATGATAAAATCCGTTTGTGCTTTTATCTTCAGCGAGTTAGCATATTCCATCACAGCTCTATATCCTTTTCGATTGGCCTTCATCACAGGACATGAAATCTGCACTGGGACATCTGCAGCTACTAACTTCTCTATAGCGGCTTTCGTTTTCTCGAAAGAACCTTTAACGGTGGTTATCAAATCATGGATTTCCGGATTCATGCTATAGAGTGAAACTTGAATTAGTGAGATATTCAAGTCGTGCAACTCTTGGATTTGGTCATCTTTGAGCGCAATAAGGTTACTTAGAATGGTCACCATGAGGTCCTTCTCTCGTGCGTAGCGTACTAATTTGAGCAATTCCTTGTGCATAAATGCTTCTCCTCCAGAGAATGTGACATGTATTCCACCCATTGCTGCCAATTGATCAAGCAAATCCATCACTTTGGTCGTTGGCATATCAAAGCCATGATTTTTCTTGTCATTCGGAATATAGCAATGTATACAACGTTCATTGCATCGAGAAGATAGTTCAAATTGTATGTTGGAAATCAGCGGTTTTCCCTGTACTTCTTCCAGAAAGAAATCCTGCGTGTTTTCGCTAATTGGTTTTTCAGTCGGTTGGTAGAAATCCGTGGCAAGTGTTTTCGGATTACCCATAGAATAGGAGAAAGTCAAGTCCTTTGCATCCAATTCTTCAGGTGTTTCTGCTAACATAATAAAATGGTCCTTAGCGAGACTATCAGCAAACTCCAAAAAGTCATCTTTAAGTGTCGCAAAGTCCACACCTTTATATATTTTAAGCAGACGATAGATGATTTCATCCACTTCTTGTGGTTCACGATTTATCTCGCGCAACAAATCTGCGCCAAACGAATCATAACTGCGGTCATGACGCGTTAACTGATTCGTAATATATCCGTAACGATCTGTCGTTCGGATAAATGAGTTCTTTGATTGTTTGATTAGCATAAATTCTTCAAGGTTTCATAGCCTAATGGTGTCAACTTGATTTTGGGATGCTGGGTCCATTGAACTTCGATAATACCTTTATTCTCATATATTGAAAGATACATCTTGTAATCCTTCATTTCTACTAGTAGATCTCCTGCTCGTACATAAGCAGTATTACTTTTCTCATAAACTTCTACAAGTGGAAATAAATGTTCCATAGCATATTAATGTTAATCAATAAAAATAGGAGCGGACGGAATTGCCCGCTCCATTCGTAGTCCATAGATTATTGCGCAACCTCACAATCGCGGCAACCAATATTAGTCCAAACAATAGGATTGCCTACTGAATCAAATTGTGTCGGTTTTTTAGCTCCATATCCATTGGATGTGTGTGCAGGACAACCTGCTGCGTAAGAACCTGTCGGCAGGTTCTTGGCAATTAATTCAGCTTTTTGATAGTTTTTCATAAAGCGTTAAATTTTATTTGCGCTATGGACACTCGCGCGTTAATAAATAAGGTTAATGTCATCTGTCCACTATGGCATTTTTATAGTTAGTGTTGATTAATCTATACGGCTTATCCCATCTATAGAATAAGCGTCTGGTACATAATTATTCATTAACCATCGTACTAAATTTTGATACTCTCTTGATGTTCGAGGGCGTATCAATGGATCTCCTATCCCAAATTTAGTGCATAAATCATTATAGGTTAACGGTACATCAATATATTTATTAAATCCAGTATGTTCTGGAGATATACTATAAGAAATATAGAGTCTCATCTTATTAGTTAGTCTAAGAAAAATTCAGTTACAAAAAATATTGCTGCTGCGACAGCGATAACTGCAAGAACAATCAATATATAAGCCCACCATTCTTCAGCTAAAATAAGGAATAACAAAGATAGACCACCCCATGTTCCCCAAATTATCTTCTTGATTTTGGAAAGTTTTTGTTCTTTTAGTTTTTCTTCTTCTTTCTTTTTCTTTGCTTCTGCACGTTGTTGCTCTTTCTTTGCTTCTTCCTGCTTTTTCTTTTCTAAATCGGCAGCTTCTTTCTTCTTTTGTTCCTCAAGGTACTCTGCAATAGCAGGATGTTGTGGATAGTTGGATTGTGCATAAACAACAAGAAGTTTTTCGCGCTTCTCCCATGCCTTATAGACAGGATTATTTTTCTTAGCAATTTCTTTTTTATTAAGGTTACATTTTTCCATTTCAGTAGCAAACTCATTCTCAGCAGGCATAGGCATCTCATCAATAGCATGAAGTTGTGCTTCTATTTTAGCTTCTTGCTCTCGTTTTTTCTGCTCCTTCTTTTGTGTCTGTTCTATTTTTTTGAGTTGCTGACTTGTATATGTTGTTTCTTCATTTTCATCCTCTTCGCCATTTTGATATGGGTCAAATTCTTCGACCTCAGGAAAATCATTATTATCCTCATCATCAAGGCGTACACCTCCCGCACCACAATAACCAATAAAATTAATTAAACCTGTTTGACATGTGAGATAAAATCGATATTTACGACAATCAACATACCAACCATCAGAGTCACGATTCAAGTTGGAGATAATACGTTCTAAGTCTTCTTCAAGTATATAACTACCAAAAACTTCTTCTGCCTCTAACAAATAACCATAGATAGAACTTTTCATTTCTTGTACGATTCTTTGTTCATTTCTTGCACAATAATTGACTAATTGTGCCGCTTTAGTGACTCGGTCGTTTGCTCTGTCAAGAGCTCCACCAATCATATTTTTAATTCCCATAAATATTAATGTATTAAAATTGTGTTATAACTTATGTCTTTTAAGCATACAAAAAAAGCGGGACTGCACTGTTGCTGTTCCGCATTTCGAGGCTCTGGTATTGCCTTTGTATCCGAACAAGCAACACCGAAGCCCACGCCGATATGTACGCATACACGCGCGCCCTCTTGACACGTGTGATGATTGAGGATACATATCCCGAGGACATCAAAATGCTGCAATGTGTTGGATACTTGTGAATTTACCAGATTCCGAAATGCCAAGCACAAAGCGCGTTGGAAACCCCATAAAACGAGTTTTATCGGGGACCCGTTTTGACGCCTTATTATGTCTGCAATCGCCCCACCCAAAAGACATAATCCCAAGGCGTGGGCTAATTACGGGTGCAAAGGTAATACATTTTTTTGAATTGAGCAAGAGAAGAGTGATTTTTTTGCGTTTTTTACTCGGCGAACTACCGCCGAGCACTAGACCGGTGGCGGGGTATCTCGCGGGGAAATCCGCGAGCACTAAACCAGTGGCGGTGACATTAGAAATACTTGCGGATAGGAAACAGAGGCTTTTACTCGCGAGGAAGTGCGCTTTGTGTCACGGTGATTATACGGTGAAGTTACGGCGATTATTCGGTGAAGTCACGATGAGGTTACGATGAAGTCACGATGAGGTTACGATGAAGTCACGATGAGGTTACGATGTAGATAGGTGGAAGGTAAGGGGCAATAAATAGGCATACAAAGGAAAGTACGAACTATGAACTATGAGTTATGAGTTGGATTGACTTTTGCGGGCGAGAGAGATTTCGTGCTTGATGAAATCGTATAATCGGGCTGGTACTGGTGGTTTGCCATTGGCTTTGGGCATACGCTGGTGTTTACTTGCTTCACGCAATGCCTGCAAATGTTTCTCTTGCCAAAGCACTTTTTGTTCTGGATTACGCAAAATGGTACAAGCTTCTTCGTTGATACTGCGGAAATTCTTCACTACAAAATGCTCCGCCATCTCTTTCTTCTTGGCTTTCGAATACTCAGGCTTTTTGCAATACGCTGCCCACCCTGTTCTGCCAGGGATAGGACGAAGATAGTGGTCCTTGTCAATCGAGCCACCGATACTCTCTAAAAATGATGCTACGTGTACAATCATAGTTGTGGATTGGGCTCCTCTGCCGTTTCGCCTTCTGGAGTGCTACGCATAACCACAGGTTTGAAGCGTTTTTGGCGGAGTTGCCAGCGTTCGCGAGCGTATTGCTGCATGTCGGTGACTACGTCCATCTCATCGATGATCTCCAGACCGAAGATAGTCTCAATCACATCCTCAAAAGTGATGATACCTTGCAAGCAACCATACTCGTCAATTACCACGCCAATCTGCGACTTCTCCTTGAGCATAGCGTCGAAGATATCGCCGACATTCATCTCTTCGTTGAAGTACAAGAGTGGTCGTTTGATCTCGCCGAGGGTCTTCTGGAATTGGTCTTCGGTCAGGTCTTCCAGCGCGTCGCCACGCAGGACATAGCCCGTGATGAACTCGGGCGAGTCGGCATAGACAGGGATACGCGAGAAATGGTCGTACTGGTCGCTATCGTAATATTCGCGCAGGGTCATCTTCTCCGAAGCGATAGCTGCTACCACACGAGGGGTCATGATCTCGTACGCTTTGACCTCGTTGAGACGCATGACATTGCGGATGATCTTGTTCTCGTCTTCCTCAATCACGCCCTCTTCTTCGCCGACATTCGCCATGGCGATTACCTCCTCGCGGCTGACAGCCGCTTCGTCGGGTTCGGGGAAAAGGCGGGTGATATATTCAATGATCTTCACCACAGGGAAGAGCACCCAAACGAGCACACTAATCACAGAAGCTGCAAAGCCCATGAGGCGCTTCCAATAGGTTGTACCAATGGTTTTAGGAATAATCTCTGAGAAGACCAATATCAGCACGGTCATAACGCCACTTGCCACACCAAACCATGCGCTACCAAAAACTAAGGTCGCTTGCAGACCCACGCCAGAAGCACCTACGGTGTTGGCGATGGTGTTGAGCGACAGGATAGCAGCCAGCGGACGCTCGGTGTCGGTCTTGAACTTCTTCATCACCTTGGCGAGTTTGTATCCCTCTTCTTCGCGAAGATTGATATAGGACAAGGTGGTGGACATCAACACGGACTCCAGCAGACTACATAAAAACGATACGCCTAAGGCGATAAATAAATATACTAATAATAAAGGAACGGACCCTTCTGATTCCATAATGTTGTAATTACTTGTTATTCATACGATTAAGGAAGCACTCAATCGTGTTGCGCATGAGCATGGTGATGGTCATTGGCCCTACTCCACCCGGTACAGGGGTGATGGCGCCAGCCACTGGCAATACTGCCTCATAATCCACATCGCCCACGAGTTTACCATCCTCGGTGCGGTTGATACCTACATCAATCACGGCTGCACCTGGTTTGACGAACTCGGCGGTTACCATCTTCGCACGACCTACGGCAGCCACGAGGATATCCGCTTCGCGGCAAACGGCAGCCAAGTCCTTGGTGCGGCTGTGCGCAATAGTCACAGTAGCATTGCGGTCAAGCAGGAGTTTGGCAACTGGTTTACCCACGATATTGCTTCGGCCAATAACAACGGCTTTCTTGCCTGCCATCTCCACGCCCGCTTGGTCAAGAAGTTCGATGATACCTTTTGGGGTACATGGGAGGATGCAGTGTTGGTTGAGCCACAGGCGTGCCACGTTCTCAGGGTGGAAGCCGTCCACATCTTTCTCGGCAGAAATAGCGGCGATGACTTTATCCTCAGAGATATGTTTTGGCAAAGGCAATTGCACGAGGATACCGTCCACGAGTGGATCGTTGTTAAGTTTGTCGATCTCAGCGAGGAGTGTTACTTCGCTCACATCTTCAGGGAGTTCCACGAGGTGGCCGTCGAAACCACAATACTCGGTTGCTTTGATTTTGCCGCGCACATACGAACGGCTGGCAGGGTTGTCACCTACGATGATGACCATGAGGCATGGGCGGCGACCATATTGCTCCGCCAATGCATCTACTTCGATTTTCATCGCATCCTTGAGGGATTGCGAGATTTGTTTACCGTCGATAATCATAAAATATCTATTTTGAGTAAGGAACAAGGAGCAAAGAGCAAAGATTTATTACCATCGTCTGATTAGTCGTTACTGATTTGTCTTGATTCTTGGTTCCTGGTTCTTGGTTCTTGGTTCAATATTCTCAAAGCGCCCAATGCGCGATATCTTTGCGGTAGAAGAGGTTGTCGCAGTGGATTTTCTCTATCTCCTTATATACCTTGGCTTGTGCCTCGGCGATGTCTTTGCCCGTAGCAATGCACATCATCACGCGACCGCCATTGGTTTTGAGAACGCCGTTGTCGTTCTTCGTTCCCATGTGGAAGACAGGGCCGTCAAACTGCTCAACGCCTTCAATCACAGCGCCTTTCGCATAGTCGCCAGGGTAACCCTTAGAGGCAAGTACAACACCAATAGTGGCTTCGTTTCTCCATGCCAATTGCCCATCGCCCATAGCCAATTGCCCAGTCGCGATTCCGTAGAACACATCATATGCGTCAGACTCAAGGAGTGGCAATACGACCTCTGTCTCTGGATCACCAAAACGAGCATTAAATTCAATGACCTTGATGCCTTGTGCGGTTTTCATCAGTCCGCCATAGAGCACACCTGTGAGTGGCAATCCCTCTTGGCACATACCTTTGGCAACGGCTTCAAGGACATGTTTGCGGGCAAAAGCCTCATCTTCTTCGGTCACGAAGGGTAGGGGAGTGTACGCACCCATACCGCCTGTGTTAGGACCTTCGTCGTTGTCATAAGCACGCTTGTGGTCTTGTGAGAGAGGCATTGGATAGACATTCTCGCCGTTGACAAAGCACATAAAGGAGAACTCAGGACCCTCCAAATAGTCTTCGATCACCACTTTGCCCTTACCAAACGCCTCATTGCAGAGCATGTCTTGGAGAGCAGCGTCTGCTTCTTCGAGGGTAGTGGCGATGACTACACCCTTGCCTGCAGCCAAACCGTCGTATTTGAGTACGGTTGGCAGTGTGCCTGCTTTGACGTATGCCAAGGCCTCGGCGTAGTCGCTAAAGGACTGATACCCAGCGGTAGGCACATGGTATTTGTCCATGATAATCTTAGCGAACTCCTTGCTGGACTCGATTTGTGTAGCCGCTTTGGTATGACCAAAGATAGGCATACCTTCTGCACGGAAAGCATCTACCACACCAGCCGCGAGGGCAGCCTCTGGACCAACCACGGTGAGATCCACTTCGGTCTCTTTGGCAAAGAGGAGCAAGCCCTCTACATCGGTATCTTTGATCGCCACGCACTCAGCCAATTGGGCAATACCTGCATTGCCTGGAGCGCAGTAAATCTTCTCCACTTGTGGGCTGCGTGAGAGCGCATACACGATGGCATGCTCTCGTCCGCCTCCACCTATAACGAGTACTTTTTTCATTTATAACGCGAAATGTATATTTTATGCATACTAAATCGGGCGCAAAGTTACAAATTTTCTCGCACATACGCAAGCGCATGCGACAAATTAATGTATAAAAACAGAGAGATTCTGAAAAATCTCTCTGCTCTCATATCCGATAGCCTATAACCTATAGCCGTTTAGGCGTCCTATAGGCAAAGCCTTCCTACATCTTATTTCACTTGTGCACCAATAGCATTGTAAACTTTGCCATCACGGATGATAACGAGTTGACCGTCAAGGATTTGTTTCTTAACGCCTACTACATTAATATCGATATTCTCAACACCAGAAGCTGCAGCTCCATATACGATATGTACAGGAATGCCGCATGAGTTTACTGCATTAATCTCGAAGTTCAACTGACCTTCTGTGTCTTTAGTTACGTCAACTGTACCTGTTTGGAAGAAATAGAATGGTTCTGTCAACCAGCCATCTGCATAGCCAGCGTAGTATGAAGGCATGACATTACCATCCCAATCCATACCAGTACTTGCAGTAACAGTACCTTCCATCCAGGTGCTATTGATCTCGTATGTACCAACAGGCAGAATAGTCTCTGCATCAGGCTCGCTTACTACAAAGTATACTGCAGTTACATCGCCTTGTACCTTGTCTGTGAGTTGGAGATAAATCAATCCATACTCCACAGTGCGATCATTGATAGTAACCTCAGTATCCGCACCATATACACGCTCTACAGGACCTTCCTCAGAGTCAAACTCGATATGTGGCTCTTCGTATTTAGAAGTCAAAGTTACATCGTATTGAATCGCATCTTCGCAAACAACAGAAGCGGTGAGGGTGAGATTATCTTCCTCATCAAGAGTAACAGTGAATTGTCCCTTTTGGATGTAGTAGAGATCATAAGATTCAAATGCTTCGTTGTATTTGCCGATATAACTATTGCTTGCATCGAAGTCGTATTGTCCTTCGCCAAACTTACCGAACATACCATCGTTTACGAAGGTACCTGCGACGTCATCCTTAGAAGTAGCATACACAGTTACCACGAAAGCAGTTTGCTTATCATCGGTATAGCCTACGAGGTTGTATGCTTGGTTGTACTCAAAGTCAATAATCAACTCAGCATCTTTGATATCAAGTTGAACTGTTTCGGTAGGAGTTGGAGCCACATACCACAAACGCACTTGGTAGAGGATGCCCTCAAAGGTTACATAGTCTGCTTCAATCTTGGTGGTATCAGCTACTTGGTAGAGTTTACCATCCTTGATTTCAGCCACAGTAATAGGAGTGCCATCTTTAGCCTCTAGATAGCTAAAGAATGCGTTGATATACTCTTCGTCAAACTCGCCGCCCAACTCTACTTCAGACACATTGATAGAAGCACGGTATTGGTCGTTCTCATTGAATATTTGGATATCGTTATTCAAATGAGGATAGTACTTAGCTTGTGCAGACTTATCAAAAGCTACCACAATAGTGTCTTTTTGCTCAGGGATAGTGCGTGATAGGTGCAAGTTGTAAATCTTGTTATCGTTACCAAGCATAGTGCCTTCGATAGCCCAACTGTTATCATCTGCAAGCGTTACTGTCACTTGCGCATTAAGACTTGTAATGGTATTCATCTGAGCGTCGTCCAAGAAGATAGCCGCATCATAGGTACCCTCTTCTGCTAATTCTGCTTGCCATCCACCACGGATAGAAAACTCTGGAGTTGTTGCGTAGAAATCTACACTGCCAAACCACAGAGCGTATGAATCATCTACCTCCAAGTCAATTGCTGTCAATTCGATAGTCTCAGTTGGTGCTGGTAGAGGAGCTGCAAGGATAATATGATAATCTACTGTATCATTACCCATCATAGTGATTTCTGTCACATAAGCCAATTCACCTGTCACAACATGAGAAGCGAGATCAACTTGTGCTCTGAATGAGATAGGAGAAAGAACTGTACCTTTGTAGGAAATATGACTTTCATCCCAGATAATCATATTCTTGCCATAGGTACCAATCACATCTGCATTATCAACCACAAGCTTGACATCCAAGTCATCGTTCTTGCCTTCTACAGCAAATGTCCAACCCTCTTGTGTCAAAGTAGCATCCTCGATGTATGCTTCTACTTGTCCTTTAGATAAAATCTCCTCATGCTTAGCATTCACATAGTAAGTATTACCATCTTCGCCTACAAGGGTTGCAGTTAAAGTGTAACGCTCTAGGTTAGCGCTTACTTTCTCGTAAGAGAGAGTCATCATGATCTCAGAGAAGTGGATAGAGCCATAGCTGAATGGAGTGGTCAGGTGGGTATATTCATAGTCAAAATCAACTATAATGAATGTACCACATGGATTATCAGCTGGTGCAGTCCACTCAAGGTTCAAATTGTGACCATATTCTGTGCTTGACCAATCGTCACAGCTCAGACCAATCCACCATTGACCTTCTTCTTCGAAGTACATCATACCTGCAAATGCATCGTAATTCAAGGTTATCTCCTCTTGTTGTGCTTTTGCGATAGGAGCAGCCTTTGTGGTAGGTTTTGCTTGACGCTCCAGTTTATCCATACCTAGTACCTTAGCTATTTGCTTGTGGTGTGCGAGTTTTTTAGTAGCCAATTCAGTAGCATGTCCATTAGGATCTACCTTTTTGCCTAATTCAGTATGTGTAACCGCTAGCATACTGAACGTTACACATGTAGCCATTAAAAGTGAGAAAAATTTCTTCATACAGACAAAAATTTAAAGTTAGTAATTTATTGTTAAAAGAGTTGTTTATGGTAAAACGTTTGCAAAAGTACAATTTCTATTTGGAATGTGCAAATATTGATAAAAAAAAATGTAATTTTTGTTAATAATTACTTCAAAACAATACAAGTTCTCCCTGCTACGCAAGGGGAACTTGTATTGTCAAAGTTATCTATTAATTAATGTTTGAAGTGGCGTGTGCCAGTCATGAGCATGCATATGCCGAGTTCGTCGGCTTTCACTACGCAGTCGTTGTCGCGGATACTGCCACCAGGTTGAACGATAGCGGTTACACCATACTTAGCTGCCAAAGCTACAGTATCGTCGAATGGCAAGAAACCGTCAGAAGCGAGGATAAGACCTTCGGTTACACCTGCTGCGTGGGCCTGCTTCATAGCAATCTCAGCACTACCTACGCGGTTCATCTGACCTGCACCTACACCCAGCGTTTGACCGTTCTTTACCACTACTATCGCATTGGATTTCACGTGCTTAACGATATTCCAGCCGAATTGCATGTCTGCCAAGGTTGCTGCATCGGGTTGCACCTTAGTAGCGCACATGTCGGCTGTGATAGTCTCGATTTGGGTGTCGAGGTGTTGTACGAGCAAACCGCCGTTCACGCTCACATATTGGTCGATAGCATCAGTGCTTGGAGTCATGTCCACTTGGATAACGCGGAGGTTCTTCTTGGTAGCGAAGATCTCCATTGCCTCGTCGGTGAAGGCTGGCGCGATAACAATCTCGAGGAAGATTGGCTTCATGCCGAGGGCAATCTCTTTGGTAATGGTGCGGTTGCAGATTACAATACCGCCGTAGATGCTCACGGTGTCTGCTTCGTATG
>Ga0233366_1000343_pt1 | contig 16946 bp, 21 predicted proteins | sample ElkDunMinimDraft_23_FD_191536 | JGI IMG/M metagenome (GOLD analysis project Ga0233366, IMG submission 191536) | Fecal eukaryotic communites from dung pellets of Tule Elk in California, USA - Elk Dung C4 | ecosystem: Host-associated > Mammals > Digestive system > Large intestine > Fecal | place...
CATAAAGTGGGGTCTGACATAGTTACTCTTCCTAAATAAAACTTTATATCATACTCTATTTTTTCGGAAGCATTATATAATGAGGACGGTAAATTACAACTATTAAGAAGTTTTAAGGAATCATTATACCCTTTAAGAAGTAAATGAAAATTATTTATATTTCTAATTTCCCCATTAGAAATAGCCCTAGAAGCGTCATTTACATAAATATTCAATGGTATTTCTTGAACTGAATTTATAGTATTTAATGTATTTAAATTTAAGAAAAAGTCTTCATTACAAGTTATCCATATATCTTCTTTTATTTGAGAATATATATCTTTTATAATACTTCGTTTATACCATTTGTTCCAGGTAGTAGGTAGGATAGTGTTTAAATAATTTTTATTTTTAAAAATATTTTTATCTACAATAAAACGTTTATTTAGAACATGATTACCACGATAAAGTCTTTTTAAATGCCCCTCGGCATACCATAAATTAAATGCTATAAGGTCTCCTTTACATTCTGATAATAATAAAGGGCTTATAGTTTCATATATCCAGTCATCGTCGTCTATAAACCAAACATATTTCCCATTAGCATTTTCAACTGCAAATTTTTTTGCAAGTAGAATCCCTAGATTCTTACCCTTGGTTAAGACTTTACCTTTATGGGTATTAAAAAATATACCTATTTCTGGGATAGATATATTTTTATTTTCTTCACGATTATCTACTAAAATAAACTCACTATCACATTTAACTTTTTCATTAAAGTTATTAAGTAGTGAAGGTATGTATTGATAATCCTTATCGCAAAATAAGGAGATAATTGTTAGCATATTTAATTAGGAATGTGAATACTGTAATTAATTTGAAAAATTATGTACCATTGAAAGAGTGGAAATCTGCCGAACTCAAGATTCGGCAGAGTATTCATTATTTAACTTTAAGACCTAATCTTTTCCGTAGTCTTTTATTTTCTTCCCTCAAGTCTTTAATATATTTAAAAAATTCTTCCATAGAAGAAAATGTCATACCATCAATATATATTTTTGACGGAGTACTTATTTCAAATGTGTTACTTTTGTCACAATGAATATATAGTTCTTCTTTGGAAAGATTTCTACCGTCAATGACTAATACTCCTTTAGAAGTTGTAGATTGGCTCAATAAAGTCATCCCCCTCTTTTAAGTCCAAAACTTTAACAGTCATTTCTGTACCATTACGTTTAATTTTTGCATACATTTCCTGATATAACTTTACAGAAGAACCGTCTTCAAGTTCCAAGTCATATACTTGCCCGTTAATAGAAGCAACGAAAGTATTTTTACCAGTCGCAGACTTATCTACGAATGGGCGTCGGGACAAACTGATTCTTCAGAGTAGATTTCATAAAGACCTGGGTCACAGTTACCATGAGTACTCTTATTAAGAGTTGTGTCTTGTGTAGTAAGACGCATTTGTCATTGTAACGAGCCGAAATCTGCTGTTAACATAAGGTATTCTTCTTTACCTTGAGACAGTTTATATTCTTTTGATATACGACACGCCATTTATATTACCTCCTTATGCCCATAGATTTAAGATATTAAATATCTTAGGGGCGACTATATATTAACAAAAAACAGTTAATTTACGCTCCAATACCGAATCCAAAACCAAACTTCTTTGGTTCATTTTCTTCTGAACTCTCATTACCATTAAAATCGTCAAGGAATGATTTATCTTTTGAAACTACTGCGTCATTTATAGATTTTAGTCCATAAATCTTTGCTCTCTGACTTTCCCAAGAACCTTTTTTAGAATTTTCGTCATCATCTTTTTCAAATATTTCTGCATATTTGAACTTGTACTTTTCAAAAGTATTCGGTATTATATTATCATTTTCTCTAACGTCTGCCAAAGAAATTCTACCTCTGCCCTCAACCTCGATAGTATCCAAATGACCACCTACATATACATTACCACTTTCGTCTGCAATAGTGTACTGAATTGAAGTTGGAACCGTTATACATCTCTTAACTTCGTCTGAAAGTTTAGAGTGTGCAGGGATATTTTGCAAGTTAGGTTCTGTACCAATACAACGCATAGTTTCTGTTGCCATTACACCATAGTTTGGATGAACTCTCCAACTGTTGTCTTCTGGGTGGAAGACAAGGAACTGTTGCCAACCTGTTGCGTCGTCAGGGTTACCAGTTTCTGACTCAAGACCAATAAAAGTACCTAAGAAAGAATATAATTCTCTAAGTTCAATAAGGTCATTAATCCCTGGCATATTAAGACGTTTCCACTCTTGAATACACTCATCAGAAGTAGCATAAAGACCTTTCTTACTTTCTGCAACCTTTGGCCAACCCATTTTTTCAATTTGCATACCTAACTTATCGGGTGAATTGAACTTGAAGTCTTTTGGTACTTTCCATAAATTACAAAGTTTATCTCTAACAATTGGAATACGGTAGAGTAAAAGTTTTCTAACAGACTGCAGATAGTCTACGTCCATTCTCATACCTACTTCTTCCATACCGATAAAGTCTGGATAAACAGGTGCCATTACTTGGTCATACCATCTTTCCATAGTCCAGTCTTTAAGTGGCTTTTCATTAGGGAATTTTTTATCAACTAAAGCTATGTGATTTCTAAGTGCCAAGTAAATTCTGAATGTAACAATAGCATCAATAGTTGCATATTTACTAAGGATATTTATTGGAATAAGTGAGTAATTATCAGTTTTTGTCTGTTTTTTAAATACGTCCAATTCGTTTTCATATCCGCCAAATGGTGTATAGAAGAAAGTCATAGGTTTCAAACCTTTTGTACGGTTTGAATTAATAGCATGACTTAACTGTCCAACGTCGTCAATATGTTTAATTCTTTTGATATCAAATTCAGGCATATCATGTTTAATAAAATGAATATCAAACTTGATATTGGCACCAACCATATTTTCACAAGTGTACATTACACTACATAATTTTCTACGTAGTCCACGATTTTCAAAAATTAATTTTGCTGGAATATAATATCCAATTTTACCGTCATTACAGAATGTAAAACAGTGAATGTGTGAATTCTTCCTAAACCATTTTAATGAGTTTGTTTCAGTATCCCAAGCCAATAACTTTGAGTTCATAAGTTTAGTTAATGTGGAATCTGCCTCTTCCAATGTTTTACATACAACAATCTCAAAGTCAGTCATATCTTCTGGATATTTACGTCCAATTTGCATATTTTTCAATTGTGCAAAAAAGAATCTTGTTTTCCAGTTTGTAGTTGATTCGTCGGGTTTAAAAGGTCTATGTCTATTATCCTCAGACGGATAAAGTTGGTCAACACTATCGACTGGGTAAATAAATGTGTCAAAATCCCCAATAAATCCGTGACCAAGGTAGTAATATGGATTATTCATCCACATATCATAAAAGTCACTAACCATAATATCGGCACTACGGTTAATACCATACAAGGCAGCACCAAAAGCCATAATTGCAGAACAGTGAACACCTTGATATGTAATAATATTAGTCCATTTTGACCTAAATGTACTCATATGTTCTGTTAACTGTTTAATATCATCTTTTACGAAGACTTTTGTAGTTGCAGACGCAATAATATAAGACTGATAACCATGTTCGTCAATTTTAGCTCTTACCTTATCAACTAATGCCCTATTTTTTGGCATACCCTCTAGGAGGAAAATATAATAGTCTTCTTCTGGGTTAAAATGGTTATAAAGAATATAGTCGTCAACTCTGTCTTCTTTAGCAATTGCTAAACTTTTTGCTTTTGTGGTGGTAGTAATTCCACCAAATTGAATTGCCATTAGTTAATTACCTCCAAAATAATTAATTATATATTAACAATTACTCATTTTAAATGGCACTCCTAATTTGTTCTCTTGGTCAATAATTGCCTGTATTACCTTTTTTTCAGACTCTTCTGGGTTTAAAATAAAATCAGACCAATTTAAATCTATAATTAACCATTTTTCCTTTTCAAAAGTTTCTCTAAAATAATCTTTTAACTGATTATCAAAATTAAAAACTAACTGTAATTCTAATATAACATTTTGAATAGAACTTGCCCTATAAAGGCAGCCTTTCAAGTCATATTGTCTGTTATATTTTTCAAATACACTATATAGAAATATATTCTGTTGCAAGGTATTTTGCCCCGCAATACCACCTAATGCTGTATTCATTGCTGTTTCAGAGACACCAGGGTCTTCCCTTTTAGGGCTAGTTAACATTTTAATTATATATTCTATAGATTGCATAGATTCTTGTTTATGTTGAATTGCCATAGGAGTTTTTTTATAACTCCCATATTTTGCCAATGCAATCTCTCTTTCATTACAGGTTTTATAATGAGTAAATAATGTTTCCTTGCCCCATCTTTTATCCATAGACGCTGATAGTTCCTTTCCACAATAAGGACAATTAGTCATAGTTTCATGTCTTTCATATGGTGGACAAGAAGTTCCAGCTTTTTTCATTTCACTTCTGTGTGCCCTAAATGCTCTTTGTCCCATAAATATCTGACCACAAGTACATTTATAAGGTATAGGTTTCTTCCCTTTATATTTCTCATGGCATTTTGGACATATTTCTGTCTCTGCAAAATCGTCAGAATATAATTCTCCACAACTTCTACATACTTTTTTATAGTGAGTTCTTTTATTTAATGGCTTAAAATGTTTTCCCATATTAATTAATTATATATATTATATATCCTTTTTAGATTACATTAATGTTATAATTGAACTTTTTAAAAAATTCACTTAATTAGCCAAAAAAAATAAAAAGTTAATATAGTTGTATGGAATTTTATGGTTTTACACTATCTGATACTACTGTTATTGAACAAGTATATTCACTAGATAATGAATTATTGTCTTACTTTTTACAGTTTAAAAGACCAGATTATCCGTCTGAAATGTATATTAAATTCAGTCCGAATTTCAAAGAAGTACTTGAATACTATCCTTATTATATTTGTAACCTTAAAACTTCTATAGATATACTTACTGGTAAAGAAAAGTATAGTATGGAAAAGTTTGGGGACGTATTTGCATACAGTTTTGCTTTTATGTCATTTGATGGGATTAATGAACCAACACAAATTTACGATGGTCATGCGGCACAAAATCTCATTTATAGGTATGATGACGGAAAGTTAAATAGAAAGTATTTAATTGTCTATAATAAAGAACTTTCTATAATGCTGGATACTATAGACTTTTCAGATGATGTAAAAGACTTTATTAGGTCTAAAGACCCAAATTATATTATTTTATATTTAGATATGAATAAAAAAGTATTGAGGTATATTTTAGGTTTTGAAAAAACACATAGCAGATATAATGAAATTATCAAGGAAAATAATATACCTTTTTTAAAAAATTCTTAAAATTATTGTTAATATATGAATATGAAAAATGAAAAACCCTTAAAACGTAATTATTTCAATAAAGACCATTTGAGAAATGCACTACGTACTTTTAAGAGATATAAGACTATAACAATTATAGAAGACTATGCAAACTCTCTAGGTGCTAAATATGAAAATAAATGGGTTGGTAAACTATTAGACTACAAGTTTGAGTCTTATCCTGACTATGCACAGTGTAAACTCACTATGCACATTAAGAATTTTACAAATATTAGAGAAATAGAGTTTTATATCCCTTATGACTGTGAGATTCGATATGGGGATATCACTAAAGGTGAACAATATATTATTGACTACATAAACTCTGGACCTCATTGTTATTATATCTTTAAGAAAGGGAGAATGTAATTTTGAAAAGAGATAAGAGAAATCTGTTATCTGAATTATGTCAGATAATTGCTGACCAAAATGGATTAATATATGAAGTAGGTGGAGACTCAGGTGAGGGATATTTTATAAAATTTGGGACACCTAGTAATACAGGTTATTTTGTAGAATACGTTAAAGCAGACCCTACAAAGGATAATAATGATATATTGTCTTTACTTCCTGAGATTTACCGAGCCGTCAAAAAATTACTCTTATCAAGAGTAGATATGTTGAATGACAATTTCAATAAGTTTATGGCAAATAAAAATAATACGGAGGATTTAGATGGATAAAGTAATTGGTAAGTCAATTGTTTTATTTATTAAAGAGTCTTTTATATTTATTGGTATGAGACTTTTAACGTTGGCTCTTAGTTTTGTTGAAACAATTATTAATCAAACTGCGGGAACTTTGGAAATTAAGAGATTGGCACATGAGGAGTCACTTGCAGTTTCAGAGTTTGTTATTAATCATCAAGGCAGTTTTACTTTTATATTCGGTTTTGGTGTTGTTCTATTAGGACTTTTGGCAATTTATCTTGCCTATAAAGATATTATTAAAATCATTGAAATTGTAAAGGCAAAGGAGGAAAAGTAGCCTTATGAAAAAGATTTTTGGATTGTTTGCTATGCTGACAGTAATGTCAGTAATGTGTACTTCTTGTATGTTTATTCGTCCATACGATAAACCAGAGTATGTACAGATTGATACAAATGAAACAGCATTTGTAATTAACCTTTTTGCAGAAAGTGAAGAAAACGCTCAAGCAACTCTTACTTCGGAAGATTACTACAAAACACATCTTTTAAATGAAAAGTTGGTACAGATTCCACACAAGTGGGTAAAGACTGGACGTATGAGAGGTACAGGAAAATATATCCCAAAACTTAAGGTAGTAGCAGTTTCTAACTCTCCAATTACAGGTACTTGGGACGACGAAATTAAGGTAGAAACAAAAGGTAGTCAGGGATTTACTGTTCCTATGAAATATGCAATTCGTGTAACACCTCAGGACTCTGGAAGATTTCTTTCTAAGTTCCCGGCAAATATTCCAGTTCCAGACACACGTTCAAAGATGTTGAGTTCACCAGAAATGGTAGCGGATAATCAGTTTAGAAATATTGTTGCAGCAGAGTTGTCTAAGGAATTCCATAAGTATGAATATAAAGACGTACTTCCTAACCGTGATGAAATTGTTTCCGCTGCAATTGAACGTATTCAAGAATGGTCAAAAGAGTTTGGTATTACTATTGATAACCTTGCTGTTTGGAACGGTCTTATCCCCGACGATGCAACTTTGCAGAATCAGATGGACGAGCAGGCTAAGTTGGCGGCACAGGTAGAAACTGAAAAGAAACGTTTCGAGGCTGAAAAACAGAAGAAGGAAAATGAAATTGAACTTCAGAAGATGGAAAAGCAGAAAATCCTTGCTGAAACAGAAAATGCTAAGGCAGAAGCACGTAAGACAGTAGAAACTCAGAAGATTCTTGCACAGACATCTAGTATTGAACTTGCTCGTAAACAGCGAGAACAAGAAATTACTAACCTTAGACTTAAAGGTGAGGCAGAGGCAGAAGCTATTAAGATTCGTGCTAAGGCATTGAATGATATTGCACTTCCTAAAGTTGTTACTTCAAATGACCTTAAAGTACTTGGTATTGATAGTCTTATTCGTGAAGCTACTAATACTAGTAACAGATAACTTTACAATAAAGAATAAAAAGTTACAAGTGAGTTCGGCTATAGGACGGTAAGACAGAGACTCTGGTATATAAAAGGTCGGGTAACTATGCGTAATCCAGGCTTGACCGATAAAATGTCTGAAAATCATAAGAACTAGCCCACCTCGGTGGTGCCGACTAACAGACATTATAATCCTAAGTGACTTTAACCCTACACTTTGAAGTGTAGGGTTTTTTATTTTTTTAAATCCACTACACAAAAAACTAGTAAATTTAAGTATTGTTAATATATTAAAATGGAATTCTATAATGACGACTGTCTCCAAGCAATGAAACTGATACCTGATAAGTCAGTCGATTTAATAATATGTGATTTGCCGTATGGCACAACTAAATGCCCTTGGGATATTATTATACCTTTTGAAGAATTGTGGAAAGAGTATAATAGAATTATTAAAGACACTACTCCAATTATTTTATTTGGGCAAGAACCTTTTTCTTCTTTTCTCAGACTCTCAAATCTAAAATATTTCAAGTATGATATTTATTGGCAGAAAGAACGAGTTACTAATATATTTCAAGTAAAACGTAGAGCAGGTAAAGATATTGAAGTAATATCTTTATTTTATAAGAAACAATGTACTTATAATCCACAAATGACTCTCTATAACGGCCCACCTAGAGTTAATAAAATTAAAAATGGTAAATTAGGAAAATTGGTTGACGATGATTTTGATAAAAAGCCTACAGAATATGTAGACAAAGGATTAAGGTACCCAACACAATTATGGAAATTTAAGAGAGATATTTTAACAAGTAATCTACATCCCACACAAAAACCTTTAGCTTTAATTATGGAGTTGATAAAAACATTTTCTAATGAGGGTGATATAGTTTTAGATAACTGTATGGGGTCAGGAACTACTGGAGTTGCTTGCAAGAAATTAAATAGAGATTTTATTGGAATAGAGAAAGATAAAGAGTATTTTGATATTGCAGTAAAAAGAATTGAAAACGCAGACGAAAATCCTGAAAATTTCGGGTAAGGTGTTAATATAGTATTATGTTTGATTATGATGATTTAGAGTTTACATTTTATTGGAGAGGACAAAAAGATAAATGTCCCACTACTCCGTGGTGGCATCAGCCAAATATTCTTGACGGCGGGTATTGTATTACATCAGACTTTAATATTGATAATAAAGTATTAACAGTTTCATTTTGTCGTGATATTTTTTATGGGGAAGAACCCTTTGACGAGATTACTATCCCAGTTGAAAAGTGTAAAGAATATCATATATATGTAAAGGATAAAAAACTCTATTGTAAAGAGAATTTTACAAGGGTTGACCTTGAGAAACAACGTGCTTAATGGAATGAGGCATTTAGTGGTTTGACCCCTGGGGGTTTAATGCCTTTATTTCCGAGGTCAAATCCTGTATGTATTCGTGATAAAATTTTTACAGAACTTGCAAAAGAAAATCACGACGAGGACACAATACATTATATTAAGTATACAAACACCCAAGAGGGTGTAGAATAATATCTATTTTCTTAGGAGGAAAATATGTCGGAATATTACAATATGGTCTTAAATGAAGACGAATTGAAATGGTTTTTTGACCACATTATTGAAAAGCCAGAACCACAGGAAAGTTATATGGTTTGTTTAGCTTGTCGTGGCAAGAAATTAACAGATGAAGAACGCGAATACACAAAAGTTGGTGCTCGTGGTGAAATGATGAGAGAAGAGCTTATCCGTACAAAAGGTGGGCTTAAACAGGAATGGAACTTTGATATTTACAAGCAAGCGTTCTATCGTTATAATTGTGATAAGAACTCTTTGCTTACTTCAAATCACGTACCTTATCCTGAACATGCAATGACAGTATATTCAGTATTGAATCCTTCTGACGAGATGAATTGTATTGAAGACCTTATCAATGAGTATAATAATTGCCGTAGGGATATGACAAATGCTGCAAGAAAAAATTCTCGTGATGGTATTTATGACAGTCTTGTTAAAATGCCAAAGATTGGAGAACATTTAAAGTCTTGTCACGCACATAACTGTCCAAGACGTATTTGGATTGACTTCGATATGGACGTAAAAAAAGATATTCGTACACCTGAAAACTTGGATATTATTCAGAACGTTATTCACGAAGAGGGTCTTAAACTTTTTGGTAAAGGTAACTTTGCAATTCTTAAAACTTCAGGTGGGTTTCACACTCTTGTAAGAAAAGAGTGCTTAAAGTTTAATCCAAATGATTTTATTACAAATGTTACTAAGGCACTTACTGATGAAGAACGGTCAGATGTATATAATAAATTGAAAATTTCATTGAAAGATAATAATCTCCCTTATGAAGAGTTTGTTATTAATCCTCCTCGTCGTAATAAACAAGATAAAGAACACCCTTGGAGAGTAAAAGCCCCAATGATTCCAACCCCAGGTTGTCGTCAGTATGACAGTTATCCTGTTATTGTAAATAAAGAGGATTTTAATGAAGACATCAAGGAAGATTCTGATGAAATTATTAATAAAAAATCTGATGAAAAGTTTACAAAGAAAATTGAAAAAAAGTTTGGTATTAAGTTTGTTAGAGTAGATTTAAAAAATTTAAAATAGTTAAGTATATTTTAGGTCAGAGACTTAGGTTTCTGACCTTTTTTGTTGTTAATATATTATATATAACAAATTTTGGAGGTTATAAAAACAATGAAATATGACTATAGGCTTTATCTTAAAACAGAGGAAGATAAAGATGGTAGCAGATGTAGAAGTGTATGTACACCTATATTGGAAAATGTTCGTATAGGAGACACAATTGCAATTTTAAATGAAGACGATGATATGGGTGGTTCTGATTACTATAATGTAGTAAGTAGAACATTTTATGAAGAAGTAAATAATATTTTAGTTGAAATAGTAGCGGAAAAAGATAAATTATAATTCCCAGGAGTAGAATATGAGTACACAGTGTATTGTTGCTTATATGGATAAAAAAGATAATATCGTTGCGTCAGTAGTTAGACACGACGGATATATCACAGACGGTGTAGGAGACTTCCTTAAAAATAATTATATTTCACCTGAAGATGCAAAGTGGGTAGCCTCTCTTGGAAATAGAGATTATTTGACAATCTCTCCAGAGAAGAGTGTATATAAACTTATTTCTGAAAAAGGGATAGAAAACTTTGATGCACGTTATTCTCAAAATGAAGATATTGCTTTTATATTTATCTATATGGACGGTACTTGGTATTATAAGACTGCGAATATGGGTGAAGGTGGTTGGTTAGAGTTATGAAAATTTTAATTATCCCTGACGTACATGGTAATTGGATTAATACTATAGAATATATAAAATCTCATAAAGACGAGGTAGATAAAGTAGTTTTATTAGGGGACTATGTAGACGACTTTGATATATTTAAACACGGTCTTCCTATGATTAGTGGGATTAAAGAAGTTTGTTCTATGGCAAGAGAAGAACCTACAAAATTTGAAATTCTCTTAGGTAATCATGACTATCAATATATTGTTGGTGCAAAATACTCTGGATATAATCCAAAATATCGTGTTGACTACCAAAAGGTATTTATGGATAATATTGACCTTTTCAAAATTGCAGTAGAACTTGACGGCTGGGTATTTAGCCATGCAGGATTTTCTTCCACTTGGTGTACAAAGCACGGTATTAACAGTGATATTTTTGGTGAGTTTGAGAAGAAACGTTATGATATGGAACAGGAAGAGTGGATTAGTATGTGTGTAACAGAAAGAGTAAATAAAATCTTTCAAAATGCTTTTACCTCAGAAGAACGTCGAGCAGATTTAGACATTTTTGAACATAATATTGGTGCTGACGACTTCTATGGCAGTGGTGACACTAAACGTGCTAGTCCTATATGGATACGCCCGACAGCATTATTAAATGATATGCACTTTCCTCAACAGATAGTAGGACATACAGAATCCTACTACCCACCATTGTACTTAAAGTCAAAACATAATGATAAACTTATTGTTATAGACTCCCCTAGTCATGATTACTATACCATCTTTGATACAGAAAAACCGCCAGTAGAGTTTTTAACTATGTTGGAAAGTGAGAGACTGCAGAAGAGAAAAATTAAAGAGTATCGAGATATGTTGTCTAGAGAAGGACAAAGTAAATAATTGTTTGGGTGGAAAATATGAAACGTTCAATTTATTTTATATTACATTATTTATATTTTCTCTTATGTGTATTTTTAGGGGTGGCAGGAGTTTATTTAGCCATAAACTTCCCAGTAAAAGTTACATTTCCTATATTTGTAGGAATATTCTTTATTTTAGCTGGTATTGTAGGCTTTATATTTATTACAGTAGAGTTAATTTTATTTTTGAAAGGAGAAGGCACTGATTAAACAAGTCAGTGTAGAAACAATGAATACACTTATCGTAGGGCCAATGTATGGTGGGAAAAGTACCACTTTATTGCAGAAAATGGAACGTGCAGTTTATGGTAAAAAAAGAATTGCACTTGTTAGACCTAAAAAAGATACAAGAGACTATTTTACACACTCCGCAGGAAATGAACTTTTGGAGAAGTTTATAAAAGAGGGTAAGATTAGTTTATTTGAGGTAGAGGAAATTACCGAAGAAAATGCAATGTCTATTTTGGATAATTTTGATAGAATTTTTGTTGACGAATATTTTATGATAAAAAATGTTTCATTACTTGCTAAAATGGCAAATGAGGTTGTAACTAACCAAGATGTGTATTTTGCAGGATTATTATCTACTTCTGAAAATACATTATTTCCAGAGGCAATAAGTTTGTTACCTTATTGTGATGATATTATCAAACTCTTGGGAATTTGTATGCGTTGTGGAAGTGATTTAGGAAATTACTCTATGTTCAGAGGGAAGAAAACTGAAACTATTGTTGTAGGTGATACTGATAAGTATGAGTGTGTTTGTAAAAAATGTTACAAACGAGTAAAAGGGACTTTATGATTAAAGATGAATTATTAGAAAAACTTTCAAATGAAAAAATAGATAAAACGTTAGACCAATTTATCGGTAATCAACAAGACTATATGTCTAGTATATCTGACGACCCTCTTTACAAAGAGTATAGGGAAAAATATAATAAACAGTATGAAATTAACAAAAAGACTTATCAGGAAAAACTTGAACAGTATATTTCTCGCAGTAGACCTAATTCATTTTTAATGACGTGGAGAGAAGTTGAAGAAAAATATACTTCTCCTGAAAATTGTAAGTTTTTTAGAATTAAAAATAATCAGAATGAAATATGTATGGCAGTAATAATTTTGTCTAAAGGGACTCTTAAACATCTACCAGATATAAGAATTGCATACGTAAAGAAACATCCTAAAGATAAGGGTGACTTTAATTATGCAAAAGAAATTGCATTTGACAGAGTTCGTCAAGTTGCATATAAAGACTCTACTAATGGTATTAGTGACGGAGAAATGAACTTTCGTCTTTCAAAGAAAACAAAAAAATCTATTGAGTCTGTTAAGACGGAATTGATACGTGAGTTTGATGAACCAGTACCGTCCATAGAGGAACCATATTTTTCAGACAAGAAATATGAAAAGTACCAAAGCATTGATAGACCTGAGAGTATGTTAAAACTTGTAAGGGGCGTTATGCCGAAAATATGTGCAAATGAATATGTAACTATAATACCTGAAACAGAAAAAGATAAAATATTTTATTCAAGGGGTCAAAAATGAAATTAAAAGAAGCATTTAAAACTTTTCCATCTGCTGGGGTATGTGAAGTTGATAGACCAAAAATGGAAAAGGCTTTTACAATTATGTGTAGAATATTGAAGTCATATGACTATGAGGATAATGTATCTTATCAACTTCTTCAGTACACACCAAAAGCAAAAAGAAACTTTAGCTGCACAATTTCTGAGAAAGATGCTGAGTGGATGATTGGTCATTTTAATTTAACAGAAGTACTAACATATCGTCGTTCAGTTGCATACGTTCCTTGTGTGATTGTGTGAATTTGCGTTAATATAGTATATACATAGTTTCTTGCATCTATTACAAATGCAAGTGGTGGCGGGCAATTTTTAAATCATTAAGGAGGTCTCAAATATGAGAGACTTAGCAAGTATTGTAACTGTAGATTCAGTTCAAAAAATGTTTGAAAAAGACCGCATCGTTGCTGTGCGATTTGTGCAAAATGGGTTTGAGGCTATTGTCCCTAGCACTGTTAAAGTTGGAGATACCTTAGCATTTATTCAGGAAGGTTCAATTTTACCTGAGGTAGAGGCTTGGGAGTTTTTGCGTAAACGTTGTTATAGTGAAAAAGAAAAGGGTTTTATTATCCATCCTATGACAATGGGTGCAAAAGACTATAATGGTGAAAAAGGTGAAAGAGTTAAATCTTGGGGATTGGCAGTTTCTCTTGAAGAATTGCCGATTGATAAGAATGTATTGAGTAAGTTGAAAGCAGGTGATGATATCACAGACTTGTTGAATATTCGCAAGTATGAACCTGTTGAAGACGCTTCTCCTACAAGAGGAGATTCAAAAAAGAGTTATCCTAAATGGGTAAAGTTCTGTTTGGGTCACTTCTTAACACGTTGGATTGGACGTATTTGGCAGAGAAAACACCAAAACTCTGCGGGTGGATTTCCATCACAGATTGTGTCAAAATCTGATGAAACTTGTGTTCAAAATATGAAGTACGTTCTTGAAAGATTTAAAGACTCCGAAGTTTATACATCTGTAAAAATGGAGGGTCAGTCATTTACAGTAGTACCTGACTTCAAAGGTAAAAAACTTAAAGGTGCATATGTTTGTTCTCGTAACAACGCATATACTCTTGAAGACAAGTCATTATTCTGGGAAATGATGAGGCAGTATGATATTGTAAATAAGTATAAACGAGTTTACAAAGATATTGGCAAAGTTTATGTTTTCCAGGGTGAACAGGTAGGTCCAGGTATTCAGGATAATATCTATGACTTTACCAAAAACTATTGGTATGTATTTACTGTAAAAGACTACAAAACTGGTAAGCAACTTCCTTTGGAAGAGGCTATCAAAGTATCAGAAATGTTTGGATTGAGATTCGTTCCTATCCTTGAAAAGGACGTAAAACTTGGTTCAATTATGCCTGATATCAACACTGCTGTTTCTTATGCAGAAAAAGTATATTGGACTCCTGAAAAGGACGATAATATTATTTGTTATAAGGAAGAAGTCCCAAAAGGTGAACTTTGGAAAGACTTCTTGCAGCACGAAGGTGTTGTAGTTCGTACTATGAACTACGATAAGGATAGCAATATCGGAGTTAGCTTTAAAGTTAAAAATTGTGACTATGCTTCAGAAAAGTTGTCAGCAATTCATGGTATGGCAGTAAAGATTAAAAAGTCTTTGTGATAACCATACTGTAAGCCCCAAGAGAAATCTTGGGGTTTTTTGTTTTATGTTAATATATCTGTATGACTAATAAAGAAAGATTTGAATATTATATTGATAATAAACACGATGTTTGGTTATCAAAGTTGACTTGGAAAGGTATGTACGGTGATATGCCTAAGTACAGTACAAATCTTATAAAATTCCTTTCACAATGCCCTTCAGATTTTTGGGAAACATTATCTAATATTACAAATGTTAATACCTATAGAAATTTTATAGATAAAAAAGCTGTACCGAAGTACATTGACTGGGTAAAGTCAATAGAACCAACATATTCTAATGCAGAAAATGACGATATGCGAAATTTCTGTATTGGTGCATTTGGTGAAATTTTCTTTAACTGCTTACTTACAAATGTTAATTCCCTTTTAGTTTCTAATGAAATGTATCATTTTCAGAATGTGGTACCTGTCCCATTAAAGTCAAGTGAACACGACTTTGGTGTAGACGCGGTTTGTACATATTCTGTAGGGGCAAAAGAAAAAGACTGTGCAATACAGATAAAGTTTTGGAATCCTTTTGCAGGAACTACACTTAATATGAGTGTAATTCAGGGAGTTTTTGGTCAAGCTGTTGCAGAGGAGTTGATTAAACCAGAAGAAACAAAAAATGTTATTATCTGTTGGCTAAGCACAGATAATGAGGTATCTACTTTTTTGAAAGAAAATAAAGCACTTTATCGTCATGTTGTTTTTATTGACGCAAAGACCTTAAATCAAAATATTAACAATCAAGTTCCTTTCTTTTGGCGAGATATTTTGCCAAAATATTTGAAAGACTTACTTTAAGAGAATTACAGTACAGAAATATTTAAATCCCCTACCAGTGAGTAGGGGATTTTTGTGTTAATATATAGGTATATTATTTTTTAAAAGAGGATATAATGAATAAGCAGGATTGTAAAATGTCTTGGATGATAGACAAGATGGAAAAAGAAGGAGAGAAATATAAATACCGTCTTTATGAAACCAAGAAACATTTTGGTCATATTGTTATTCCAACAGGTGTTGGTAAGTCAGGGGTATGTATTGAAGATATTATTAAAAGAATTGAAGTTCATAATGAAGGTACCCTTATAATTAATATTTCTTGTCCTATCTTAAAATTAACTCAGCAATTAATGAAAGACCTTTTTGAGGTAGTTCAACTTAGAGGGATAAGTACTGATGATATTGCATTTTTTATTAATTCATCCGACGACGGTGGAAACTATGACGTAAGTATTCTAGAAATTGACGTTAATCCATTTTCACAATTTGCATTAAAACATAGAAAGATAAATATTGTTGCGTCTTGTAATCTATCTATGTGGAAGTTTATAAAATTCATTGAAAATGTTAGAGATTCTAAAGACGAAAAAGACAATATTAATTTTAAAAACCCTGGGTATGTTAGTATTTATAACTATCTTGACGAGGCACATCTCCTTCCTATTATTGAGTGTACTCAGACTTCTGACGGAAATGTTATAGACTTAGATAAAAGAATTGACCTTCATAAATTATGTGACTTTAGTGATGCAGTCTTTGCTTTTACTGCTACACCAGACCCTAATATTGTAAGTATTATACAAGAGCACGAAACAGAACCTATGAGGGGGAAACCTTATATAATTAATGTTTCTGCAAAAGAGTCTATTCAGAAAGGTGATATTCTACCACCTATGGTAGATTATATAAATACTTCCGAACCAGAACTTACAGTTAATCAACTTATAATGATTATGGAACATGCGAAAAGAACAAACCCTAATATTTATCATAAAGTTTTGGTTACTACTTCTGCAAAGTCAGATTTGCAAAAACTTGATATTGAATTGCAAAAAGCGGGATATCATACTATTTGTATTTGTGACCCTAATGGTGGATATGAACAATATGAAAGAACAAATATTGCAGAGTTTTCTAGAGAAGTTGAATCATATGAGGGTGATTGTTTTGTTATTCATATTCGTATGCTTAGAGAGGGTATTGACATTAAGGGATTAACAG
>Ga0233366_1000345_pt1 | contig 16859 bp, 17 predicted proteins | sample ElkDunMinimDraft_23_FD_191536 | JGI IMG/M metagenome (GOLD analysis project Ga0233366, IMG submission 191536) | Fecal eukaryotic communites from dung pellets of Tule Elk in California, USA - Elk Dung C4 | ecosystem: Host-associated > Mammals > Digestive system > Large intestine > Fecal | place...
CTCTTACTATGCTTTTTATTCGAGCAGACAGGTCTCTATAGGCTATAACCGGGCAGGTGTATTTGAGTTGCGAAATGAGGCACCTGAGGTTCAGGAGCTTTCAACTTCGGTCGTCTTAGCTGCACTCGGCCCGCCGACTGAAATCCGGCAGACAAAGCGGGAGACGATATATATTTACCGTACAGGCAAGCATGAACTAAACTTTCTCTTTGACCTAGAGACAGACCGCGCCTTATATCAATCTGTTTATAGCAGCAAACTGAAGGAGCGGGGGGAGTACTTTCTCGAAATCAAAGGGGATTCATCGGCTTTGACAGAGCCCGCTCAAAACGGTATGAATAAGTGGCGAAAAGAAATGGAAGCATTCATTCAGCAAAATCCTCTATCGATTTCCTCCAACGGCCTAAACCCTAAGCAGGTCGCCTTGACATTTGATGATGGTCCTGACCAAAGCGTAACGGCAGAAATCCTCCATATCCTCGATGTATATGACGTAGAAGCGAACTTCTTCTTCCTCGGCAGCCAAGCTGCAGCATATCCTCAAATCGTCCAAAAAGCCTATAATAATGGTCATTTGATTGCCAATCATTCCTACGACGATGTGACTCTTTCCGATTTAACAGTTGAACAATGGCACACACAAATAGACGAATCCGCCATTGAAATAAAAGCTATTATCGGGAAGACACCCGCTATCTTTCGCCCGCCTTATGGAGAAATAAACGGTAAAATGCTATCGATGCTATCAGCAAATGGGAGGCATACGGTTGTATGGTCAGTTGACACACTTGATTGGTCCGTGCGTACAGCGGATGAAATAGCGGGAAATGTGATCCGTTATGTACGCGGGGGTGACATCATTTTAATGCACAGTAATGCTGAGCAGAAGAAGACGGCAGAGGCACTTCCGAAGATTCTTGATTATTTGCTAAGCAACGGATATGAGGTGGTTAGAATAGACGATATGCTTGGCGTGGATGCCTATGAGGATTAAATAAAAAAATACACCTCCAGATAACCGGTGGTGTGGGTGCAAGAGGGGCACCAAATCGCTAAGGTTTGAAAAATAAAAATGGCGGATTTATAAACCATTTATAGATATAATTCTACCTGTTTCGACTAAATTCCACAAGTGTCATTTCATATTTTAGGAAAAGATGGATTCATATCCATATGAGAGTGGGTATAGAAAGGATAAAAAATGCGGGAGATGTAAAACTATGGGAAAAACAAAGGTGGAATTAACCTTATCAGAACGATTTGAAACCGCGTTTAATCGCATCCATAAAATACTGAAAGAAACGGTCAAACAGGCTGATACCGATAAATTCACAGAGCTTGTTCATAGGGGCAATAATCACGTTCTCATCCGTCATTATAAAGATGATTTATGTCAATTTGCTAAATTACGCAATGCCATTGTTCACGAAAAAATAGATATTGATTATTACATTGCAGAGCCTCATTTGGATGTAGTAGAGGAAATCGAACGGATTGCAGCAGAATTTGAGGAGCCGAGGACAGGCTTGTCCATCTCGTCGAAGGAGGTCTACTATTTCTACGAAGATGATCAGGTGAAGGATGTCTTGTCATGCATGAAGAAAACAGGACATACGAGGTTTCCGATTTATACTAATGAGGACAAGTATTCTTGGCTTTTGACGACAAGAGAAATTATCAGCTGGCTGACCAATCAATTTGATAATCCCAGGATTGATCTTAATCAGGTAAAGGTGAAGGAGCTCTATAAGAAAGACGAGAAACAAGTCGTATTTGTTTCACAGCATGCTACGGTTTTTGAAATCGAAGATATATATGATGATGAAAAGAAGGATAAGATTGAAGCTGTTATCATTACGGCCACAGGAAAAGAGACTGAAAAGCCTAACGGTATCATAACCTCGCGGGATTTGCTGGAGGTCGCACTTTCAGAAGAATGACCATATAGACCAATTCATTAGGATGAGGCAGGAATTGATTCCTGTCTTTTTGCGTGGAATTGAAAGATGGATTATTTCCCTTCCATAACTCAATAAATAGAATAGGTCGAGGAGTCCCGCCTGCTTAAGCAAAAGAAAGGATCTTTCTGCTCTTTGATGTTCAGGAGTTTTGGGATTGGGGGAATAAGCGACTAATCAGCTTCTCCAGGAATGAGAAGCATGTATTGGTTCCCGATTTCAGCATGGGTTGACAAACAAAGAAAGCTTGATTTTCATCATCGTCCTCAAAAAGAAAGACAAAAATGGACTAAGGAGGAGGACGAACGCATTTGGCAGCTGTTTTACTGCCAAGGAATGACCTATAAAGATATCGGAAGGTAATGGGTCGTTCGGCTAGGACTGTACAAAATCGTTTGGCACGAGTGCGATTAAATCGGCTGGAGATTGTTCCTGAATAATTTCTTTTAAAACAATGTTCCAAATCCTCGTTGTTTAAAACCTGCTAGAAAAACGGTCACTAAATCAATCTGCGAACAAAATGAGATTAGAGGTAATAGGAATCATAGCATAGACGGTGGAAGTGGGGGTTCAAGAAATTTGGGATGAGCAAAAAAATAAGGACGGAAAAGTTGAGTGTATACCCAATTTCCGCCCTTAATTTGCTTTGTATTCTTACATCATGGATTTATCTTTATCAGCTGGCAACGTATTATGAGTTGAAGGTGGTGCTGCTTTCAGCATAGGGATTGAGCCTTCCACAGGAGGAGTGGACTCATAGCGAAGCTCACCTTGGCCGTCCAATGCTTGTCCATTTGCCCACGAACCTTCACTGCTGTATTCACCCTCAGAATGATTATAAAGGGAATAAGCTAGATCGAGACGTTCTTTTTCACGCGGGAATGTGCTTGGTACGAGTAATCCTTCTTTCTCTTCAAGTTCCGCAATAGCAGCGGCCCACATGTTTTGGTGGTAAGAATCACGGGCAATCAAGACGGCTAATAAATCCTTGACTCCGGGGTCTGTTGTCATTTCATAAACGCGGCAAGCTTGTAATCTTCCTTGTGATTCAGCATTTAAGTTGGCACGGAAGTCAGCAAGCAAGTTTCCGCTTGAGATGATATAGCTTCCTTGCCATGGGTTGCCGACACTGTCAGCTGGACGTGCGCCTAAACCAGATACAATTGCATGCTGCGGGTTCATACCGGATAGAGCCGCACCAATTACAGGCATTTTAGCAGCTGCTTCTTGGTCTTCTACTGGCGCTTTGTCAAGCAGACGCGCTACGAGGGTAACCAGCATTTCAACATGGCCAATTTCCTCAGTGGCAATATCAAGGATTAAATCCTTATATTTCTGATTCCCTTCACCTCTAACACTCCATCCTTGGAATAAGTACTGCATCATAACTGACATTTCACCGAATTGTCCACCGATGAGCTCCTGGATTTGTTTCGCTAATAACGGGTCAGATTTCTCAGGCTTAGCTTCAAACTGTAACTCTTTTTTGTGTAAAAACATTAACAAATCCCTCCGTAAATGGTTAGTATTGGCTGCTTTGGCCTCACAACCATTAATACCCCACTATTTGGGAAGGAAACATTAAAAATAGGATATGGGAGCAGTAAAAAGAGGAAGGACAGCAAAAAAAGATCAGCTTATAAGCCGATCTTTTCATTCCCTAATGTCGAAATTTGTTCAGTTGGAGATTGTTTGGTGAGAGAATCCATTTTCTTTAATTCTTCCCGCAGTAATCGTCTGACTTCCCGGCGTCTGTGGACTTTTTTACCCATTAATTGTAGCCTCCTTAAAGATAGTGGATTCCAATAGAACATTGTTACCGACAACCAAAGGCTTTCTTTCCGGAGAATATCATCCAGTTTGCATGCGAATAGAAAGAATGTATCTTATTTATATCAGAAGCATACTGGAATGACAAAGGGAAGAATGGGCAATTATCAGCTGTTTTCATAGACAATTCCTGTCTTTTGTCCATTTAACTGATTTTTCCGACAAATTACTCATGAAAGGATTTTCGGTAAAGAAAAATGCTTCCTGTCAAATATATGCATCTATAATTTGTCTCTATGTCATTGTATCTTACCGGTTTGAATTTGTTATTATTTAGGTAATTTAGTTGAAGCTTGGCAATCCTCTGCTATAATAATGGTATTCTATTCAAATTATTAGGGGTGAATGAACGTGCTTGAAGGTTGGTTTCTTTGGTTCATCCTGTTTTGGATTGTCTTTATGATTGTCTTTATGGGCATAGGCGGGTTCTTTATGTTCAGAAAATTCCTGAAGAAGCTTCCCAAGGAAGATGGCAAATCTGATATGGACTGGGAAATTCATTATGTGGAACAGACAAAGCATTTATGGGGGGCTGAACAGAAGGCCTTTCTTGAAGAGCTGGTCAGCCCGGTTCCAGAGCTTTTCCGAGATGTGGCCAGACATAAGATAGCCGGGAAGATTGGGGAAATCGCGATAAATGAGAAGGCGTCCTCGATTACGATGGACATACTCATTAAAGGCTATATATTGGCAACGCCAAAACGTGATCATAAGTTTTTAAAGAAAAAGCTTGCGGAAGAGAAGATTGATATTGAGCCATATGAGCAATATTTTCTCCTATCTAATCAATGAGGGGGCAGTACCTAACCGGTCTGCCTTATTTTTATGAGGATAATCTTGCTTCCAGTTCATCATAATCCAGGCCGGTTGTTTGCTCTAGCGCCTCTTCGAATGTTTCAAAGCTTTCTGTTTCCTTCAAAATGTCGATAATGACCGAATGACCATATTCTTTGATTAATGAGGCGATGGCTTCCTCACTTTGCTTGTAAATATCTGCCGCTCCAGCCGAACGCAGATGCGTCCATTGCTTAGATTCCTCGAGATTCTCAAAAGGAATCAGAATATCCAGCGGATAAGGCTCAGCATGAATAAAACTTATATATTCCGCATAACCTTCTAGGAACCATTCCGGAACGTTACCCTGCACGCCCATAGCCTGTATTTTTTGGAGAAGGGCGTAATGGCTATATTCATGCATAACCATATAGTCAATGAGTTGTTTTTTTGATTCCATTGTGCTTTCGTCAGGCAGGTCAATGGGGAGGATTCCAATGATCTTTTCGAAATCGGAATAATAGCCATTTGTATACTTGATTTGAGAGAATTCATAGAACTGTTCGCTATTCTCAAAAAGAATCAAATCAAGAGAAGGGGTAGGGTAATCCCCAATCAAGCGCTGGTTCTCGGCACGAGCGGTTTTGAGCGCTTCTAATATGTATGGAGCTAGGTGTTGCTGTTTAGGGCTATAATAAATATGGATATGTTGAGAAGTTTTCTGCTTTAATTGTTTCTTTAAGGCCTGCTCCTCTTTAGAATCATAATTTCTTGTGGCTACGACCTTGAGAGCATCAAAATACCCAAGCTTTATATCATTTCTTGCTTCGATTTCATCATGAATTTTTACAGTGAAATAAAGAAAAGCGAAGAGACAAAAAGAGAGGAAGGCTCCAAAAATTATCCAAATGTTTCGGTTCATCGATCTGCCTCCGGTTATTGTAAGAATGAAAAAGGATTTAAAGCACACATAATAAAGTAATTGGTTAGAGAATATTGTCAGAAATCAACAGTGCAGTTACGACCGTTAAATGGTAGAAATGTACATAATTATAGCATAAGAACGAATGGACATGAGCGATAATTAAAAATATGGATGAGATTATCTATATCATTTATAGAAAAAACAAGGTAAAATTAGATTGAAATTTCTATAAGAATTATATAAAAGGGGTCACAAACAGTATGGAACTTATCAAAGAGATCTACGATGATGGTTTCGAACAAAATGCGGATCAAGCATACCGTGTTAGAAAAGCAGCTAGAGCAGTAGTCATTAATGACCGGGATGAGATAGCTCTTTTATTTGTTACGAATGGAAATTATCACAAACTGCCAGGCGGCGGTATTGAAAACAATGAGACGATTTATGATGCTTTAAAAAGAGAAGTAGAAGAAGAAGTTGGAACCATGATTGAGGATATCGAGGAATTGGGGCTGACAATCGAGTATCGAGGAGAAGTAGCTCAGCTTCAAATCTCTTATGGTTATAAGGCAAAGGCCACAGGAGAGCTGAAGGAACCAATCTATACCGAGGAAGAAATTAATGATGGATTTGTTTTGCGATGGGTTCCCATGCATATAGCGATTGAAATCTTGAAACAGGACCAGCCCACCAACTACATCGGAAAGTTCATCCAGAACAGGGATCTAGAACTATTGATGAAAGCGGATGAGCTGTTCTTCTAGGTGCATAAGTAATAAACCGAACTTTCTATAAGTTCGGTTTTTTATTTTTCAGGGAAATGCTTATATAAATCTGCTATGGAATACGTTTCTTTTACACCTCTTTTGGAGGATAAATAGTGGATGATTTCCTCTTTTTTAAGCTGCAGGTGCGATAATCCTCTATATAGATTGCGAAGGTAGGGGATGGATGGAGTCATGATATCCTGTTTCCTCATTTCTTCATTTGCGGTGAAGGTGAAGATTGGATACCCATCCCTTTCCCCCAGGTAGAGGATATTCCCATACCATGATTGATTGAAGGAGTAGGTGTGAACCTCTTTGGCAAGTGCCAAGTCTATTTTCATGTCATGATGCCCGTTTTCCTGCTGAACAATCTCCTGAAATTGCTCGCTTGTAATTAAGTACATCTTTCCGTATGTCCTTGCAGAAGGGTTTCTTTCAGTATCAATGAAAGCTACCCCTCCTTGCCATCGTTTTGAAAATTTCGAGAAATATAGCTCAAAGGGAATCGAAATCGTAGCGGCCTTGAGCGGCAATGTTGTGTTGGTACAGCCTATTTCCTCAAAGGTAGAGCCTTCAGGCGTACCTCCGCTTATATAACAATGAAATCGGTCTTCGAACAAATTGGAGCCGTAACTTGCATACCATACATAATCCAATAATGACACACTCCCATGAATGATTAGTTGGTATTTAGTTACCACTTTTTCTGTTCTTTTACACATAAAAGTTATTTTGCTTCATTGATGGGAATCCAAAGGGAGAATGGACCTTTTTGTATGGCGTTTGCCTGTCTGCTAATATAAATTTGAATGAGTTCGTTCGCCAGTTCTATCCGTATTGATAAATTCTCTAATGAAAAAGGGAATGAAATGGTGCGTTCCTTCATCCCTTCAGGATGTTGCAGCGAGATCGCACAGGAATCTTGATTTATTTCTATAAAGATGTCTTTCTTAGCCGTTTGCTTCCGTTCTGCCTCGATTAAGTACCCATCATCCACCTCAAATAAATCAACCCGGAACTGCATTTCATCTAAATAGGTCGTAAATGGATCTAAATAAAATGATCCTAGCATAGCGTTTTCTTCTTCCTGCCCCCATTGTGAAGAACACATGAGAATGACCCCCATCTACACGGTGTTATTTTCAATGTATTCACCATAAACGAAAAGGGTGATAGCAAAAATAAGAGCCGGAAGTAGAGGACAACCGGCTTTTTTGTACTTTACATATCATGATGCGAATGGTTTTTTTGGCGTGAATGGTTCCTGTTCTTTACCTTATGAGAGCCGCTCATCGGCTTCGGCTGGCCGGATTGTTTATCTGGTTCAATCGCATGCTTGCGTTTATTTGTCATGTCTGATCCCTCCTTGAAAGTAGTATGGGTATGTCTAGGGGTATCGATTCGGCTGTAAAGCTGCCAAATCCTTCAGATGGTTTAATACGCATACCTAAGAATAAGGTCATTTGAAATGGTGCACCATAATGGTCGACAATAAGGATTGGAGGACATAAGAATGCCATACCACAAAAATAAGATGGCTGCATTCGAAGCTGCTCAAAACGGCATGAGAAAGGTGACGGATGTGTATGTGAATTTGCAGGCGATGAAGCATGATCCTGAATTTGGCCGGGAAGTGAAACGCTTTTGGGAAGAAATCAATGAAGCGTACCAGCAAGTGGAAAATGCAGATGAAGTTGCAAGTGAACATCAGCGAGAGCAGCTGTCAGAATTCCGTGAAACATTAAAACAGTATCAATCAGAGCTCAATGAATACAATGACCTTCGTTAAAGAAGCCGGCTGGGAAATTCCCTTGCCGGCCTTTATTTTAATTTTCTGAAAACATTATATCGCGATAAGTATAACTTATAACCCTCTATAAATTACTTATATTTTACATTATGAAAAGGTTATATTAATATTAAATTGTTAGAATATTTGGATTGGAAAAAGTTCCTAACCTTTTCTGAGTATGTATTCTTAAAATTATCTTTTACCTAGAGGGGGTAATTGGATTTGGGGAAAAATGATGTGTTCAACTCACGCAAGCATTTTGAAGTAAACGGTAAACGCTATCATTACTACAATTTAAAAGTTTTGGAAGAAGCTGGTGCAGGACAAGTAACAAAGCTTCCATATTCCATTAAAGTGTTACTTGAAAGTGTATTGCGACAGCATGATGGAAGAGTCATTACGAAAGAGCATGTGGAAAACTTGGCGAAATGGGGAACTGATGAGCAATCTATCGATGTTGATGTTCCATTCAAGCCATCTCGTGTCATTTTACAGGACTTTACGGGTGTACCTGCCGTTGTTGACTTAGCATCCTTGCGTAAAGCAATGGCTGATATTGGCGGCAACCCTGATAAAATTAATCCGGAAATTCCAGTAGACCTAGTCATCGACCACTCCGTGCAGGTTGATAAATATGGTACAGCTGATTCACTCCAAGTAAACATGGATCTTGAATTTGAACGAAACGCTGAGCGTTACCAATTCCTCAGCTGGGCACAGAAGGCATTTGATAACTATCGTGCCGTTCCGCCAGATACAGGAATCGTCCACCAAGTTAACCTTGAATATTTAGCTAATGTCGTTCATTCGATTGAAATGCCTGATGGCGATTTCATGGCATTCCCGGATACGCTTGTTGGTACAGACTCCCATACAACGATGATCAACGGACTTGGCGTCCTTGGATGGGGAGTAGGGGGAATTGAAGCAGAAGCAGGCATGCTTGGACAGCCTTCTTATTTCCCAGTGCCTGAAGTAATCGGCGTGCGCTTTGTGAATTCCTTGCCAAATGGCGCTATGGCGACTGACCTGGCGTTAAAAGTAACAGAAGTTCTTCGTAAGAATGGTGTTGTTAATAAATTTGTTGAATTCTTCGGTCCGGGAATGAGCGATCTATCCCTTTCAGACCGTGCGACAATTGCCAATATGGCTCCTGAATACGGAGCTACATGCGGATTCTTCCCAATTGATGATGAAGCATTGAGATATATGCGTTTGACTGGCCGTTCTGAAGAGCATATCCAGTTAGTTGAAAAGTATTGCAAAGAAAATGATTTATTCTATACAAAAGATACTCCAGACCCAACTTATACAAAAGTAATTGAAATCGATCTTTCTGAGATTGAAGCCAATCTTTCCGGTCCGAAGCGTCCGCAGGATTTGATTCCTCTATCTCAAATGCAAAAAGCGTACAGGGAAGCATTGACTGCTCCTGTCGGAAATGCAGGATTTGGCTTAAGCCAAGAAGAAATCGATAAGAAAATCACGGTAGAATTCAATGATGGACGCGTGGCGCCAATGAAAACAGGTGACATCGCGATTGCAGCCATCACAAGCTGTACAAATACATCCAATCCTTATGTTATGTTAGGGGCGGGTCTTGTTGCGAAGAAGGCGGTTGAGCTTGGTCTCCAAGTTCCTCATCATGTAAAAACATCCTTGGCTCCTGGTTCCAAGGTCGTAACAGGCTACTTGCGTGATGCAGGTCTTCAAACATACATGGATGAGCTTGGCTTCAACCTTGTCGGTTACGGCTGTGCAACATGTATCGGAAACTCTGGTCCATTGATGGAAGAGATTGAAGTGGCAGTGGGCGAAGCTGACCTTCTAGTTACATCTGTTCTATCTGGTAACCGGAACTTTGAAGGGCGTATCCATCCGCTTGTAAAAGCCAATTACCTTGCATCTCCTCCGCTTGTTGTCGCTTATGCGCTTGCGGGCACAGTGGATATTGACCTTGAAAACGATCCAATCGGTGTAGGAAAAGACGGCAAGGAAGTATTCTTCAAAGATATTTGGCCTTCAGCAGAAGAGGTTAATAAATTAGTTCAGGAAACTGTTACATCAGACTTGTTCAACAAGGAATATGAGCGCGTATTCGATGATAACCTTCGCTGGAATGAAATCCAAACAAGCAATGAACCGTTATATAACTGGGACTTTGACTCCACGTATATTCAAAACCCGCCATACTTCGAGAATTTGGATCCAAATCCATCCGAAGTTAAGCCATTATCAGGCTTGCGCGTAGTTGGTTTGTTCGGAGATTCCGTTACAACGGACCATATCTCTCCGGCTGGTTCAATCGGTAAAGATACGCCTGCTGGCAGATACTTGCGTGAAAAGGGTGTAGGTATTCGTGATTTCAACTCATATGGCTCCCGTCGTGGTAACCACGAAGTCATGATGCGCGGTACATTCGCTAATATCCGTATCCGTAACCAAATCGCACCTGGCACAGAGGGCGGTTATACAACTTACTGGCCAACAAATGAAGTCATGTCCATCTATGATGCATGTATGGAATATAAGAAGGATGATACAGGTCTTGTCGTTCTTGCCGGTAAGGATTACGGTATGGGAAGCTCCCGTGACTGGGCAGCAAAAGGGACAAACCTTCTAGGCATTAAGACCGTTATTGCAGAAAGCTTTGAACGGATTCACCGTTCCAATCTAGCACTAATGGGTGTTCTTCCTCTTCAATTCAAAGAAGGAGAAAATGCGAAGGTGCTTGGTCTTTCAGGTACAGAACGAATCTTCGTCCCAATCGATGAAAACATCAAGCCTCGTCAGCTGGTCACTGTGACTGCGGTTGCGGAAGATGGAACTGAGAAGAAATTCGAAGTGCTTGTTCGTTTTGATTCTGAGATTGAAATCGACTATTACCGTCATGGAGGAATCCTGCCAATGGTCCTTCGTGAAAAACTGCAAGAAACAACATCTGCTCAATAAGAGAGCGTGAATGGAGGCTAGCCGTATGGCTAGCCTTTTTTTCTTTCTTGATTGGTGGAAAATTGATACAATTTGAGAGAGCAGATGCGTTAATCAGGGGGAAGAAAATGTGAAGAAGATATTTGGCATACTTTTGCTGTTTGGGCTGATTGGTGCAGCCTTCTATCAAATTTTAAATCAAGACGAAAAGCCTGCCGGGGCAAAGGTAGGAGCTCCGGCCGCTGATTTCACCCTAGAAGACCTTGAGGGGAATAAGGTATCCCTATCTGATTATAAAGGAAAGAAAGTTTTCCTGAATTTCTGGGCAACCTGGTGTGAGCCATGTAAGCAGGAGATGCCAGAGATGGAGAAAATTCATGAGACTTATGAGGATGTCGTTGTTCTGGCCATTAACCTGGACACGGAAAAGGATATCCAAGGTTTCATGGATGAGCATGGTTTAACCTTCCAGGCCTTGTTGGATGTAGATGAAGAGGTAAATGATCAATATGAGGTAGTCTCTATTCCGACGTCTTTTTTCATTGATGAAGAAGGAATCATCCGCAAAAAGATTGTTGGTGTCCTCGATTATGAGAAGATGGAAGAGAATATAGAGGCATTATAACGGGCTCTTTCTGCTAATGGAGACTGCTTTGTTATTTTCTTTCTTACCTGATTGTTCATACTCTGTTTTATTTTCAAAAAAGTGCTATAAATTGCAGAGGAACTGGGCATGCTAGAAGCATACTATATCTAGCGGATGGTGAAGGAAGATGAATAAACGAAAAAGAATGTCTTTGGCAGAATTAATCCTGGAAAATAAGCGTGAGCTATTAAATGATAAAAAGGCAATGGAAAAGCTGGAAGACCGCATTGACCGTCGTCATATTGATAAGGCTGAATAAGAATGGCAGGAATTGCCCTTCATAGAATCGATATATGATAAGCATCCTATCTACTAAGGGAGGATGATTAAAAATGGGCAATCCAAAACGAAATTCCAAGCCGTTCCGTCCGAATCATATCGGTACACAGCCAAGAGAGGCTGGAGGAAATAAGGGCAAGCAAATGCAGGACACGTCGGGAAAACACCCTGATGTCATTCAAACAAAGGGTGAATAACGCACCGAAAGCAGAAGGAGCCGAGTGGAGAGAAACCATTCGGCTTTTTCTCATGCTTATTAGCCAATCTTCATGCACTTATAAAAGCGAAAAAAGTCAAAAAATATCAAAAATCGGCTAGTATATGATAGGATGGGGATATTGACTAGGATAAAGGATGAAGCACTACATGGAACAAATGAATGAACATCTCCGAGAGCAAGTGGAAGAGTGGGAGTTAATATATAGAACAAAGGGAGAGCTGCCTTCAAAAGATGCGTTATTAAACGTTCTTTCTGCAGCTGTACATACTGAAGAGAAAGAGTGGCAAGGAACACTTCTTTATTTGCTCGCACTAAAACGAGCCCAAAAAGGCAAGGAGGACTCGTTTTATTATTTGCTGCTTGAACAGGCAGGAGCATTAGCCCCGGATAAGCAGGATATCCAAAGAAAGCTGGAGATCAAGAGCCTGAATCAGCTAAAGGGTCTTCTTGATGGCTTGACGATGCCCACCTTGCGTGAAACGGATAATCGGACAGCCAAGAGAAACGTGGTGATGGAAATCACCGATAAGGCTGAACGGTTTGAGCATAGGGTAGATGAGACCATTAAAGGGCTGTCGTTACAAGGGAATTCTGGCTCCGTTCATGAGGCTCGAGCTCTTCTTGAATCCGTTGGAAAGCAGCTGAGACATGTAAGGGAGAGCGCGCGGTCTTATCAGGAAACCTTGAGCGGCAATTTTCATACCGTCACCGTTTATGAGGAGTTAAAGCGGGCGATTAACAATCTGCATGAAGAGAGGGATCGCTTTGATGCTTTCTTTGGAAGTTTGCAGGCCTTTAACGATGCTGAACTGTCCCCGCTTGAAGAGCTCGGGAGGATGGTTGGTCTGAACGAAGTCAAGAAACGTGTCAGTCAGTTATATGATTTTCTCACTTATCAAAAATCTCGGCTGGAAATGGGCTTCACGAAAAGCAATGATATCAGCTTGAACATGATTTTGACGGGAAATCCCGGTACAGGGAAAACGACGCTCGCTAGACTGCTTGCGAAGATTTATTATGAGCTTGGCATCCTCCCAAAAGAGACGATCGTGGAAGCTGACCGTTCTAAGCTTGTGGGCGCCTATGTGGGCCAGACAGAGGAGAACGTGCGCAAGCTGGTTGAAGAGGCAATTGGTGGAGTTCTTTTCATTGATGAGGCGTATAGCTTGAAAAGGGAAGGGCAGCAAGGAAGTGATTATGGCCAAACGGTCATTGACACACTCGTTTCATTGATGGATAGTGCTGAATATTCCGGAAAGTTTGCGGTGATTCTGGCGGGTTACCCAGATGAAATGAGACAATTCCTGGATAGCAACCCGGGTCTTCGCAGCCGGTTCCCTCAGTTCAATTTTATGGAGCTGCCGGATTACTCAATGGAAGAAATGAAGGAGATTGCGTGCCTGTTTGCAGAAGATAATGGTTATTTCGTTGAGCCAGATGCCTATCCGGCTCTTGAGAAGAAGATAGAGCATGAAATGGTTGATCGATCATTTGGAAATGCACGTACGGTTAAGGCCATAGTTATGGATGCGATCTTCCAAAAAGGATCTGGGCAGAACAAGGAAGGTGAGCATACTTTCTTGGATTATCTCCTGCTGCATTCCGAGGATTTCAGTGATCCTGATTCCAATGAAGAGCCGGACGAGCCCTTCCATGAGCTCATGAACCTGGTCGGTCTTGATTCCATCAAGGATGAAATCAAGAAATTATCCGCTTTTGTCCGGGTTCAGCAAGCGAGACGGAATGCAGGGAATAAAGTCGTTCCCATCCAGCTCCATGCCGTTTTCACGGGGAATCCGGGGACCGGTAAGACAACGGTGGCAAAGCTTTATTCTGAAATCCTCAGAGATTGCGGTCTTTTGAAGCGAGGCCATCTGATTGTTGCGAGCCGTGCCGATTTTGTGGCCGGTTATGTCGGCCAAACCGCGATTAAAACGAAGCGGAAGATCCAGGATGCGCTCGGCGGGGTTCTCTTTATTGATGAGGCATATTCATTACTAAGCCAATCCAATAGTGATTTCGGTGCAGAGGTGGTCAATACGCTTGTCGATGAAATGACTAAGCATAACGAAAACCTGGTCGTCATTCTGGCCGGTTATCCGAAGGAAATGGACGAATTACTCGCAAGCAACCCAGGTTTTTCTTCACGATTTAAGAAATTTATGCATTTTCCTGATTATACGGTTGCAGAGCTGCTGCAAATTATGAAAAATTATATGCATAGCTATCAATATAGCCTTCATGAAGAGGCTGAGGGTTATTTGATGGAAAAGCTAGAGGAGATCGCAATTGATGGAAACGGTCGATTTGCCATTAATCTGGTCGATAGTGCTATCCAATATCAGGCCCAAAGGCTGATGACTGATAGAAATGCAGAGAATGAAGATGATTGGTCTATCCTGGTGCGTGCTGATTTTGCACATGTGTTAGAATGATAGAGGAAATAACAGAAAATGGCTTTTAGGTAAGGGGTGTTTGTAGGGAATGTATATATCAAAAGAAGAGATTCAACTGCTATACGCGGACACCGACATGATGGGTGTCATGTATCATGCTAATTATTTGAAATGGTTTGAGCTTGGAAGGTCAGCGCTTATCCGCGATTTAGGTTTTTCTTATACAGCTATGGAAGAGGCCGGTTATTATGCGCCAGTCTACGACGTGCAGGTTACCTATAAAACTCCGCTGCGGTATGGCGACCAGGCTCATGTGTATACCTGGGTTGAGGAAAATAATGGGCTGAAAACCTTGTATGGGTATGAAATCAAGAATCAGCATGATGAAGTTTGTGCGGTTGGTAAAACGACTCATATCATTGTGAAAAAAGAAAATTTCCGTCCGGTTCAATTTAAAAAGGCCTTCCCGGAATGGTTTGCGAAATATGAAGAAATCAAAAAGAAATAAACACAAAGGAGAAGGGGCAACCCTTCTCCTTTCCATTTAGCCTGATTATTTATGGTAGTGGAATACCGGTTCTGCTTTCTTCTCATCGAACTTAACCTCAAGGTCATGACCGTCAAAATACCATAGATCCTCTTCCTCCACAAAGAAGCTGAGTCCGTCAGCCTCTGTCAGCACTTTCCCTTCCTTGACAGGTTCAGGAGAGATTCCTAAGGAAAAACCAGATTGGATGGGACTATATCCGCCGTAGCGCGGGAAGAAACGGATGCTATCACCGCTATTTAAATCTAATTCGTCTCTATACCAAGAGATTGATTGTTCATCTATTATTATTTTCATTTATATGCCTCCTATTTCCAGACAAAAAATCCTATGTACATTCTATTATCACATAGATGGCAGGAAATTTCATTTGATTCCGCTTGGATATCTTATGGTAAAGATATGTATCGCCATAAATAAAGAAAAGAGACGGAACTTTATCCGCCTCTCTATGATTATTGTTCAACTGCCTCTAGCATGAAATCGGTCAATTCATCCAGGTCTGTCTCAGGTGAACCGAATACGGTCGCTTCCTCAAATGGCCGGACTTGATAGTTTTCCTCATTTGAGCTCGTCATATAGGTTGGACTGAAGCTTGGATTAAGGACAGATGTCTTAGAACCTGCCTCATTCCAGGTCTTTTCTATTTCAATCGTCACCATGCCGCCGATATCCTTATAATCCCGTACTTGTCCTGAAAGGAAGTTTCCTAGGGAATAGACAACGAGTGTTTCTCCTTTGGCGTGCTTGAGCCATTCGATTGGCTGCAAAACATGGGGGTGATGGCCAATGATGACATCGGCACCGTTTTCGGCCATCAATTTGGCAAGTCTCCTCTGTTCCTCAGAGGGAGTACGCTCGTATTCATTCCCCCAATGGGCATTAACGAGGATAATGTCTGCCTTTTTGCGCATACTCTTCAAATCTGAGATGATTTTTTTGTCTTCAAGATAATTGACTAGATAGTCCTTTCCATCAGGAACCTGAATGCCGTTTGTTCCATATGTGTAGGAGAGGAAGCCAACCTTGATTCCTTGGATAGATAGAATCCGTTCGGTGGAAGCGTCCAACTCATCTTTATGCATGCCGACATAGGGCATGCCGATTTTGTCGTAATAGGCAAGAGAACTCTGAATGCCTTTCTCTCCCTTATCTAAGGAATGATTATTGGCAAGTGTAACTAAATCAATTCCGGCATCCTGCAGGGCATCAGTTATTTCATAGGGTGAATTAAATGCCGGATAGCCAGACAGGCCTAATTTGCTTCCTCCGGCAAGAGATTCCTGATTCGCAATCGTGAAATCAGGCTCTTCAAGCATCTTTTTCACTGGGGCGAGCATGCGCTTAAAATCATAGCTGCCCTCTGTTCTCGCATCCTCATAAACACGCGTGTGGATGAGGATATCTCCAATCGCTCCAATTGTGATAGTTTGCTTATAGGTTTTGCTGCTCAAAGTGAGCGGCCTTTCAGAAAGTGCCGCGCTTTCTTTTGGGATCGTTGAAGCCGTCTCATCCTGCTGCCCAACAAAGGCTGCTGCTCCGATGATGCCTGCTGATATAAGAAGGAAGGCAATAAGTATGATAGATTTTTTTTTCATGTTAATCCGCCCGATTCTCCATATTATTTATATCTTATAAATAATGGTGACATTTTACTGGGCTAAATGCAACAGAATTTTCCCTAATTTTACCGGAAATCATCAAAAAAAGCTGATTCCATCAGGAATCAGCATCTGTTTATTTCTTGAATAAGTTCACCTTAGGCTCAGTTTTATTGATAATTCGTTTAATATT
>Ga0233366_1000346_pt1 | contig 16842 bp, 16 predicted proteins | sample ElkDunMinimDraft_23_FD_191536 | JGI IMG/M metagenome (GOLD analysis project Ga0233366, IMG submission 191536) | Fecal eukaryotic communites from dung pellets of Tule Elk in California, USA - Elk Dung C4 | ecosystem: Host-associated > Mammals > Digestive system > Large intestine > Fecal | place...
TAACACCAACGTTCCAGGAGGCATCACCATCGCTAAAGGCAACGCCAGCTTTTGCTGCTGTCTGTTCATTGAAACGATAACCAACACCCACTGCCATTGCCTGCTGGTCACTGTAACCACCAACAGCCGCAGTGGCATTGAATTTCCCTACACTGTACGGCTGGAACAAACCCGTCAGTGCCGCAGACTGCGCTGCGGCGCGTTTCATCTCTTTATGATTCTCATTAATCTGGCGTTGCTGCTTGTCCAGACGGGTTGAATGTTGCTGTAAGGTACGGGTGTTAGAAGCAATTGCTTTGTTATTTTTATTAATTGATTGCGTGTTATTAGTGACACGACCATCAATGGCACCAACAGCTGCATAAATTTTATCAGTACGACCAGTTAACTTACCCAGTCCTTCATTTACAGACGCAATAGTTTTGCTGTTTTCACCAATTGATTGCGTGTTATTAGTGACACGACCATCAATGGCACCAACAGCTGCATAAATTTTATCAGTACGACCAGATAATTTAACCAGCCCGTCATTAACAGAAATTGTTTTGCCTGCACCATCAGCACGAGTCAATGTGCCATCTGAATTTTCTCCAACCAATGTTTTTGACTGAATATCATCATTAATAGTATTCACAACATCAGGTAAAGACGCATAATATACATATTGTTCCCGATTACTTGTAACACGTTTGTTTTTATCAAAAAAGACAACATCAGCATTAAGTGATTGTTTTAAGCTACTCTCTATACCCTCCCTTATAGAATAACCTGAACCACTCAATACAAATTCATCCATCCATATATTTTTATCAATTAGTTTAAGTTCAGCAGAAGCCAAAGAAACATAGCCAACCGATAAAAAGCTCAAAATGGAAGCAGAAATCATTGTTTTTATAAACCAATCACGCATGTGCTATACTCCCGAAATATTTTCCATGTACAATCAGACAGTCAACTTACACAAGATAAAACTCACGTCTGACTTCACACCTAGGATACCCAACAGTCCTCCCCAACAATTAATTTTAAATTAACACAACAATGTTTATGGTAATATCTGAGAATTATTGCCTCATGGCATTGTTTTAATCACGCTATACTCGTACTTTCGGAAATTCACCAGCCAACTACGATACGTTTTTGTATACAACGTACCGTAGTTCTCTCTACAATTTATAGCTGTACTGGAAATCTGAATCCATGCATGACGTGTGGTGCCTGTTGTGCATTTTTCCGCGTCTCTTTTTACTGGGCCGAAGCCGATGATGCTGGCAGCACCATCCCCGCCAGACTCACAGCACAAATCTCCCCTTTTCACCGGTGCATGAGTGGCACTAACCAGAAAAACCCCCGCTGTATTGCTCTTGCGGGAACACCCGGCAAAAATGCCTGCTGCACAATATATGAAAATCGCTCATCTACGTGCAGAGAATTCGCCATGTCTGGTGAGAACGGCGAAATCAATGAGGCGTGCAATCGTACAAGGGATAAATACGGTCTGACACCGATTTACCCGGATACCGGGGTCTTATCCGCTGTGCCATCAGACCCCGTCGTTCAGGTCGTGGGGGATGATGCGATTAATAAAGATAATAACCGACATCAGTAGCCGATGAATCCACATTCCAGACCCCCTGCGGATCGCATGCCAGTATCATCCAGGCCGTGTTACAGGAAGAAGGCCACGCTGGCATATCATCATTATCGGGATAGTCACACGAATCAATATAACCGTAACGTGTGCGCAGTGGTGCCAGCCTCGCCAGAATATCCATCGCGGTGGCATCATCTCCCAGTCTACGGGCCAGCAATGCCACGCCTGCACTGCCCTCCACCCAGACTCCCCGCTGTTTATTCGGGTAGCCATATTCCGGATGATAAGGCGTGTACCCTGTCGCATCGTGCGTGGCGTACCAGAATCTGTCCAGGTAAGTAAAACACCGCCGGGCTTTTTCCATATCGATATTGGACACAAACAGCCCGCCCCAGCTTGCACAGTCCAGTGGTGAGGCCTTGTCAGGCCCGGTGGTTCGCATCCCGGCATAAAATCGCCCTTCATCCTCCACCCACAGCTTTTCCATAATGGCATCCGCCAGGGCTTTCGCCTTTTCAGCGTAGCCGGTGAAGCCCACCCGCCCCATCAGGTCAAACAGAAACCACAAATCAAACTGGTGCTCCGATGTGCACCAGTCTGCTTTAAAATCAGGGTAAAAGACGCCATCCAGATACCGTCCGCTACCGGATGTATACAACCCATAACGAATATCTCCGTTGTCTGCCACTCTGAACGTTTCAATCCATTCTGCGCACTGCGTCAGTTTATCCCGGGCAACAACGGCCATTTCACCGTCCGGATATTTCAGCAGATAATACGCCAGCGCATACGCCACCCACGCTGCGTTTCCCGTCCGGTAATACTGTGACGATGTCTGCGCTGACATGCGGTTCACGAAAAAAGGCACACTCCCCTCGCTACCCCCACTACCCACAATCGCGCACAAACCACGGACAAACTGTTCCACCTGACTATTCCCCTGCGCCATCAGTGCAATAGCTGACACCGCCTGATCATAAGTGTATGTACGGTCTTTCATCACCCTTACCGTTTCATCCCCGGCATCCGATGGCATCCGGTAAGAGCGGATACACAGTGGGTCTTCCCGGACGGTTACCAGACCGTTATTTGATGTGCGATACAGTTTAAAAGACTTGGCCCCCGGCCAGCTTCTGGCGAAACTGAACGTGCCGTCACTCTCCAGTACCACCGAGGAAACCTGATATTCCAGAGTTGTGCTTGTACACATCGCAATGGTGTAGTTCTGCGGATTACCGATGCTGCAATGACCTGTGACCGGACCGGTATAGTCCGTGGTCAGTTCCTCATTGACCGTCAGCGTAATGGATTTGTCATACGCCTCCGGGGCATTCAGCGATAAAAGTTCCGCTGTGCAGGTTTCCGCCAGCGTGTGAAAATTTTCCACCCGGCTGTTGCGTTCGCAGGTGGTGAGCCTCAAATGATAGTCATCCAGAACAGACTGAACAGAAACACCTGATGTGGTACCCACCAGACCGGCACCGGCAGACTTTGCCAGGTCACGGCGAAGCACATCCGTCACATCCACCACCTGCCAGGCACCTTTCTGGATCCCTCCCGACGATTCCGGCGTTGAGTCTGCTGAGACCACTTTCGGCAGGGTCATCAGGTCATCCCAGCGGTACCAGAGTTTTGTGACGTCATCCTGAATGATGTCATTTGCTGCGGTCAGTTCACAACCGGCCTGAAACGTTCCGACAGGATTCAGTCCCAGTCTGACAAGCGAACGGTGCTGCTCCTGCTCAAAACCGTACCAGGTCCGGCGCAGAACGCCAAAACGGTCTGTCCACCATTCGTATTCCCGGTCATTCGATGCCCGGTCAAGATTACCGGCGTTGGTATACAGGACTTTTGCAGACGGCGCCCCCAGCGGCTCCGGCGTGGTTCTGCCAGACATAGTCACCTCATAAAAAGTAATCCCGCCGAAGCGGGTACAAAATCAGCTCACATCGCCGGGATACGTGGCGTTGTCATAGTCATAAAAACTGTCCCGGTATTCACGGGCTGTCACCGTACAGGTGCCGTCAGACTGTGGCGCAATTTCTTCTATCACGGCGTCATACCCCACACGTGATGAATCACAGAAAATCAACCGTGGTGGTTCAGTGACGGACGTATCCGCAAGTATCTCATCGAACGTGCTCTGGTACGGGACAGACAATCTGAACCGGCTTACTTTTACCGGCTCCAGTAACCCCGACACGGTTCCGTCCTGATAGCGTATCAGCACCCGGGGTGACGGATACGTCCAGTCAGGTGCTTCACTGAGCGTAAACGTCGTGAAACCGTTGTCGGTTTTCATCCCGGTAATCAGACACGACAGCGTAAGGTTGCCGGGGATGTCATCCGTCAGAATGATACGGTCTCCGGTGTTGTAACACAGTGCGTCCATCTCGGTGGTGGTCGTGAAGGAAAGGCGACGATGACGGTATTTCATCAGCCGCCGCATACCGATGCGGTAAGCCCTGTCACGGTCTGTGACGCCGTCCAGTGAATAGCTTTCCAGTTTTGACGGGACCGGGTTATCCGGTATCCGGCACTGCACCGTCTCTTCTGCCCATGTTGTACTGTTGATATACGTCACGTCCACGCCATCATAGTCGTCATCAGAGGGGGCTGTGAACGCCGTCTGCAGGTCTTCCGTCATTTCCTGCGGACTGATGATACCCGTCCACGGCTTCACCCCTTCATACCCCACTGACGCCATACCATCAGCAAACAGAAAATATGCATGCCCCGCATTTGTGATTTTCTGCAGCATGTTCAGCACCGAATCGCTGTCCGTGGTGGCATAATCAAAATATTCGCCGCGCGGGCGCCAGTACAGCCGGTCCATTTCATTAATCGCCGTCGCATCCATACGTAGTCCGGCTGACTTCCCGATATGGTGCAGCGCGCCGGAGATACTGCGTGGTTTACCAAAATCATAAATGCGTGTAGCCACCACATTCACCCGGCGGTCTGACTGCGCAGCCAGTTTCCCGCCCGTTTCCACTGTGATACCCAGTGTTGTGACGCCCGGATAAGAAGCCGGACGGTTCAGCAGCCTGCCCCGCAGCGCCTGCCAGTACATGCTGTCACGCGCATTATCGCTCCCCTGTTCATTCCGGCGTCGACAACGGACTTCCACCAACCCAGGCGCGGGTAACTCCACCCGCTCCGTAAACCCCAGCCCGTTCACGTTGCTGAGACTGTAGTATCCGTGGCGACTCACCCACCCCTTATCACTGCCATATATCCGGTACTGGATTTCCCACTCCACCGTATGACTGCGTTTTTTACCTTTTTTATTAAATCCGCAAATCCCGTTCGGAAACGAAAAATTCACCTCGAACATATCGACCGTTTCATTTTCCGGGCAGGCCAGAAACGGTCCCATCCAGGCTTCATTGTCATTAACACCGTCAGCCTCAAAATCCAGCACGGTTCTCGCCGTAAAACCCGGCCATTTTGTGTCTGTTGCGCCGCTGCTCAGCACCCGTCTGACCGTGACCGTACTTCCGTCCAGGCTGAGAATACGATACCTGTTCCCGGCATGAGCCACGGAAAGCCGCAGCCAGCCCTCCGGTAAGCCTGTAAAGGGCACACCCGTTGCCGTGTCGTAGGCAAGCGTAATACTGGCAGTGACCCCGCCGCTGCCGTCCTCCGCCTCTGAATGCGGTGTGTACGAGGCTATCACCAGCGTGTAGTCTGTCCCGCTGTAATTCAGGGTTACCGGCATCCCCACATAAGGCGCGATTTCTTCCAGAATATCGCCCGTGATACGACTGTAGTCTCCATCACTGGTTACCACATACGACGCCGGTACCACCAGTTGCACCGTCTTATTTTCCCACCAGGGAAGTTTGTCGGCATTTTCCAGACCGTTAAAGGTAATACCTGCACCGGATACCGTAATGGATGCCGCCAGAATGTCTGCCGACGTCGGAGCGGTCTGTGCCATATCCAGGCCGGTACCGGATGATATTCCCCCCACCTCGGTAGAGTTGAACCAGTTCTCGCTCCGGCTGTCGCCGGAGACCACTGCTCCCGGACGATATACCGTATAACTGAAGCCTTTTCCCAGAGAAGCCACTGGCGTGGCGCCAATTCTGATATCCCCCTCTGCAAAAGAAAAACGCCCCGTCCCCAGACAAAGAAACATCTCAACCGTCATTCTGGTCGGATCGTCTTTGTCGAACCGGGTTACCGGTTGTACCACATAGTCCGGATAAATCCGGTACCGACCGAACACTTCGCGGATGGGGTCACCCAGTCTGGCGGTGTTGGCTTTTGCCGGATTGAGATCAAGACCATTACCGGAAGCAGAGGAATACCCTCCCTTATCCATATTCGACATCATAATCAGTGAATACGCTGCCACAGCGACGGAAATGCCCACGCCGATCCAGGCGATGGTGGCGGCCTCCAGACCAAACGGCACCGGATAAATACGGACATCGCTGTCCGGACGGAGGGCATAGTCAAACCATGCCTGAGGGGGAATGGATTCTCCATCAACCTCCACTGCCACCGGGTGTTTCATATCAGACCGGTATCCCCTGACATTCTCCTTCATCCAGTGGTGCAGAGTTGTGGCATCATGCTCATGTGTTTCCAGCGGCTCCCCCGGCAGGCGGGAAGGATAGATTCGGATAGTCACTGCCAGAACTCCACTTTCACAAAACGACGCATGAATCGCGCCAGCGGAATAATGGAAACATGACTTTTCGGGTTACATTCCGCCACATAAAGCAGCCCCCCCATGCAGACCACAATCCCTACATGAGTGACGGTACTCCCCGTGTAACAGGCCACCCCGGCCCCCTCACAGGGCGCACAACGCTGCAACGTCTGCATCATCCTGCGGGCTTCACGATCCAGCCCGTTATCATCTTTCGTTATTCCCGCAAAATCGGGCCAGGCAGGTAAACCAAGATCACGGCGGATCTCATTCACAATACCGAAACAGTCAAGTTCAGGGTAAATGCGACCGCCCTTCAGCCAGGTGACTGAACGGTATTTGTCAGGACTGAACATGATAAACCTCTTAACGCATGTATCTGAGCGCAGGAAAATTATTCAGGGTATAACGGTACCGGGGCCAGGCAAGATCCAGCACATTCAGATATCCGGCGGTAATCTGCACCTGCATGGCCGTCCAGTGACCTGATTTTATACTGAGGGTGTAGGGTGGTGATGCCGGGGCGGAAAGATCAGAGGAAAGGTAGTGCCGGTATATTATCGAAGCGATACTGATATCATCCAGTGCATTGCGTACCGCCGTTGACACCACCCCGTCAATGTTGCTGATCGCAAACTGTAAGTCCTGAGTACCATCGGCGTTACGTTTCGGCAGGGCAATATCCATCGCACAGGCAACAAAAGTCACCCTGCCCCCCGACTCCGTTATGGCCGTGATATCGTCATAACCGGTACAAAGAAAATACTGCTGATCACCCATGTTAATCTGCAACGTTTCAATAATCACCTCCTGACCGGATGAGGCATAAAGACGGTTCAGGATCGTCATGTTTCAGGCCACTCCCTGTTCATCGCCAGATCAATAATATCGCTGTTGCGGATAAAATCCGGGTATTCACCATACTCCCCCTCGAGAACAGCTCTTGACCATAACTCCAGCGTGGCCGAATAGTGCCAGTAGCGGGGAGCTACCAGCGTGGGTCCCTGATAAATATCAGTAAACCGGCATTTAAACTGTTGCAGATCACCGAGCGGGGTTTGCAACTGCATCATAAACCAGTTTGCACCGTCCTTCAGAACATCCCGGTACCACGCTTCAAACAGCATTGCCTGAGGGTGGGTAGTGAACGTCCAGTTCACCGTTGCCTTCGTCGGCGTGGACGTATATCTGCGCCGCTGCCGGGCTCTGCCCGATGCCATTTCTGTTCTCAGCAAAGGTGATGCCGCCTGAAAACTGTAATTTTCCATCAGGGGGAGCGGCAGGTAATCGTGTGGATAGCTGTTTTCAGTCACGTCTTACTCCTTACGCGTTCTGCCATAATAGCCTTTCAGTGCCCTGCCAAATTCATTGGTGGGAGAGATGACCTGGGCTGCCATTTCCTTTCTGATAGCCACCACAAGCTGACGGTTACGACTGTCAATCGCTGCCAGTGTTGCGTCATCCGGTTTACCAGTAAACGAGTTCTGAATGTGAATGCTTCCACCCGAAACAACCTGTCGCTCCCGCTGCACCTGTTGAACTTTTTCCAGTGTCGCATCCAGCTTCGCAGAAGTGCTGGCTGTGACAACCCGCTCCCCTTTCTGAAGTAACCACGTACCCGTTTCCGGTACGCGATCAATACCATCATGCGCCATACCAGCCAGTGTTTGCCCTGCAATCAGCGCAACTGAGGCATAACCGACTGCACGCATGGCTGTCGCTGCCGGAATACCAAGAATCATCCCGCCCTCAGCCATAGCCTTAGTGGCGGCAAGCTCTGTGTTAATGATTGCCTGTGCAACAGCGGCAGCCTTACTGGCAACGAACAAAGCCTTATATGCGGCACTCCCCTCCTGTCCCAGTCCTTTCAGTAACTCTGCGGACTGCCCCGTTAAATCAGAAAACATGGACAGGCTGGCCGTTGTATATCCATTCTGGATATCCTGAAGTTTTTCCGAATTCTTCTGGTTAATTTCAGCAACCCGATCCGCATATATCTGCTCATTAATCAGTTTTTCATCAAGAAGTTGCTTCTGCATGTCGAGCTGCTGTTTATGCCATTTTTTCAGCGCCTTTTCTGCATCAGCAACCCTGAACAACTCACTGGCCGCACCGCCAGTTTCCGGCGAGACACCGGAATATTCAGGCGCATTTTCAACAGCAGCACGGGATATTTTTTTCATTACTTCCCTGTATTCAGCACTGGCCGGAGAAGCCTCTTTCAGCAGACGCAGACGTTCCTTTGTTTTACTGAGTAATGCCTCTTCCGGTGTCAGCAATTCTTCATTCAGGGCTTTTAACTTTTCCGTCGCAGACTGCTGATCGAGAATGGCGGCGTTACGCAAAAGCGTCTCCTTTCTGATCTGCGAAATGGCAGAAAGATCACCCTGGCTAATACGGTATTTTATTTTCGCCAGTTCAGCATTCTGCCCTGACAAGGCTATCAGCTCTTTCTGCTGACTGATCAGCCTGTTATAAACATCCTCTGTCTTTTCTGCTTCCGACTTTCCACCGCGTATCTTTGGCTTATTCGCCTGGTTGTTACGCCATGCTTCCAGCGCATTGTTGATATAAGTCTGCCTTGCCGTCTGATAAGCATCCCCCACAAAACCGAGGTCATCCGCGGCATAACCCAGCCGGGCACGCTCACGCGCTTCCCCCTTCAGGCGGGACAGAGTCAGTTCACGCTCGCTGTTATTCAGTGCACCCTGCTGCTTATCATCCAGGGGTGCCTGTGGTAATCGTAACGGTACATTCACCAGCCCCTGTCGCTGCTGAAGTAATTCATTACCCAGCCCAAGCAGACGGTTAAACTCGGTATGCTGGCCATTCATCACCAGTAACGACTGATACACTTTGTTTTGTTCCGCTGCCTGTTGACGGATCAACGCCACCCGTCGCTCCTCCAGCCCGGCAAGCACATCCTGAATGGATTGCACCTTACCCTGCATTTGTGTGAGACGGGACTGTTCAACTGCCAGTTGATTTGTTGCTTCTGCAAGCCCTTCGGTGACAGTTTTTACCAACGTCATATGGTTAATCATAAAACCGTTATCGGTTGTCCAGCCCGGGTTTGCCAGAACATACTGATAGCCAGCAATTTTTTCCTGTAAGGATTTAATCTTACTTTTATGCTCGTCAATTAACCTGTTTTGCTCATCAAGTGCCTGCCGCGTCTTTTCTTCATTATCTGACGTTTCAGGAAGCGACATTGCCGACGTTTTCTGGCGAATTTCGTCGATTGTTGCGGCATACTGGCGTGCAGATTCTCTGGCCTGCTCCTGATTCTGATACATCGTGTACCAGGCCGTCGCCCCCAGCATGACGAGTCCTGGCACACCACCAACCAGCCCCAGCGCACCACTTAACAGACGGCTCCCCACTGACGTAACATTATTCAGCGTTGTCTGTGCCGCTGTTCTGGCCGCAATATTACGGGTAAGTGACGCCTGGGCAGCTGTCAGCTTCGCTTCTGCTGCGGCCTGCCTTTCGGTACCGCGAGCAGCAACAACCGCCTGTTGCGCACGATAAACCGCCGCACGCGCCCTGGCGGTTGCTATCTGTGTCCCCCGAAGTTGCACTTCAGCAAGAGCCACTTCGTTTCTGGCTGCAGTAATTAATCCGGCAGTTGCAGATCCAGCAGACGACGCCATATTGCCAAAATATCGGGCTACCCCGACGGCAACCAGAGCACCGGCAGCGGTTGCCACGGTGTCAATATTGCCTGCAATACCATTCAGCACACCGGAGAGCGTCTTCGTCACTCCGCTTGCCTCGTTCGCACCACCAACCCAGGCCATAAAGGCGTTTTCAACTTTGGTTGCAGAGGATGAAACCGTATCAGGCATTGCCGCATATTCATCACGTAATGCCCCAAGCTGACTAATCAGTGCAGGAACAACCTTATCGGCGGTCAACTTTCCGTTATCCGCCATGGCCTTCAGATCCTTACGGGCAACTCCCATTCCCGCAGCCAGAGCACGAATAACACGATCGCCGTTCTCATTCACCGAGTTAAACTCTTCACCGCGCAGCACTCCCTGCGCCAGAGCCTGACTGAACTGCGTGATCACCGAACTGGCTTCTGCTGTACTGGCACCGGATAATTTCAGGCCCGTGGAGATCGCCTCGGTGACTTTCAGTACCTCCTCAGAACTGTAACCATACTCCCGCATGGAAGCTGCAGAGCGGGCAAAAAGGCTGGCGTTATCAGAAAAAGCCGTCCCCGTTCTCTGGCTGATCGCCATTAATTCACGCTGTGATGACTGAAAATCATCACTGGACTGTGAGGCCTGCTTCAGACGGGCATTTACTGAATTCCACTCATCGGCGAGAGAAATAAGATGACCGGTAGCAAAAGCCCCGGCAAATGCCCCCGCCATATTCAGTGCCGAAGATTTAGCTGTATTTATCTGATCCGTCACTTCTGCCAGTGCACACCGCATTTCACGGGAGGCAGCAGCAGACTGTTGGCCTCCGTTCTGCATGGTGCGGTAGTAATCCTGCCCCATACGCGAAGCCCGGGAGATCTCTGACTGGAATGACCGGGAGTTTGCCGAGATTTTAATAATCAGTTCACGTAATGTCGCCACACTCATTCTCCGGACGAAAAAAAACCGCCGAAGCGGTTATGTTGACTCACTGAGACACTATTAAAAGCGCGTTTTCCAGTCCGGCAAATGGATCTGAGACGCCTTCTGTCTGCTCTTGTTCCCACTGAAGAAGCGCATCATTCAGTAGTACTTTAACCCCCTGCGCACCGTAAATAGCTGAAACAATCTGGGCAGCCCGGATATCAGCCCGTTCGTCCCCCAGCGGGCTGAACCTGTCAAATTCTGCCCACATCATGATTTCTGATGCGGACATTTCCCGGCGTAACTCTGACAATGTGCGCCCCATCCTGAGCGCCAGCATCATCAGAAAACGCATCCCCGGAAGCGCTACTTTTTTTTAACCTCGCCGGCATCACTGATCAGTTCCAGAGACTGCCGAAGAAGCCGCGCATGCACCGGGCCATACACGGCAATCACCTGTTCACGATCATCCTCTGAAAATACAGGTTGCAGTCCGGTATCACACAGAACATCAATGAACAGTTCAACATCTGCCTCCAGATTTCGGCGGGCGCGCTCCGCAACGGATAACGGTGTCTCATCATCTTTTGCTTTAACGATCTCCTGCCAGCGCAACCAGGCTTCTGCAGAAGGTTCCCGTAACACAACCGTTGCTCCCTCCCATTCAGGCACATCAACGGTTTTATGGCGAAACCCCGACATCGTTGCCAGTGCCAGATTACGGATATTTTTAGTCATCACATCTATCCTCATTAACTGACGGTAACAGTGCAGGAAGTGGAGGTCACCTTGTTAACAGGGCTTGCTGAATCAGAAATCTCGCAGGTATATGCACCCGCATCACCGGATACTGCGGATGCCTTACTGAACGTTGCCGCCGTCTGTCCGGAAACAGGAGATCCACCTTTCTTCCAGACATAAGAATAAGGCGGCACACCACCCGCAGCCTCAACCGCCATTTCAAGTTTCGCTCCGGCAGAAATCTGCAGCGTGCTGTTTAAATCGACCTTCACTTTTAGCGGCTCTGTCGTCAGCACAGGTTTACCTTTCAGACGCAGGGAAAACGTTGCAGCCACAACACCATTGGTTCCTGCAGACCAGGTATGCTGACGCACCTCTGCCATAAAGGTAAATCCGTTGCCTGACGGAAAAATAACTTTAAAGCCATACGTGGTGTCATTGTCATAGGCACTACGCAACGCGTTCTGGGCAGCATTGAGGTAAAAGTTGCCTGACATGGAAATCTCTGACGCGGCACCAAGACCGTTAATATTTTCCTGCTCAACAGAACACAGCGTGGTGACATCAATATCCTGCTTTTGTCCTGCGGTAAACTGCACTTCTTTGATTGTACAGCTCAGCCCAAGAAAGCTGGCAGAATCCAGGGTTTCTGCTGTTACCGGTGCAGACGAAATCATAATTTTCGTCAGTTGCGAACGCTCAAAATTAGAGGACATACTCGTCTCCTGAAAATAAAAAAACCCGCCAGCGGCGGGTGGGTAAAATCATTAACGACCTCAGGCTATTACCTGAAATTCAAGCATGGCTCTGCTCAGACGGGAATCAGGATCATAACCCTGCGTTTTAGAAATAACGGAGGGTGCCAGTTGCCTTACCGCATCAAGCGCCTGCTCACGGATATCATCTGCGTCATCAGGTACTGTTGCCCAGACATCGATCTGCACGGTAATTCTGGATTCAGCCTGACCATCAAGCACATCAGACGCAGTGTCAGAGACCACAGAAAATACCAGCCATGGCGGAGATACCGCAGGCTTTCCCTCCGTCAGCGGGACCACATAAGGATAAACCTGTCCTCCGGCCAGTTGAGACAGCAGGGAATACAGTGTGGTCTCTCTCATTTACTTAAGACCTCATCAATAGCCTGATTCATTCGCTGTATGGCAACCTGCGCCGCCAGTTCCTCTGTCGTATCAAACGCCGGACGAATGAACGGGTGAGCAGGCATGTTTACCGTTCCCGGTTCGACAAAGCGCCAGTAAAACGCATTTCGGGGATCGCTGGCTTTCATGCTGTTATCACTGTTTCCGGTTCGCAGATTTCGTCCGCGAATGTGGACTCCCGAGATAATTTCCCCCCGACGCTTTGAAGGCTGAGTGAGAACAACCACATTTTTCTTCAGTTTCCCGGTTCGCTCCGGCGCACGTTCAACAACTGCATCCCGCATAACTTCAGCACCGGCACGGGTGGCATCGCGCAGTACCTTATTGTTTTCTGCCCTGCTGAGCGTCTCCAGATCCCGTGCAATATCCGCCAGACCTGAAAAATCAAGACTGAAATCCATCACACATTCCCCTTCTGAGAACAGAGTATCTCAAGCCGGGTGGCACGAACATCCGGTATCGGCGGACCGTCTATACTCAGAATCGCGCCTTTGAATGCACCAGTCAGCACTTTCAGACATGAAGTTGCTGTCACATCTCGCCGGAATCTCATCCAGACCCTCACTGTAGCCTGAGCAGTTTCTGCGCCTCCGGATATTCTCTCCCTGCCACTGATCCCCTTAACTTCTGCCCATATGGTTGCCCCCTCCGTCATTGTTTCCACAGGGTGCCCTGACGGAGACCGAACGGTGGTGGCATTCAGAATAACCACACGATCACGTAATCTTCCTGCCTGCATGAATCCTCCTATGTTCCGGGATGAAACCGATACATCCGCAGTCCGGTATAGAAAAAATCAGGCACTGCATCCTGCATTTCCCTGTTCTCGTACCAGTAGCCAACCAGTTGCATAAGACGCAGCTTTATCAGCGGTGTTATTACAAGCCCGGTCGTATCCTGCTCAGAAACAGTTTCATCGTAAAGCGTCCGGTTTAAAAACTTTTCAGCCTCTTCCCTGGCAGCAGCCAGATACATCATAAGAAGAGAATTCTCCTGTTCATTGTCATCATCAATCCGGCACTGAACACGAAGCTCTTCCAGAGTGGGCATCATTTGGGCAACCTCTATGAATGCTGTTTTTTAGACTTATCAGCCCCCCGCGCAACAGGTGTTCTCTTATCAGAGACAATCCCAGCTGCAGTGGCAATTTCGCGTACCCGTTCGGGTAATTCTTTATCTTCATACTCACCGGCCCGAATGATCTCAACACGCATACCGTCCGGTGACCATTTCAGATCTTGTTTCAGGATCATGATTCTTTCACCTGTCAGAACAGGGGCGCACTTCTGCGCCCCCTGAATGATTACGCCGCTGCAATCTTCAGCAGTTTGATGGCCTGCGAATCGACCAGCATGCCGCCGGTGCGCTTGGTGGTATAAAAACCGACAAACGGTTTATTGGTGTACGGGTCACGCAGAATGCGGGTACCGATACGGTCAACGATGGTGTAACCCCGTTTGAAGTTACCAAATGCAATGGCTTTCGCATCAGCGGCAATATCCGGCATCTGTTCGTTTTCAGCGATACCGTAACCCGCCAGAGAGGACGGCTGTCCCAGCTCCAGCCCCGGACGCCACAGATAGTTACCCTCGGTGTCTTTCAGCAGACGAATGGCAAACAGGCTGTTGTTGTTCATCATGAACTTCGCGCCGGTGCGGTGTGCCTTACGCAGCGTGTAAATCAGTTTGATAATGGCATCTGCGGTCACTGCCGTCGCTTCGCCGGATACAATATGCTGAAGTTTGCCGAACGCCCGGACCTTGTCGGTTTCATCAGTGGACTCATACGCCAGGAACCCTTTCGGCTTCTTGGTACCATCGCCGGTGGTAAAGGCAATTTCTTCCTGTTCGGCAAATTCGGTTGCCAGCTCGCTGTTGATCCAGGCCTCCACGTTGAAAAAGGCATCATCCAGCATTTTCTGGGTGGCCTGCGGGTTACCGTAGATTTCCCCCATGAAAGGTTCAATCAGTCCCAGTTTTGAGGCAGCAGTCTGGGATCGCGTATCCGTTTCCCCCACCCATCCGGAAGCCGTACCGCCCAGATTCACCAGTTTTTTGTAGTCGGAACCGCCAACGGTGATCACCATGGCTTCCTGACGCATCACCACTTCATCTTTCAGCAGGTTGAGAATGTTGCGATCCAGTTCTTCCGGCACGGCGTAGCCTCCATCTTCATCGGTGCCCACCTGCAATGCCTTGCGCTCCAGATCGCGCAGACCGTCTTCACGGCCTTTACGCAGGAAATCCACAAAAGCCTCTTTATGCTCAGTGGCCAGTTTATTTTGCACACCACCTGCCGGACGTTTCAGCTCAAGCAGCTCTTTTTCAAGATCGCTTTTGAGATTTTCCAGCTCGCTGAGTTTTCCGTTCAGGGTTTCCACCTGCCCGGCAAGTTTGCCTTTTTCCTGCTCAATCGCATCCACGCGCCTGTCGTTCTTTGCTTTGAAGTCGTCAAACTTCTGCTGCAGCTCCTGCGCGACCTGTTCGACATCTTTAATATCTACCGCCATCGTATTTCTCCTGATTAGAAGTTCAGATTTTTCAGTGCATTCAGTGCAGAGCCCACATCCTCAGCGTCGCGCAGGGACAGTGCGCCATAGCCCCCGGCCATGAATGCTTTGGCCTGGGTACGGGAGAGTCCAACATCACGCAGGACTCTTTCGATTTTTTTCTGTTCGGGGATTTCCCCGCGGGCCAGCGCGTTCTTGACGTCGCTGATCCGCGCCTCGTCGTTAGACGGGAACGTCACCAGACTGACTTCCCAGAGGTCGATTTCTTTCAGCAGAAAGGCTTCTTTGCTCCGGTCGTATTCCCAGTCTTTCAGGACGTACCCAATAGAAAGGCCGGTTAACGAACCGGCCTTCATATGTGCATGTGCGCGTTTTGCGAGGGGATCATCATCAATGAGCAGCCGCCCCCTGACGTAAAGCCCGACATCGTCTTCCTTCATTTCGGTGTAAACACCGATGGGCTCATCCATGCGGTGCTGCCAGAGCAGCGCAGGTAACGCTTTTCTGTCACTCCACGCCCGCAGGGAAGCAGCAAATGCCCCGGACATCACCACATCATCGTGGCTGTCCTTTACACCAAAGACGGAGCCATACCCTTCAAACTCACCGGAGTCACTGACAGATTTCAGACTCAGCGGTACATCAAGACGTTGTTTCGTCTGCATTGGCGTTATCCTTCTGCTTACCGGCTTTACTGCCATCGGAGGGTTTCGTGGTCATGTTCATTGGTGTGAGATAGACATCCCCACCGGGACGCGGATTCATATCTTCCAGGTCGCGGCAGTCATTGGGAGAGTAAATTCCCCAGTTAATCCCGGTGGCGTAGGCTTCAAAACGGGACTTCATATCCCCGCGCAGTAACGCCCCGGCGTTAAATTTGGCGTAATAAACGCCCTGCTTACTTTTTCGTACCAGTCCGGTGTTGATCCGCTGTTCGATGCGGGTCAGATACGGCACCAGTGAATAGTTGATAAATCCGAGCCCCAGTTCTTCGATATTGTTGAAGGTGGCGCGATCGGTGTTCTGCACCATGTGCAACGGTACCCGGAACAGACGACAGATTTCTTCAAGCTGAAACTTGCGGGTTTCCAGGAACTGGCTGTCCTCGGCGTTCAGCGCCATCGACTTCCAGTCCAGCCCCATCTCAAGGATCATCGGGCGGTGAGCATTGCCAAGCCCGGTGTGACGCTCCTCAAAATCTTTCTTCAGGCGCTCGTAAGCCTGATCTGACAGCGTCTGCTCTGTACGCAACACACCCGACGTCACCGCACCATTGCTGAACAGTCTGGCCCCGTGCTCTTCGGTCGCTGCCGCCAGCGATATTGCCTCGCGGGCATAGGCGACGGGATTCAGCCCCACCAGTCCGTCCAGCGTCAGCGTGCGCACATGCCAGATATCCTCCTGGCTCAGTACATCCGTGGAGCCATCCGGGAATGTGACCTGATAGACCGGTTCCCAGCTACTGTTAAGCTTCGGTACCACACAGCCGGGATCGACGGGCAGCAGTTCAGCCACTTCGCCAAATGCTTTCACTTTGTAGGCGTAAAAGTTTCCCCTCAGGCACAGACAGGTGACCACCAGCTCCCAGAACTCCTGCG
>Ga0233366_1000350_pt1 | contig 16677 bp, 16 predicted proteins | sample ElkDunMinimDraft_23_FD_191536 | JGI IMG/M metagenome (GOLD analysis project Ga0233366, IMG submission 191536) | Fecal eukaryotic communites from dung pellets of Tule Elk in California, USA - Elk Dung C4 | ecosystem: Host-associated > Mammals > Digestive system > Large intestine > Fecal | place...
TGTATAATCTACTCCAATGCCTCCTAAAATTGCAGAACTACCTTCTGGACAATATACAATATTTTCATTATCTCCTATGTAACGAATATTTGTTAAAAAACCTTTTTGATAAACGCTTCCTTCAAGACTTACACTCCAAGGAGAAATCTTTTCTAATTGAGGAAAATCAACCTCTTTTTGTGCATTCGCTTTGAGAAATCCAAGCATCAAAACAGCGATTACAATAATTTTTCTTGTGTTCATGGTGTTTATTTTTAAAATTTTTACTATCCCCTTCTTATTATTAATAAACGTAAGAATTCCAAAAATCAATATAAAAATTAGAATTGTTTCCAAAAAATTTATACCCAACGCCTAATGAACCCATTTGGATTCTATAATGTTCAGCTGTCTGCCAAATTAAATTGCTAAGTTCTATACGATGCTTCGTTTTTTCTTTTAATTCTCCTGGTATAACTAAACCTGTATTATAACTACAAATCATATCATATAATTGAGTATCAGACATTGCTATTCTTTGTTTAGTCCCCGCAGACACATATTTGTCTTTATTTGAATTATATACATAAAAATTAGATTTTACATGTGTTCTTGCAAAAAACCAACAATTATAAAAAGATACTTTTATTTTAGTATAAAATATAGGAATAACTACATTATTAACTTCAATTGGGTAAATTTTATACGTAGTATCTTTTTTATGAACACAAAATTCACTATCCCTTGTAAAACAAAAAGAAGTTAATATATTATCTTTTTCTAAAATACTTGTATCTCCAAGGTTATATTTAATCAAAGAAGAAGTGTCTGAATTGCCAAAAACAATATAATCACCATTTATTACTTTTAATATAGAATCTCCAATTTTTACTTCTCCATATTTATTAAATAAAGTTTGTTCTGCCGTTGAATAAGGATAGATTTCATCATAATAAAAGTTAGGGTTTATAGTGTCGTACTTGCAAGATTCTAACCAATTCTTTTCTAATAATTCGTAAATTGATCGCATTGATGTATAATTATAAGACTTTTCATAATCCTTATATACCTTTTGATTATCAAAATCATAATCTTCTTCTATCACATAGAAAGTAGAATCTTTTTCAAATTCATCTTTGAATTTACTATAAAATAAATCTGTATAAGATTCATCATTTTTCTCTAATAAAGAAAGTGTGGTCAAAAATTCTTCTTTTGTATCAAATTCTAACATATACACTTTTTCTCCATTTAAGCTATATGAAAATTCCGATTGTTTAATATTTGAAATAGAACTATTCTTTTTGTTAATTTCCATAAAATCTTTTTCTTCCTCACAACTATACATTACGAAAACTAACAAACTTAGCATTAAACTACTTAATTTTTTGCTTATCCTTTTATTCATATTAGTTTAGTTTTTTTTATTATTTATTATACATTTTTCACTCCTATTCTTTTAGTTCTACAATTCCGCAAAAGCGATAGGAGTTAATAATTACTTTTGCGAAATTGTGCTTGTTTTTGGCACCAAAATTTTAGCTTGAAATTTCGTTTGCAAAAATATAATAAAAATTTTGAAATTTTTTTCCGTTCTTTATGTTTGTTTTTCCTCTTTTTATGTTTTTTATTGCATTCTTATATTTTTGTTTTATATTTGCCGAAAATTTTGAGCAAACCAAGAAAAAAACAATGAAAAACAATACTCCTTTTATTGATTGGAAAAAGGTTTTTGATAAAGAAGAAGAGAAAAGTAAAATAGGGTACGATTATTTGCTTTCTGAGAATATTGAGATATTGACAAATAATTTTGAAGCATACAGAACTGATTATAGTATTGATATCTTAATCGAGAGTGGAGAAATAGTCTTTTTATTGAATGGTGTAAAAAGAATTGTAAATAGTTTGTCTTTTGTGATTGTTCAAGCAGGCGATGAGTTGCATTTTATATCTTTTAGCGATGATGTTAAATTGTGTTTTAACATCATTTCACCAGAAATAAGGTATAGTTTATTAGAAAAATTTGAAGAAAATAGTATTTTTCAGCAAATTAACGCATTAAATTCTGTGTTTTCTTTAGAAGAAAGTAATTTTGATATATATCAAAACAACATAAGTGAGGTTAAATCTCTTTTATCTAACAAGGACAATACCAACAAGTTGCAACAATTGACTCATTTGTTGATTTGTCATCATTATAAATTAGCCCACAAGCATCATCCTTCTATTTCCAACAATGATTCTATTCTTTTTAATTCTTTTTTATCTTTATTGTCGGAGAATTTTATAGAAGAAAGGAACTCTTCTTTTTATGCTGAAAAATTGTGTAAGTCTAAGGTGCAATTTGATTTTATTATAAAACGTGATACAGGGAAAACGCCTACTATGTGGATTGAAGAAAAATTGGCAAACGAAATTAAAAAGGATTTAAACGATACTTCTGTTTATATTTCGCAAATTAGCGAAAAATATAAGTTCTCTTCTGTTTCGAGTTTCTCTAAATTCTTTTCTCGTGTTACAGGAATAACTCCAAGCAATTACAGAAAAGAAAACAGTAATAGGTGAACGATTTTTTATTCAATTGACATCCAGGCTACAATAGTTTTTTTAATTCTTCAATATTTGGCAACGCATTTCTAAATTTTTCGGGCATATCTTTTGTTGCTCGATATGTAGCAACACCCATAGGCTTATCATAATCGCGAATTGCAAATTCTACAAAAGATTTATTTAAATCTCGACATAATATTATTCCTATTGAGGGATTTTCGTGAGGTTTTTTAACATAAACATCAAGTGCAGAAAGGTATGTATTTAATTGTCCCAAGTAAGACGAACGGAATTTTCCTGATTTCAATTCAACAGCAACAAGAGAGTTGAGTTCTCTATTAAAAAACAATAAATCAACAAACATTTCTTCTCCTGATACTTCTATGCGATATTGATTTCCTATAAAAATAAAATCTTGCCCAAAATTTATTATGAATTTTTTAATATTATTTACTATTGATTTTTCTATTACTCTTTCATTTAAATCTTCATTGCTTTCATCAAGTTCTTCAATGTTAATAAAATCTAATAAATATTCATCTTTGAATGTATTAACTGCTTTTATTACTTGTCGAGAATTAGGTATTGTTGAAGGAAAATTATTTAACAGCATTCCTCTGTTATTATATAAATCTGCTTTTATATAGTCCCTTAAAGTATATTTATTCCAAAATCTTGTCGCTGACTGATGTATATAGAATAATCTTGCTTCTAATGTTTTTACTTTGGACATTATCTCAATATGATGACTAAATCCAATAGCAAAAAAGTCTTTCCAATCAAATTCGTCAGCCAATGGCTGGCGAATTTCTTCAAATAATAAATTTTCATTTAAATCCGATTCTCTATATATTGCTATTGTTTTATTTTCGCCAGCCATTGGCTGACTATTTATAACACTTGACCATTCTTCATAAAATAATCTCATGTTTTTTAGATTAGATAAGGAAAATCCTCTAAGACCTGGCAATTCTTTTTGTAATTGTTGGCTTATTTTTTCTAATGCTCCTATCCCCCAAAAACCTTTTCGAGAATTTATTGACACATAACGACCAATACCATAGTACAAAGACAATTGTTCTTTATTGACTGAGGATGCTGCTTTATACTGACTACGCAATATTGCTTCTTTTATAACTTTTACAGCTTCAATATATGGTTGTATATTATTCATATTCTTATTTTTAATATCATTCTATAAAATCTAAACTAACAAAGGGAATTATTTTCCTTAATTCTTGCCAAAAATTTGGGAAGGACTTGCTTACGCACTGCGGATTTTCTATGTTTATTGTTTTGTTTTTTATGGCAAGTAAGGAAAATGCCATCGCCATTCTGTGATCTTGATAGGTTTTTATTTGTTTCAAAGGGTTGTTAAAATGCCTTTGTGTTTTGTCTATGGTTAAAACTTCGTTGTTTACAATGGATTTTATGTCGAATTGTTGTAGTTGCTCTATTGATTTGTCTAATCTTTGCGATTCTTTTAGGTTAAGGGTTTGCAATCCTTTGTATGAAAGTTGCGAAGAGGTGCAAACATCTGCTATTAGTACGGGTAGAAACAAGTCGGGACAGGTAGTGAAGTCTATTTCTTGTGGTTGTTTTTCTAAGTCTGCACAATATTCTATTATTGCTCCTTCTTGATTGAAGGTTGTTGCAACTGAAAAACTTTTTTGAAAGATGTCTTTGATTATTCTATCGCCTTGAAGGGAATTTGCTTTTAATTGTGGAATGAATATCTTTTTTTGTTTTTCTATTGCCACTAAAGCGTAAAAGAATGAGGCAGAAGACCAATCGGCTTCAAAGGTTTCTTCTTCTATTTTGTAGGTGCCTTGTTTTATGTCTATGATATTATCTTGTTGTTGAAGGTTTATGCCATAGCGTTTCATCATTTGAAGAGTCATTTCAAGGTATGAAAGTGAGGTTTGATTCTCTGGGTATTTTATTTTTAAGCCTCCTTCGCAATAAGGGGCAATCATTGCTATTGCACTAAGGAATTGACTGCTTTGCGTTGAGGAAATTTCTATGATTTTACCTCCTTGTAGGTTTTTTCCTTTGATTGTAAGGGGAAATGTCTTTGTTTTGCTTTCGGTTTTTATTTCTGCTCCTAATTCTTTTAAGGCTTCAAGTAATGGAGTGATTGGTCGCTGATTCATTCTCTCATCGGCATTTATCTGCCAATTGCCTTTTGTTGCGGAAAGCAAGGCTATGAGAAAGCGGGTTGTTGTGCCTGCGTTGTGAGTGTGGAAGTTTGTGGTTTCTTGGTTTGTTATTTGTTTTAATATGCTTTGAAGTAAGAGTGTATCGTCTGCTTGTGAGAGGTGAGTGAGTGCAATTGTGCTTTTAGACAAAAAGTGCATTATCAAAAGCCTATTGCTAATGCTTTTTGAGTAAGGAATATTGATTTTTATCATCAATCTTTATTGTTTAGTCCGTATTCTGTTATTTTGCGATAAAGTGTGCGTTCGGAAAATCCTAATTCTTTTGCTGCTAAGCCTCGTTTGCCATTGTTTCTTTCTAAGGCTTCTATTATTGCTGTGCGTTCTAAGTCTTTTAGGTTTTGAGTCGTTGGTGCTGCTTCTTCCATTGTTACAAATTCTTCTTCTTCGTTTGTGGGTAGAAGTAGGGATTTTTGTTGTATAGGTGTTGTTTCTAATAATTGTCTTACAAAGTTTTTCAACTGTTCTACCTCATTTCTTAATTCTAATACGTCTTTGTGATTTTGCAATACCATTCTTATTATATCATCTCTGCTTTCTGTGTTTTCTTCTCTTTGTTCGGTGAGCATAGGTAAGTTTTCTAAGATTGGAATGTATTTTTGTAGTGTATGCAAATCAATATTGCGATTCATTTCTAAGATAGATATTCTTTCGGCTATGTTTTTTAGTTCTCTTACGTTTCCTTTCCATCGGTAGTTTTTAAGATATTCTGTTGCTTCTTGCGAAAGTGATATTCTCGGTACTTGATATTTTTCAGCGTGTTCTGCACAAAAATAACGAAATAAAATAGGTATATCATCTTTTCTTTCTCTTAGCGAAGGAACGTTGATAACTACTTGGTTTAATCTATAATAAAGGTCTTCTCTAAATTTGCCTTTTTCTACTGCTTTGTAGAGATTTACATTTGTTGCTGCTACTACTCTTACATCAACCTTGATTGCTTTGGAGGAACCTACGGGTATAATTTCTCCGTTCTCTAAGATTCTTAATAGTTTCGATTGTGTGGTGATTGGAAGTTCGCCTATTTCGTCTAAAAATATTGTTCCTTTATCTGCTTCTGCGAAATAGCCTTTTCTATCCTTATCTGCTCCTGTGAAAGAGCCTTTTATATGTCCAAATAACTCACTTTCTATTGTGCCTTCTGGTATTGCAGCACAGTTTACTGCTACATAGTTGTTTTGTTTTCTTCTGCTATTTTGATGAATTACGCGTGCAAAAACGTCTTTCCCTACTCCACTTTCTCCTGTTATTACTATTGTGGAGTCTGTTGGTGCAACTCTAACTGCAATGCTTACTGCTTCATTTAGTTTGTTGTCATTGCCAATTATTCTGAAATTCTTTTTTACCGCAGATATATCAATATTTTGCATAATGAGTGATTTTGAATTTGCAAAGATATGAATTTATGACAATTTGTCAGAATTATTAAAATAAATACCTAAACGGAAGAAGGATTACTTCACTTAGGCGTTGGAAAAATGAGCGTTTTTTCCATTCTTGATAGTTAAATGATGTGCAATGCCTTAATGTGGAATCGAAATGTTCTCTTAAAGGCGAGATTAGAGTGCTTTCTTTTCCTATAAGGGCTAATTCGTATTGATAACGAAAGCTTCGGTAATCAAAATTTGCGGAACTGATTGAAAATATTGCATTGTCTATCATTAGACCTTTGGAGTGTAGATTGCTTTGTGTGTAAAAGTAAATTTTTACGCCTGCTTGATGTAATATGCCTAAGTAATGTCTTCGGATTATATCAACAAATTTCACATCTGAGTGTATCGGCATAACTACAATGGTGTTTACTCCTCGTTGAACGGCTTCACACAGATGTTTTCTAAGGTTATGTCCCGGCAAAAAGTAGGGTGTTTCTATTATTATCTCGCTTTTTGCTTTTGAAATCATTCTTTCGTACTTGGTTTTTATCTTTTGTCGATAGATATTAGGAAAATCTTGAATGAACACCCATTCTCCCGAATGTAAGTGTCGCTTTGAACCAATGTTTTTAAAAGAATAACGTTCAAAGGAACGATAACTATCTTTGAAAGAGCGTCTAAAAATTGCTAATAGGTCTTCATCTTTTATTCTTACGTTAAGTTCTCGCCAATTTAGGCAGTATGCTGAAATGTTTGATGAGCCTATGTATGCTATTTCTGAGTCTATGATGATTAATTTACGGTGATTGCGACAATGATTCTTTGCTAAAAATGCTTTTCCGAACTTCATCTTGCGGTAAATCCTCACTTCTGCTCCTTCTTTTATTAAGGGCTCAAAAAATGTCTTATCTCTACCTGTCCCCCACGCATCTACAAGTAATTTAATCTCTACTCCTTCTTTTAGTTTATCATAAATAGCAGAGCGGAACTTTTCTCCCATAGCGTCTTTGTTGAATCGAAAGATTTCAATCCAAATACTCTGCTTTGCTTGCTTTATATCGCTAAGCATAGACTCAAAGAGAAGTAAATTATCGTCAAAAATCTTGTATTTTTCCTGCATTTACTTGTTGATTATCTTTAAACAACGTAACTTTTTATTTAAAAAGTATAATTTCTTTCCATTATTTTTTATGACCAGGTCCTTCAGGAAACCAACCTTTATCTACTCTTTGGCTTTGTTGTCTTAATTCTAAAATGCTCCAAAATGAAGAAAACGCTACAACTCCAAGTATTGTGGAAATAATAACATTTGTTACCATTATAGATAAAACAACAAAAACTATTCCTGCTACTAAAAACCACCACCAACTCTTAGCTCCAAAATAATATTCTGTCTTTATCACTATTGGATGAAACAATCCAATTATCAAAAATGTTGCAATTCCTATTACTAATCCTATAAAATTCATATTTTTTCTATGTGTTGAGTTATTATTTTTTCGTTGCAAAGGTAAAAAAATAATTAATATCTTTTTTATCAAAAATAATTGTAATTTTAAACCATTGACTTACAATTGAAAAACAAAAAAAAACATCAAAATATCAAAAAAATATTAAAAAAAATTTTGCAAATAAAAAAAAAGACGTAATTTTGCAATCCCAATTCACAAGAAACGTGGTTTTCTTAGTAGAATTGGAGAGATGGGTGAGTGGCTGAAACCAACAGTTTGCTAAACTGTCGTACCTAATAACGGGTACCGGGGGTTCGAATCCCCCTCTCTCCGCAGAAAGTTCTACGTTGGGGAAAGGAAAACGGGGTATAGCGTAGTCCGGTTATCGCGCCACATTTGGGATGTGGAGGTCGCAGGTTCGAATCCTGCTACCCCGACTAAGGAACCAAAGAAATGGTTCTTTTTTTTAAGGGTCGGTCTAGTAGCTCAGCTGGATAGAGCAACTGCCTTCTAAGCAGTAGGTCTCAGGTTCGAATCCTGACTAGATCACAATAAAAAAAGAGAGAATCAAAAAATTCTCTCTTTTTTTGTTCCCTACAATTTCACTTCTTCATTATCTGCATTCAAAAAGGAATACTCCATTATTCCATAATCAGAGGAAGAAATAATCTTGATTTTGATTTTATACTTTTTTTGCCACTTACGGCGAATAGATTTAAACAAGCCTGCAATTATATAAGAGCGCACAAAAGGGTGCACAACCACTGTAAGAGATTTTTCATTCTGCTCTTGAGATAGATATTTTATATCATTTTCAATTTCATCTACTACTACCATTGATGATTTTATCTTTCCGCTTCCGTTACACAAAGGACACACTTCCGATAAATCTACATCAACTGCAGGTCTTACTCTTTGGCGAGTTATTTGCATTAAACAAAACTTACTTAATGGTAATACAGTATGTTTTGCCTTATCTTTACGAAGTTCTTCGTTCATTTTATCAAGAAGAATCTTTCTGTTTGAAGCCAAATTCAAATCAATAAAATCTATAACAATGATTCCACCCAAATCCCTCAATCGCATTTGACGTGCAATCTCTACTGCAGCTTCGCAATTGACCATTAAAGCGTTTTCTTCTTGGTCTTGACTTGATTTTATTCTATGTCCACTATTCACATCTATTACGTGCATAGCCTCTGTCTGTTCAATAACCAAATAAATTCCGCTTCTAATAGTTACAACTTTGCCAAAAGAACTACGAATTTGGTTTGCGACACTGAATTGTTCAAATATTGGCGTTTGCATTTTATACAAATGCAAAATATCTTCCATCTTTGGAAAGATATTTGAGATATATGCTTTTAGTTCTTCATACATATCTACATCGTTTACGTAGATATTTGTAAATTCTTCTGTAAGCATATCTCTTATTATAACAGAAGATTTATCCATCTCCGAAATCATTTTGCAAGGAGGTAGGGATTTCGGAAGTTTTTTTATCAATTCGTCCCATTTTGACATCAAATCTCTCAAATCATTATCTAAATCAGCAACGGATTGACCTTCTGCAACGGTTCGGATAATGATTCCAAAACCTTCTGGACGGATACTATGAATCAAACGTTTGAGACGATTCCTTTCTTCTGTATTTTTTATTTTTTGAGAAATAGAAACCTTATTTGAAAAAGGCACTAAAACTAAGAAACGACCTGCAAAAGAAATTTCTGCACTAAGTCGAGGACCTTTTGTAGAGATTGGCTCTTTGCTGATTTGTACCAAAATCAATTGTCCCTGCTTTACATAGTCGCTTATTAAGCCATTTTTTTCTAAATTAGGCTCTTTGAGAGTTGTTAGGTTTACATTTTCCAAGGAATTATTGATTCCCATTTTGGTAAATCGCTTCATTGAAGCATAATACAAACCTAAATCAAGATAATGTAGGAAACCATCTTTTTCATAACCGACATCAACAAATGCAGCATTTAACCCAGGCATTATTCTCTTTATTTGCCCGAGATAAACATCGCCAACAATATGCTGTGATTCCGATTTTGAACGATGCAACTCTACTAACTTCTTGTCTTCTAAAAGAGCAATATCTACACCATTAGGAGAAGAAGCATCAATTATCAAATCTTTATCCATTCGTATTGAATTATTAAGATGATTAAACAAAAAAATATTGCGAAACACCAGACGATGTCTAAATGTTTCGCAATAACCTTACATAGACACTAAGTCCAAAAAGAAAATTATTTCTTTTTATGTCTATTCTTTCTTAAACGTTTTTTACGTTTGTGAGTAGCCATTTTATGACCTTTTCTCTTTTTTCCGCTTGGCATAACTTCAAATATTATTTAATGCTTATTTTACTTGTTTTACGTTTTTCTTAACTGATTCCATAAATACCTTTGCAGGTTTGAAAGAAGGAATGTAGTGAGCAGGTATTATTATTGTTGTGTTCTTTGAAATATTTCTACCTGTCTTTTCTGCTCTTTTCTTAACTATGAAACTTCCAAAACCTCTCAAATACACGTTTTCAGCATTTTCTCTTGTCAAAACTTCTTTCAACACTGTCATAAAAGCTTCTACTGACTCTTGAACTACCATCTTTTCTATGCCTGTTCTGTGTGCAATTTCTGCAACAATTTCTGCTTTTGTCATTTTCTTAATATATTATTTAGTTATTATAATTATCTATAGTTTTTTCCCAAATAGGATTTGCAAAGATATACAAAAAAGTTTGAATCACAAAATATTAAGTAAAAATCCAACTATCCAAAAGAAAACAATTAAACATATAAGAGTTCCAAAACACATTTAGCAATATGATAATCAAAAGCAAAGGATAGAGAATTTTTGTTTTAAACTTACGATAAAAAAACACTATCACAGAGGTAATTAGCACAAGATAAGTACCAAAAAAATCCACCTTTGAGAAATAATCCTTACAAATAAAAACAGCAATCAGTCCTATTAACAAATAAACCATTTGAAAAACAATCTTTCTGTCTCTATTGAGCGTATCAAACAACAAAAAAACAAAAAAAGGAGTCGCCAAAAGATAGCGAGCCAAAGAATATAAGCCTCCGTGTTGAGTAAACAAAGCGGTAAACACATTTCCAATAAGAAAAACAATACAAACCAATCTCACATATTTCCATTTATCAATTTCTTGCTTCGTTCTATTTTTCAAGGAAAGTACAAATTCGCGCCCAATCACAACAAGCATTGGCACAAAATAAAGACAAAGAAAAGGAACGGTTATGCTCCTGCTCTCATTTGACCAAAAACTAAATGGCAACTTAGGTAAAGAAAGAGTTTTTCCCCAATATTTTTGAGAAATGATTGATTGAAAAAACGAAGGTGCTCCCAAAATATATTGAAACATCATAACTAAAAACATTCCTAAAATAACAGGGAAAACAGCTTTAAGAAACCTTTTGAAAAACAAAGTAATATTTCTATGATTCAAAGCATTCAAGACCTCTAAACAAAAAAACAAAATCAAAAATAATAAAGAAGAAGATTTTGTCATTGAAGCAAAAAGAAATCCCAAGAAATAAAGCCAATATTTCTCTTTAATCATTCCATAAAGTCCCAAAGCAATAAAGAGAAAATACAAACTTTCGGAATAAGGCATCATAAAAATCACCAAATACGGCACACAAAGCAAGATAAGCAAATGTTTAAGCGTCAATTTGTCCGAAAAAATCTTAAACATTACGAACATGCCAATAGCAAACAAGAAAATATTCAACAAACTTATTCCAAGAGTAGATAAATGCGTTGCTTTCCAGAAATAAGGGAATAAGGGATAATACGCAAAATCCTTTATGCGAGAATAATTCGTATTTTTAATCCAATCATAATGCGATCCGTCCCAAACAGTCATCTTTTCCGAAGTAATTTTCTCAAAAGGCTTGTTAGATTTCTCTACACTCTTCGACCAATTCTCATCAAAAGAGACCTCATAGGTAGGAAGAATTTTCCTAAACGGCGTATGAATGCTATTATTCTGCATAAGAATGTGCAAAACAAACACCAATGCAAAATAAAGCACTATCAAAGACGAATAAACTAACGGTTTACGATTATCTTTCAATAACATAATACTCTAAAACATAATAAAAATTTATGTTACAAAAGTACTAAAAAATTTTTTCTTTGATTTAGGAAAATAATTGAGTGTTTTATTTAATTATTTCTTTGAATTATTTTTTAAGATTTTTAATATCGTCAATCTTAGAGTGATATTTATTTTCACAAAGGTAGGTCAAAATATTTTGAAGCAAAGAAATTTCTTCATGATTCTTTATCACCTTAAATATGTTTTTGAATCTCTGATCTTTATTTGATGTTATGGTTTTTGTTTCTTTTAAGAAATCTTTGAGATTTGTCGGTAAATCAAAATTACTTACATCAATGTCTTGTTCAATTGCACAATCAAGAATAAAGCCATCAGCAGCAGGAGAGATTGTAATAAGGTATTGATTTCTTTCTTTATGCTTAAACAATATCAAATGTTTTGTTTTAATAATTTCTTTACAGTCTTTTATATAAGCAACTTTACGTTTGTCATTATCAATTATGCCGATAGCAAATTCATCCTTTTTATTGTTCAATGCTTTGATGACATTATTACAACTATGTTGATGATTAACCTTAGCGTTTAGTAAAAACTCTATGAGGTTTGTATCTATATAACACTCGGGTATTACGTTGAATAGTTTTTCCATTACACGTAATATTCAAAATTAAAGAACAAATCTATTCCTCCTCCATAAATTTCATCAACTTCGTCTTTTGAAAGTTGTTTTACAGAATACAATCCATCTTCCTGTTCAAAAGCATGCGTAAAGAAAACTTCTAAATTATTAGGATCATTTTTAATGATTTCATTTAATACGTATGGACTATGTGTCGCAATAAATATAACATCTTTATGTTCTTCTATTGATTCAAGAAGCCATTTAACAAATTGACATTGTGTAGGTGGAAAAAGATTTGCCTCAGGCTCTTCAAGGAATATTTCACTATGATTGATGTTTGCAAAATTTAGATAAATAAGTTTTTCATCAGCCATTGTCATTTTATTAGATAAAGTTTTGCGTATTACAGGCAGCAAAATATCAAATTGTTTTTTTGCATCATAAGACACATTGCTGTTATCATCTTGGTATTGCCAATTCACAAGATAGTCCAAATGAATATACATTGGCAGTAGGGATTGCACACCACTTGAACTTTCTTTAAGCAATAGCGATTTTCCGTTTCTTAACACAATGTTATCCGTATTTGTAGCATTATCATAGGAATATGACAAACCGAGATTGAGAAAATTTTCTTCCTTTCTTACAAACCTACGAGCCTTATCCCAATTTGACATAAACTCTAACATATTTTCTCCTACTGGTAAAGCACTCCAAGCAGGAATAGAGGCAACCAAATTCCTATCCGCAGGAATATAACTAACTTTTGGACGTTTGTATTCCCAACGTTTTTTCTTCCATCTCTTTGTAAAAGTTTGTAAAGAATGGTCATAGCTGAATTTAAGGAAAGAAGTCTCGTATTCAATGTATGTATTTTCTTGTATATATCCCTTTATCTGGTAATAATCCGTCATCTTATCAATAAAAGAAGTTGATTCTTTGAATTCTTCTATATTTTGAGAGAGTTGTAAACGCTTTTCAACCCAAGAGCAATAACAAGCAATTTTCAGAATGCAACTCTTACCCGAACTTTGCAAGCCAGTAATCACATTAACTCTTCCAAAATTAATATTAGCCTCCTTGATAGGACCAAAATTCCTTATAATCAAATGTCTCATATTGATAAATTTTCAATTTGTTAAGTGCAAAAATAATAATTTTTCTTGAAACGTATTGTTAAAGCAAGTGATTTGAAATTTATTTCAAAGACTAAGAGAATTACAATCGCTTTGTAAGAGTGTTACAATCCGATTGTAAAGGTATTGCACTCGGAATATAAGACTATTACAATCCGAGTGTAAAAAAAACAAAAGCAGGTTTAAGATTGTTACTTTCAAAAACAAATAATTAAAAACGATGAATATAGATTTTGAAAACAAACCTACAAGTTTTATTTTATGCTTTAACAAAAAGTGCTTGCTAAGAAAAAAATGTTTAAGACACCTTACGGTTCTTGTCAAAGGCAAAGAAAATGATTTATTGCTTGTGGTTAATGCTTTAAAGTTCAATCAAACCAATTGTAAATACTATCTTGAAAATAAAAAAGCACCTATTGCTTACGGTATGAAAGGCTCTTTTGAAGATGTGAAGGCGAAAGACATTGCCAAAATGCGAAAAGAGTTGATTAAACACTTTGGACAAACATATTATTACAAAAAGCGGAATGGTGAAATGCCAATTACTCCAAACGAACAAATGTTTATAGAAAATCTTTTTAAGCGATATGGATACAAAATAAAGTTTGATAGAATTGAAAGACAGACTTTATGGAAATAATCCTTTGATTTAAAAAATTAAATCAAAGAAAAAACGACTTGCCTAAGTGAATAGACAAGTCGTTTTCTTAATTATATAACTAAATTGTTTAGTATTCCCACATATCTTCTTCCATTTCAAATAGGTAATCTTCTATTCTTTGAGATTCCATCCAAGCATCAATTCCAGAAGCATAATCTTCTATACGTCTATTGAAGTCATTTGATTCTCTGATAACATAACTTGAAAAGATTCTTTTACGGAAAATGTCATCGTAAGAACGTCTTGCTCTGTCGTTATCCATATTGTAAACTTCTGCGTTTGCCAACAATTCTCTTACTTCAGGGTCATTATATCTTATCCAAGCAAGTGGCATTTGCACAGGAGGGGTTCCTTCTTCTTTTTGTTGCATATAAATCAACGCAAAACCTATTATTCTAACGTCTTCAACTGAACGATTTTTATCAATAAACCAATCTTCTTTGATACGTAACATTGTAACATCTTCTGCTTTAAGAGATGTCATAATTGTATCATAAGTTATGATTTCATTGCCATCTATATCTGTGTCGTATCTTTCAATAACTTCTGAACCAGCAAGACTTGCTTTCAATTCTTCCCAATTCACTACATTTTCAAACATATCCCCATCAAAACCTCTTATTTGTCCACTTGTTAAAGCTTCATCTAAGATTGTGAATAGGTTTTTTCTTCCTTGATCTGGAGCAATTGGATAATAAAATACTTGATTTATTTTTTCCTTAAAGTCAATTACTCTCCAAACTCTATGAGCCCAAACAACATCTGCTTCTCTTACGTATGGAAAGTCAAATGCTTTTTTACCATTTTCTATAAGTTCTGATTCTTTTGTATAGAATCCATCAGAATTATCTTCTGGTTCATCTACCACTTGTGCAAACAAACTTGGTGATAGGAACAAAAATAAACCTAATAATATAACTTCTATTTTTTTCATAATCACAAAATATTATTTAATTGTAAATATCATGTCTTTATTAGATACTTGCACTTCTCCAACAGGGCCAACCGCTGTGATATCTTCAAGATACACCTTAGTTCCTCTTCTTGCTTTCTTAATTTGAGCTATTATGTCTGGTGGGAATTTTGCTCCTGTAACAGTAGTAGCAGGTTTAGCATCCCCTCCTCCAATAATTTGAACTTTAAACGAAGCAATTCTATATGTAACAGGGAAGTCAAAATCTCCTTTTTCAACACGTAAACCACCTTGTGCCGCTAAAACATCTTTATCTATTTTACCGCCTTGTTGTTTACCTACCATCGCAATAGGATTAGGGATACGTTTTGTTCTAAACTTCATTGTTCCCATATCCATTTCTTTGCCACCTATTTTTGCTCTTACATTTATTTGGCAAGTCTCTTGCTTAGTTACTTTAACTGTATATTCTCCGTCTTTAACCTTTGTTAAAGTTGCGCCAGCTCCTGATACCGTAGCAACAATATCTTTTGAGTTTGCTCCAGGCACTGATATTGAAACAGGATTATCTACTCCTATATAGAACACATTCATATTTGTTGGAGAAATAGTAGCAGATGGCGCTGCAACAAAATACTCGCTTTCAAATTCATAAGGAACTTCTCCTGTCTCTTTTTTAACAAAGATTGTACCTTTATATTTTTGTTGTCCTAATGCACCTGCTCCAAATTTTAATTTAAGCATTCCTGAATCGCCAACAATATTTTGTCCTCTAACTTCACCTCTAAGTTCACTCTTTGAGTCGTATGCAGCGACTATAACGTCTGCTTCATATTGGCCACCTTGAATTATGTAAGTAGATTTAGGCAATACTCTTGCAACAACTTGATCAAACTTAAAGTCATCAGCAGAAATTTGTGAATAAAGATAGTTTACCAAGTCCATTTCGGCATTTTGAATTTCTGATTTAAACTTATTCAAAAGCACCATATCAGCTGTGATAATTGTATGATAGAAATTGTACATTTGCCAATTCTTATCTTGTCCTTGAGCATCTTTCCAAGTACCTTCAGTTATGATTTGCATATTTTTTAACTGCTTCTTATAGGCATCGCTTTTAGCGTATGTAAGCATATCAGCTTGATAAGCTTCTATTTTCTTTCTTAATTCTAAAGCTTTACCTGCTGAACCATCTTCTGTTCCTGCTAAGAAATAGTTTGTTGGAATATCATAATTATCTTTCTTAACAATTGCACTAAATCCCTTTTCTGCTAACAATTTTTTAGATTCTGCAACACCGCCTGGCAAACCGTCTACCGCAACGTGTAACTCATATTTGATGTTGTCTATATAATCCAACATCTTTTTTGTTTTTTCTCTAACTTCTTGTGCTTTTGCCCAATTTTCTCCTACTTTGCCAGGATTTCCATTGTAAGCATTTTCAAAGATAGTATAAGTACTTTCGGCCTTTCCTGCCATAAGTTTGTTTGTCACTTCAACACTATCCCCTACTGTAACAAAAGCATTTATAATATCTGCGGAAACATTAAGAGCCAACATCGCTGTGTACACCAAATACATCATCGATATCATTCGCTGCCTCGGCGTTTCCGGACAATTCGTAGCACCCATAGTTCTCTATTTGTTTAAATTATTGTTTTACTTTTTACTCTTATTGAATTA
>Ga0233366_1000356_pt1 | contig 16478 bp, 19 predicted proteins | sample ElkDunMinimDraft_23_FD_191536 | JGI IMG/M metagenome (GOLD analysis project Ga0233366, IMG submission 191536) | Fecal eukaryotic communites from dung pellets of Tule Elk in California, USA - Elk Dung C4 | ecosystem: Host-associated > Mammals > Digestive system > Large intestine > Fecal | place...
AACCACCTTGCCTGTAGCTTCGTCGAACTCGCGTTCATACAGTCGTTCGTCGTGCTTGTTGTCGGCCTCGTTGCGCTCGCGCCAGAACAGCGTGGATTGCTCGTCGTATTTCACGATCTGCTCAAGCAATTCGTAAGCGTTCATGATCACGTCGAGCTGATAGTATTCGTCGGTGGCTTCCACGAGGTTCTCGAAGTAGGTGGTCATTGCGTGTCCTTTCGTCATTCCCTTATCGACAAACCCAGTATACCACAACTAGTTAACACTGTTAACTAAAACCAAACACTGCCCTATACACCAAATACCAAAACCCTACCGTGGTATATGTACACACGGCCACCAGGAAAATACGCCCTACCATGAGAATGCCAATACGATCAAGTCAACCACGACCAACGCGGTAATGCCCTTTATCAGCCATTGCGGCGCGTACATCGCGGCCCACGCGTATAGATCTTCCAACCTATCCCCCAATTTCTCGATTAGCATAGGGCCTCCCCTCCCATGCCCACGAACACTGCCAATTCACGTGGGCTCTTGCCCGTGGTCTCCACGCTCAGCTCGAAATTTGACGGCAGATGAAAAACGGTCAAATGCGCGTCGCGGTAGCACGCGTAAACGTCCTCGTATTCCACGATTTCGCTCGAAACCTTCTCGCATTTGCGCCCTCGGTCCACGTAGAGCGTCTTTCGCAACTTCAACATGTCATTCCCTCCTTTTGTTAACGGCGTTAAAAGCATTGTACCCCTTGCCCGGGGGTAAAGGCAAGGGGGTACAATGACAGAAGGGAATAACAGGACGCTTAACCATCCACCTCGATGGTAACACGCCCGGTAATTACCTTCTTTTCGTTTTTTGGTTTTTCCACAACTTTTTCCCCGGATGTGGAAACTCCCGCATACTTGCCCCAGGCCTTTTTGTCCATGAATGCCACGTCACCGTCTAACGGCCCATCGTAGCCCTTCAATATGAGCCCGCTCGTGAATTGCCATATCGCGGCAAACTCCCAAGGTTCGATATTGTAGGGGACTACGATGTTACCGGGGTACTTGTCCGTATCGTGCGGATACCCCGCAACCCAGAGCCCGCATTTATCAGGCACCCACGATCCCTGAAAATCCTGGCAATGCGAAGCACTTATATAGATGAGGGGCCAGACCCCGGCCAGATCATGGAACTTCGCGAGAAAACGCTCGCACCATTCAACGTCGTTGGAGTTATTGCCCCATACCTCATAATCAAGCACGGGTATACCTCTGCCGACATATCCCGCGCAATTGTCATAGAAGAACTTGGCCTCTTCCTCCGGGCTGTACTCGCGTGCGAAATGATAGAACCCCCACGGGATGCCAAGCGCGATACATTCCTGAATGAACCCATCGCAATACTTATCTACGAAAAAGTCACCCTCCGTGGCCTTCGCGATGCAAAAACCGGGCTTCACCGCGGAAATGGATAGCCCAGATTGCCAATTGGATATATCTATGCCCTTAAGCATTGCCGCTATTCCCCTTGCCTAACATGTCCTTTATATCTGACAGAACTACGTTCATCTTCGTAAGCGCCTCCGTCATCGCGACACGCTCCTTGGAGTGCTGTTCTTCTTTTTCCTCGTGCCGCTTTTCCTGCTCGTTGTGCATCCATGCCATGTAAATGCATGCGACGATCGGGAACCCTACAGACCCAACCGCGTTAATCAACTCCTGCTCCATCGCTTGTCCTTTCCTCCTTATGCTTTCGCCCTTTGAAGCATAGCACGGAATCCTGGGTCACGTACACGGAAGCACCAGGGCGCACGGCCCGCAATTCTCCGCGCGTGGCGAGCATGCTCGCGTATGCCTTGGACACGCGAAGTTCCTCGGCCGCTTCGGCCAGCGTCATCAATTTCACGTGCTTAAACGCACTCTTATCCACCAGATAACGGTCTATGGCCGGGTTGTAGCTAATATATAGGTCCTCCCCGGTGATCGCGTTCGTCGCGACGAAACGACCGTCTGCATATTCGACGGCCTCGAATTCAAGCCCCGTGAACGGGCAAGTAATCATTACCTTTTGCATGATATTCCCTTTCCTTGTGGTAACATTGTTAATGCTGTTAACCATCATAGCACAAGGGAAGGACGGGAAAACATGGCAACATCGAGCGAATCGTATAACGCGCGCAGGCGCTACGTCCGCGCGGCATCGAGTTATCTTAAAAAGGCGGGCAAGACCGTGGGCACGGCCCGTGAGCGTTACCGCTATCTGGCGAAAGACGCCATCGAGAAAGCGGCCTCACTGTATGAGCGTAAAGGCAATATCGTGCGCAAGGGGGAATTTACGCGGCTGGCAGATGAGTTGAGCGTGGATTTGCGCGAGCATATGACGAGCCCGCAGGACTTATCGAAGGAGCAGCAAGTCAAGCGCGAGCGCGTCATTCAAGAGTCTAAGGAAGTTTCCGGCCGTGGGCTTTCGACGCAAGATCGTCGTGATGCAGAGGCACGGGCCATCCTGTCCGGCCCCCTGGGCTCGCGAATTTATGCGGGTTTGGTCGATGTATGGAGTCAACCACAATTTGACGAGACCGGGCAACTGGTCAACAAGAAAAGCACCACCGAGATAAACAAAGCCATCATGGATTACTTCGGCGCGTCCTCCATGATGGACGTGATAGAGCAACTGGAAAAGCGCATCGACTTATACGCAGACCCCGAAAGCCTCGAAAAGTACGATACGGTGTCCCTTGCCATCCAAGACTATCTCTACACGTCCATGACCGTGCAACAGGAGCAGGCATGACGGCCCGCAAGGGCAAGCGGGCAAGGCAGAAACCGTATAAGATCATCGGGGCTTACGACTCAGAAACCACGAACATAAACGACCGGGGCAGCGTGTACGCATTCCCGGTGTCGCACCAGCTAGGCATCCTGGATTGCCCGATAACGGAAATAGACCCCGGTAACGTCCGCGAGCATGCGCACGTGGACATATACCGGCATGCCGTTGACCTCTATACACGTTTGGAAGAGCTCGCGCAGCCCCGCGCCGATTGCGTGCCGGTGATCTTGTGCCACAACCTGGCATTCGATATGTATGGGCTTAGCCCATGGCTCATGGGCCGGGATTGCCGCGTGCTTGCAAAGTCGCAACGAAAACCCATCACTTTTACCGTCCTGGATGATAACGGCAAGCCCGCCCTCGTCATCTGGGATACGCTGGTATTCTCCCAGCAGCCCCTAGAGCGCATGGGCGAGGATTGCGGCTATAAGAAGGCCGTTGGCATGTGGGACTATGACCGTATCCGCACACCTGAGACCCCGTTGACTCCCGACGAAACGGAATATGCGAAGGACGATATCTACGCGCTATTATCCTGGGTTTCGTGGTGGCTATCCCGCAACCCTGAGATAGACCCGGGCATGCTGGGCCTTAACGTCGTGACGAAAACGGGCGTTGTGCGCATGCGCCGGAAACTACGTTTTGCCAAGCTCAAGAAAGGCCGCTACAACGTAGGCCGGCAATGGTTTTTGATAAACCAGCAGCAAGCGCCCAAAAGCGACGATGAACTCTTCACCATGCAGGCGGCCACGCGCGGTGGCCTCACCTTCTGCGCGTCGCGCTTCGCGTCCTTGCCATTCGAGTTGGAGAATACGGGCAAGATCGTGGCGGCTTTCGATGCCACGTCCCAGCACCCGGCGCAAATGGTATCACACCGCGTTCCCGTCCATTTCCGGGAAACCACGCCCGAGGTTTTAGAACTTGCCTTTAAAGTCATAGGACACAGGACGGTATCGGATATCCTCCAGCGCTGGTCGAAACCCTTCACGCGGGCGATATATGCGGCATACACCTTCGACAATTTGCGGCCCAAGCCCGGCAGCGTGTTCGCGGAATATGGCATATTCCCGCTTGCATCGGCACGTTTCCATGACAAAAAGTGCCAGGAGCTAGACGAGGACAACGGCGATGCCCAGGCCCAGGACGATATGAGGCGCACGCGCGGCTATGCCGATAGCGCCAAGAACCCCGTTTTTGCGTTTGGCAAGCTCGTGAGCGCGGAAAGATGCACGCTATACGTGACCGAACTTACCGCATGGGAGATACAGCAGGCCTATATATGGGACGGAATGCACGCGGAACACGGCTATATCACCGGGCGGTTCGTGCGGCCCTCCGACATGGCCGTTATTTCCGTGATGCAATTCTACCAGGCCAAGAACACCTACAAGAAAGCCCGCACGGAGTACCTTAAACGGGACACTATAAGCAATGGCGAGGACTTGCGCCGGCTTGGTTTCGCGTCGGCCATCGTGGATGACATGGAGGCCGGGACGCTATCGCGCGTCGACCTGGAAGCGGGCTATCTCGCCACGAAAGCCGACCTCAATAGTCTTTTCGGCATCGAGGCCAGCAATGAGTATCGGCGCGATACGATACTAGGCGCGGCTGGCATCGAGTACACGGGCGATATAGGCATTGCGAACGGGTCTAAAAACCCCAAGGCGTGGTATCAGTACGGGCAGCGCATCGTGGGTTGGTCGCGTATCGCCCAGATATGCGTCATGGAGCTGCTACGCCCGCATATCGACGGAATCATAAATGGGGATACGGATAGCATCAAAGTATTGTGCGACTCCGACAAGCTCCCCGACGTGGAGCGGGAATTGTCACGCCTGGGGCGGGCTATCGACCGGGGCAAGGCCGATAACTGCGCCCGCGTGAAGCAAGTGTACCCGGCGCAATATGACGCGCTCACGGGTATCGGCCATTACGTATTGGAGGACGTGGAGGAACGGTTTTGCGCGGCATGGAACAAGGCCTACGCGGCCCAGGACGAGAAGGGCCGGATATCCTTCACGCTCGCGGGCGTGCCTACCCGCGACATTCAACGCAAGAACGCAGATGGCAAGCTTGAAACCGTGAGAAGGAGGCTTGACGGCCTCGCGACCGAATTGGCCGCGAACGGCGCGAAATTCGGCGAGATAACCGATATTCTGCTAGGTTACAACGTCACCTTCGCGCCGGATATAACAGGGCTTAACGCCCGAAAGTTCCCGGAGTGGGGAGACCTGGTGAACGAACGGGTGACTGATTACCGGGGCATGACCTCGCGCGTGGTGGAGCCCGCGGCGCTCGCACTCTACCCCATGGCAAAGACGATAGGAAGCACCGATTTCCGCGATAACCGGGTTAATCTCAAGTACGCGCAAGCGAACCGGCCGAGCGTGAACGTGGAGCCGGTTATCGTGACGGGTAATGGCATTGTGAGGATTGGAGGTTAGCATGCCTAGATACTACGATTGGTCCAAGACCTTCTCATATCAGACCGGGACCCAGGGCGAGGTGTGCCTCGTGGCAGGCGCGAAGGATATCGGCAAGACTTTCGGGCTGCGCCTCCAATGCGTGCAGGACTTCCGCAAGCGCGGCCGGCGCTTCGCGGAGATATGCCGCACGGCCGAGGAAATGCGGGCCGTGGCATCGGGATATTTCGACAAGATACAGGACGCGGGGTTTCATACGGATTTGCGATTCAAGGTGGAGAAGCTCACCGGCTACGCGGCCAAGCCCTCGAAGAAACCCGATTGGAAACCCATCATGTATTTCGCCGCGCTTACCAATTTCCAACGCGAGAAGAAACGCACCTATACCGGCATCTACCGTTATATCTTCGATGAGATGGCGATAGACCGCAAGGACAGATATCATCGCTATCTGCCCCATGAACCGCTTATCCTGGCGAACCTCCTGGACTCCATGAGCAGGCAGCAGCCGGACGGGGACGTGTATCGGCTTTACGGCCTCATGAACGCCTGCGATATGACATGCGTTTTCTTTCCCTTTTTCGGAATAGACCGCATACCCGAATACGGCTATAGCTTTTACAACCAAAAGCACACGTTATTGCACTACGTGGAGCCATGGGACGCGGAGCAGCGGCAAGTGGGCACGTTGGTGGGCCGCATGCTTAACGGCCATAAAGAATCGGAGATGATCTTCCAGAACCGCTTCGCGGCCTACGATAACGGCGAGGTTGCGGCCAAGCCCCACAATGCCCGCTACGCGTTCGCGTTGGTCTACAACGGCCAGAAATTCGGGGTATGGGTGGACTATAAGAACGGGCTTTTCTATGTGAATTCCAACGTCCCGCCCAGGGCCAAGAACGTCTACACGCTGACCAAGGCCGATAGCTCCATAAACATGACCATGGTTCGCAAGGCCGATAGCGTCATGAAGATCATGATGCAGGCGTTCTATGCGGGCGGGCTCCGCTATGAATCGGTTGCATGCCGCGAGAAGTTTTTATCGCTGCTCGGTTTCATGGGCGTACAATAAGTGCTTGACATTTAACGCCGCTAAGTTACTATAGTTCATACAGAAAGGAGGTGAGGACATGGCGCGTAACCGGTGGATTTACCAGGAACGGGACGTACCCGAGCCATGGGCCGTTCATGTGTGGCTATTCGATGATTGGACGATCGACTTCGCCCTCTATGCCGAATGGCTCCCGTTCCATGCCGTGCGCGTGACCGGCGTTCCCGCGAGTTTCGATGCGTTTGCGGAAGCGCTGGAAGCGACCCTCGCAAAACATGGCGTGAACCTCGACGTGGAGGATATGAAAACGCTTAACAAGCATTGGGTGCGCTTCGCAATCGACAACGACATTTTGTAGAAAGGACGTAAAACCATGACCAACGAACTCGCAACCGTGAACATCAACACCATGCTTTCGCAGGATGCGGGCACCATGCTCTGCTCAATCGAGGCCGACCCCTCCGACCGCGAGACCATGGCCCGCGTATTCAAGGCGCTGAACGACCCGACGCACCGCGTGGCCGACTTCATCAACAAGGAAATTCCCGTGGAGAACATCTTGATAGAGGCCGCGGATATCCTCAACGAGGATACCGGCGAGATCGACCGCGTTCCGCGCGTCGTGCTCATCACGCCCGAAGGCGAGTCTTACCAGGCCGTTTCCATGGGCATGTTCAATGCCGTGAAGAACGCTTTCCGTTGCTATGGCAAGGCACCGTGGAAGCCGGCCCTCACCTTCGCGATCAAGCAGAAGCCGGTGAAGAACGGTTCCATGCTGACCGCTGATGTATACTAGTGGCGTGGCTCCATATGGCCCGCGTCTAGCGTAGACCTCGGATACTCCGGCGGGTGGCTCCCGCACCGACGCGCGGCGCAAGGAAAGCGGTGCGCGGTACGTATGGATAGCTGCAATCTAGGGCCGTGCGTTCGTGCGGCCCTTGCCTTTAGGAAAGGGAATGACATGGCATTCGATAGGAAGAAACTTCAAACGCTGAAATGGCTGCGAAAGATCGCTACCACGATACCCAGCGGGATGAAAACCCCCTATAACCCTTACCGTGACGATATCTTCGTGCGCTTCGGGCGCTTCTACGCCACGAACGGGTATTTGGTGGCGTGCGCGTCCTGGGACGAGAACATGCACGACGGGGACGATGAATGGTTGACCGTGAAGCGGTTCGAGGACGAGAAGGGGCATTTGCTCGAAGCGTTGGAGTTCATGCCGTATGAGCGCTACGACCTGAAAAACGATGCGTTCGAGAAGTTTTTCCCGGTTCCCTCGAATAGGCGCAAGCCCGATTATTTCTATATGCCGAGCCCCGTGCTGGTGACGCTTGCCATGAGGGGGTTCGCGCTGAACGACCTTTACCCCACCTACCAGATGACGGATACGCAAGTGCTATACTCGGCGCACAACCGAGATATCGAGCTTCGCGTGTCGTGCATGCTCGCGATAGAGAAATAGGAGTAACACCATGGCCGATAACACGAACTTGTCAAACGATAACACCAATGGTACCCTGGACGCGACCGGAAAAGATGCCGCCCAGGGCGCAGGGGCCAACCCAGAAGATACGCGGGCGAACGTCGATTACCAAGCGATCATCGACGCGCAGACCAAGACCATCGAGAACCAGCAGAAGCTCGTGGAGCAGCTTTTGGGCAAGGTGGATAGCATGAACGCGCAGATTGCCACGTATGTCCGGTCAGTCGGAGCCCCGGCCCCAGAGGGAAGCACTCCCCCGGACGATGGAACGAAACCGCCCGCAGGCGGCATCCCCGAGGATTACGTATACCTCAAGGACCTGGGCAAGGAGATCGGCAAGAGGTAGCCTTACCCCGCATATCATGATGCATGGCCCCTTTTGCCGTAGAGTGAAAGGGGCTGAATTATGGCCGTCAAAAACAGTACGATTCTCGAAAAGGCATGGTTGGAGGGTAGCAACGATTTCCAGCAGCGCATTCCAAATCCTAGTGTCGCTGGATATGCAACTGCCGTGTCGGCGCTTTTCGACCCTATGAACGGCAATTTTTACAATGAGTTTTCGGGGCTTTTGAATGGCATCATCGCAACGTATGTCGATGTGCGCCGTTTCGAGAACCCGCTCGCGGTGCTCAAGCGCACGGATCGTGAATGGCGCTTCGGTTTTAGCGAGCGCCACCTGGCCGTGAAGTACCTCCAAGGGCATACGCCGCGCTGGGATGATGAAACCTTGCTGAAAGTGGAGCGTCCCGAATTTGTCGAATGGTTCTATTCCCTGAACTACGAGAACCGTTATGAGTTCTCGTGGAGCCGCTATCAAATGCAGCAGGCTTTTGCGGCAGATGGCTACGGTTTCGACGATCTCCTTGCGGCCACCGTCACGCAGATGTATTCGAGCGCGTCTTACGACGAGATGAACACCATGCTGCAGGTTTTCGCCGAGGCCGACCAGCGCATGGGCGGGCTTTTCCGCTATCACCTGGACACGGTTCCCGATGACGAGGCATCGGCTAAGGCGCTTCTGAAGGGTATCCGCGCGACGGCAGGCCGCATGCGTTTCCCGTCTACAAACTACAACCACATCCCGGTTCCCGTTCATACCGACGGCTCGCGCCTGGTGCTGTATGTGACTCCCGAGGTCATGGCCTCCATCGACGTGGACGCGCTTTCCGCTGTTTTCCAGCTCCCGAAGGCCGACCCGAACGAGGTTCTCTACCGCATCATCCCGGTTCCCGAGTTCCCCATCCCCAATGTCGTGGCGATTCTCGCCGATGAGGATTTCATTTATTGGCGCGACTACATGACGGGCATGGAGCCGCCTTTCTACACCCCCAACAACCGCACGACGAAGTATTATTACTTCGCGTCTGCGGCTGTCGGCTGCAATCCCGCAGCCCCGGTGTGCATGTTCACCACGGAGGAAGCAACGGCCATCCCGACCGTCACCATGGCTACCACGGGCATGGCATTTAACCCGGCCACTTACCAGGTAGCCCCGGGCGAGACCGTGAAGCTGAACATCGAGCTGAACGGCAGCGTGACGGGTGGCGATGGCAAGATCGCGGTAGAGCCCGACGCGGCAATCTACACCGTGGGCGCGGTTCGCACGGGCGAGGGCAACAGCACCGAGGCCGTCGCGCTGAACTCGCGCACTTACGTGGACGCGGCCGGCATCCTGCACACGCAGAAAACCGGGCTCGAAGTTGGGGACGTGATCACCGTCACCGCGACGAGCGTTTACACCAACCCGTCCGGCCAGACCCCGACGTATACCGCCACGGCTACCGTCACCGTCGTGGCACCAACGGCCCAGGGCGCGAAGGAATGCGCGGTGGAGACCGACCCGTATATCACCTACACGGATGAGACCACGGAGGCCACGGCATCGGAATAGCGCTATAATGTGCGCACCTTCCTTTCCATAGGTCGAATGGGATAGAATGGAGCCGGGACATAGTTCCCGGCTCTGTTCTTTTTGGAGGTAAAGGCATGCCAGACTTTCCGCATATGAGGGAAACGCCATTCCCGCACTTGAACAACGTCGACGTTTACAAGTACCAAAACGAGTTCGACTACTCGCGCTATGACAACGCGCAGATGCATATAACGCTCTGTTCCGTTCCCTGGGACATGGGCGAGGCGCACGTCGGGGCCCGCACCATTAGCGGTATCGGTAACGTCGTGTGGTTCGAGACGGAAAAGAAAAGGGATGATTGGTTCGAGGCAATCCCCGACAAGGACTGTTACCGCTTCGATACCAAATACAAGGAATTGCACCGTGATAATCAGATAACCGTCCCCGTGCCATTCGACGTGGCAAGCACCTACAATTATCTGATGGTGGAATACGAGCCCTTCGCGGCCGAGGGCAGCCCCGTCCAATATGAACGCCCGGGCGGGATTGATAAATGGTTTTGGTTCGTGCGCGAAGTCGAATTCCTGGCCCCCAACTCGACGCGCCTGCACTTGCTGAACGACGCTTTCCAGACGTTCATGTATAGGATGCATTTTAGCGGCATGATCCTGGAACGCGGGCACGCGCCAATGCTTGATATCGACGCAGACGCGTACCTGTCCAACCCCGTCGCGAACAACGCGGGCCTGCTCGCGGAGGACGTGAACTTCGGCAGCATTCCAAGCGTCGCGAAACGCTATGCCGCGCACGTGTTCAACGATGACGTTTACGCGTGCATAGTATCGAGCGCCACGCCGAGTGCGGGTTGGGGCAGCAAGGGCGCGGACACGTGGCACACGCCCGCAACACCCTATAACCAGGTGAACGGTATACCGGGATACCGTATCTTCGCAATGGAGACCGGGGACTTCAACGATTTCCTATCCAATATGCAGGACACCTGCCCGCAGTTCGCGCAGACGGTCAAGGGCGTGTTCTTCGCCCCGAAGGAACTCGTGACGTTGGGGAACAAGTTCACATTCTGCGGGACGGCTTGCCATTATGTCGCGACCTCCCAAAAGACGCTGGACTTCGTGACGCTTGATAAAACCATGTTCGGCTATCCATCGCGCTATGCCGATATCGCGAAGCTCTACACCTATCCGTATGCAGCCATCGAGCTGACCGACGAGCAAGGCAATATTACGGAATTGCACGTGGAGGACACCACGGGCAAGTTGCAGATTAGCGCGGCGCTTTCGCTCGCATATCCGGCGATATCGCTCCATGCCCACGTCCTGGGGGCGGGCGGCTCCACGCGCGGGAACCTTGCTTTCGTGAACTTGAATGAGCGGTCGTTGACCATCGGAGGCCGGTGGTACGAGACGCTGCGGACGTGGGATGTGCCAATATTCGGCATCATCCAAAGCGGCGCGAAGCACAACGACTTCGCCACGCACTTCGACCGCGAGCAGGCCGTCGTTGCCTACACCAACAGCTACGACAGTGCCATCGCGAGCGCGGACACCGCACAGGATAACGCCGTCGCAAGCGCGAACACCGCGCAAGACAACGCGAACGCGAGCGCGGACACGGCCCTCGCGAACGCGAACGCGGCAGCGGACACAGCCAAGACGAACGCGGATGCAGGCGCGGACGTTCTTGTGTCGAATACCGCGATTCAGACCACGGCAAATGCCGCCATCACGTCGAGGTCTAATCAAGCGGCCCTATCCGACGCAAACCTTGCAAACTTGCTATCGCAAGCATTACAGGCATGGGAAAGCGGTTTCGCACGTGAAACCGTGAACAACGAAGTAGACGCAGCATACGCGTCCGCGGCAATCGGCGCGGCAGGCGGCGCTATTGGTTCTGCGGCATCCGGGGCAATGTCCGGCGCGTCATTGGGGCCTGTAGGTGCGGCGGCAGGTGCTATCGGCGGCCTGGTATCCGGCGCTATTTCCGGCGCTACCACCATGGCGCAAACCGTAGTGGCGGCAAACCTCAAGGAAAGCCAAGCCGAAGCAAGTATCGACCTATCGCAGGAAAAGGTGGACGCGACTTCCCAGAACAACACCGATAGAACGACCAACCAGAATTCCGCGAACAGCGCCAACACGACCACATCCAACACAGCCTCCACGGGCGCGAGCGCGAACAGCGCAGCGACGGAAAAGGTGAACGCGACCCGCAACCAGACCACGCAAAAGGCGAACGCGACTAGGACGAACACGACCGATAAGGCGAACGCAGCACGTTCCAATACCACGGACAAGGCGAACGCGACTAGGACGAACACGACGGACAAGGCGAACGCGGGACGTGCGCGGAATACCTCGATAAACGCGATTGATAACAGCATCGCGCAACATGCGCTTGATGCCCCGTTCGAATTCGGGGAGTTTTCCAACACGGGAAACGCGCCGGTCAAACCGCAAGCGTTGATAGCGAACATAATCACGCAAAGTGCGAGCGCGATCAAGCAGGCCGGTGACGAGTTCCTACGTTATGGCTACATGTACGAACAACAGTATGATTTCGACGGGAATTGGAACAAGGGGAAGTATTTCACATACTGGAAGTTGCGCGATTTCTGGGTGAAGAACCTCAATATTCCCGATATGTACGTCGATAAGCTGAGATTCTTCCTGTTCGGCGGTGTCACCGTATGGAGACGGCCGGAGGATATCGGAAATGTTACAATCTACGAGAACATGTGATTGGAGGGCGATATGAGCGACGAGCAGACGGCCAATGATAAGGCCCTCGATATCAACAAACTGATTGATAAGCCCCTGAACGAGCTGACCGAGGAAGAAGCGGCGTTCGTCATCGACTATAAAGCTGCGATAAAGGCCCGCGACGATGCCTACATGCAGCGGCAAACAGAGCTGCGCGAGCATATGCAGGAGCTGGCCGCAATCCATGGGGAAATGGCCGCGAAAGCCGAGGCGCAATTGGAAGCGTTGACCGCGCACGCCATTGAAGCGTATAAGGTGGCAAGCAATGGGTAGCAGGAATCGAAACAAGCGCGGGACCGGGTTCTTCGGGGACAATTTCTGGCAAAGCGACAACTTCAACCAGCGGGCCTATTTTAAGAACCTGGACATGCTGCTCGCAATGGCCATGAACCGTTTCCGCTGGGTTGGTTTGCCCGATACATGCGACGCGAGGTTTTTGGAATCGCAGCTCCACCGGCTTGGCATCGCCACAATCTGCCACCGTCCCGAGACCCCGGACATTTGGGAAACGCTCATCGCGTCCCCTGATGACTCGTATAACAAATACGGCATCCCGACGCGGTGGAGGGCCACGGGATGGAACCCCAACGACTCGGGATATGAGGTCACGCCCGAAAACGGGGAGATAATCTATTACTCCTGGTCACGCATCCATATCTGGTCTGCCCTAGAGCTTTACGCCCGCAAGCTCGCGCATTATGAGCGCACGGAGGATATCAACCTCACGCACCAGCACAAGCCATGGGTTTTCGTCGTGCAGGATAAGGCCCAGAAGCTGCAAGCCGAAAACGTCATGATGCAGACCATGGGCGGGGAGCCCGCCATCATCGTGAATGCACCTGGTATGCAGCTCATCGAGGGAATTCAGGCAATCAATACCCAGGTGCCATACATCGGGGAGGAATTGTCGCAAGGCTACCAGAACGTTCTCCAAAATGCGCTTTTGTGGCTCGGTATCCCTCATCTGGCATTTGAAAAAGGCGAGCGCATGATCGAGGACGAGGCGCGGGCGAACACCGCGCCGACTAATATCATGCTCTTGAATTGCCTGAACGCCCGCCGCGATGCATGCAAGCGTCTACGCGAGCTTGACCCGGCGCGGTTCGGGGACTTGTACGTGTATTTCAATGATGATTGGGAGTCCTACAACTTCAACTACGTAAACAACGTGGAAGCGCAAGCCCAGGACGGCATGGCCCAGGATGGAGGGGTCGAAGATGAAGAATTGTGATTGTTTCACCGAGATTGACCCCCAATTCTTGGAGGATATCGACACGGAGATAGGAAAGCCCGAATGGCACGCGATCTATACCGTGCGCCTGGGTGCGATCATCGAGGATGGGATATTCGATTGGACGCGGCCGGAGCTGGATTGGAGCGTCGCGGCATATAGCCCGGAGCAATACGAGCGTGTGTGCGCCTACTTCATCGAGCGCTACCGCTACGAGGAGATAAGCATCCTGCCGGTGAAAGAATGGATGCTATCGCTGCGCAGGCGCTTGATCTACGAACTCATGCCCAAGTACAAATGGCTCTATAAGCGCGTCGATGATGGGATAAATCCCTTCCAAGTGGGGGACGAGTACCACAAGCGCCGGCAGATATCGAGCGACTACCCGGAGACGTTGCTGAGCGCGAACGCCGATTATATATCCGACGGCACGGACCTCGAATACGAGACGCTTAAGGAAGAAGCGGTAGCAACCATGGTACGCGACTACGCGGATATCTATCGCGACGTGGACCAATTGCTTCTCGATGACTTGGAGATTATGTTCGTGCAGCTGTATACTGCTAATGTAAACGGATTGTAAGGAGGTTGCATGATGGATTGTTGCAATCACCATAGCGGCCTGGGATGGGTGGCCCGCTGGATGGGCTTCACGGACTACGTTCCGACCGTTCCCCAACTCTATTGGAACGTGGACGGCAACGAGCAGCGATACCACCTGCTATGCAAGCAGCTTCACAAGCTTGTTTGCTACGCCGACATGCTGGGCCAGAAAATCGACCTCGACCATGCGGCCATTGACGAACTCGAAAAGCAGTTCGAGAAGTTCATGGAATCTGGGTTCGACGACTACTACAAGGCCCAACTTGAAACGTGGATTGACGCGCATATGCCCGATATCATCGGGAAATATGTGCGCATGGTCTTTTTCGGGCTCACGCTGGACGGGTATTTCGTGGCCTACATCCCCGAGGGGACTGGCTGGGACGATATCGTGTTCGACACGGGCGCGGTTTACGGCTCCGACGAGTACGGCCGGCTCATCCTCAATTATGCAGTAGACGGGGAACCTCAGCCGGTAGACCAGGGGTCTGAGCCATCGCGTGATGACTTCGAGCAGCTTCAACGGCTCGTCGCGTCGATTGATGGACGCGTGACCCATAATGAGGACACTTTATATACCGGTATGCAGGAGGTGGAGGCATGAGCGTAGACTGGGGAAAGGCCATGAGGCCCACCGTGCACGACCTGGTAGAAGCCACCAACGGAAATACGGACTACATCGAGGACACGTTGCCGGGGTTGCTTGACGAGAAAGCCGACGTGACGGCATTACCGCATATCGAGCACGGCATCACTACCACGAGCGGCGCGGCAAACGCAGATCGCACGGTGGCCGTCACGTTCGATACACCGTTCAATGACGTGCCGAGCGTATGCGCCACCTTGCGCACGACCGCACCGGCAAACGGCAGCGTGTCGGTGAGCGGTGTTTCCGCCACGGGCTTTAGCATCCAAGTGAAGTACAGCACGGCAAGCGATATCCCGGTGCACTGGATAGCAGTCGGAGAATAGAAAGGATTGACCAATGGCAATTCGCGAGTATATCGGGGCGCGCTACGTCCCTATCTTTGGGCGCAAGGGCGAAGAATCCATCGCGTGGGATAATAGCAAGCCCTACGAGCCGCTTACTATCGTTCTTTACCAGGGGAATAGTTTCACGTCGCGGCAGTACGTTCCCGCGGGAATCGACATCAACAACGAGCAGTACTGGGCAAGCACTGGTGTTTACAATGCGCAGGTGGAACAGTACCGCCAAGAGGTACGGCAGTTTGATGGGCGGATTACCGCTAATGCTGAGGGCATCGAGGCACTTGCCGGAGATTTGGATACGTTCGAGGGAACGACTAATACGGCTATCGCGGCCACCAATGCCGACCTCAATACCTTCAAGGAGACCACGAACGCAGCTATTGCCGAGACTGACGCAGACCTCGACGCGCTTTCCCAGGCCGTCAGTGCCGATGGCTGGGTTACCACGCCGCGCATCGCAGATGGGGCAATCACCCACGCAAAAATCGGTGAAGGGGCCGTGACCTCGATTAACATCAATGACGGCGCTATCGGGCTTGCGGACATGAACTTAAACGTACAGCAGCGCATGAGGGCCAAGAGCCTACGATATTCCCGGATTGTGTTCATCGGTGATAGCTACGGCCGAGGTGTGGGAGGCAACGCAGACCAGGGTTGGCCGTACTACACTGCGTCTTATCTCGGGCTTTCCGAGTCACAATGGATTAACGTGTCCAATAGCGGCGCGGGTTTCATCGCTACGGGCCATTCCGAGGGCCTTTCCGGCATGACGTTCCAAGACCAGATCGACTACGCCTACAACCATCTGCCCGCGAGCTGGGGTGAATCTGACGTATCTGTTGGCACATCCGCGCAAGCCGTCGATCTGGTAGTGATTGGTGGCGGATACAACGACCATGCGCAGACGGGCATCCCCGCGGCCGTGAAAGCCACCATCACGCATGCAAAGACCCGTTTCCCGAATGCACGTATCGTCTGCGTCCCGCTTTGCGTTGGTGATCGCGAGTTGAACGGTGAGTTTTGGAGCGCATATCATCGCATCCTAGACGGCGCGATGCAGGCGGGCGCTGCTACCACCGAGAACGGCTTATATTGGCTCATGCCCTACGCCATCACGTGTTCGAGCGGTGACCATATCCACCCGAACGACAGCGGTTATAAGGTAGAGGGCTACAACATGGCATCGTTCATCATGGGCGGGAATTGCGAGCCCTATTCCACGGCCCTCGGTGCAAGTGCCGAAGG
>Ga0233366_1000358_pt1 | contig 16445 bp, 17 predicted proteins | sample ElkDunMinimDraft_23_FD_191536 | JGI IMG/M metagenome (GOLD analysis project Ga0233366, IMG submission 191536) | Fecal eukaryotic communites from dung pellets of Tule Elk in California, USA - Elk Dung C4 | ecosystem: Host-associated > Mammals > Digestive system > Large intestine > Fecal | place...
AGAAGTTTCAACTTTACCAGCGATAGCTTGGTCAAGTTCACCCATCTTAGCATCATAAGCAGATTGTTCAACTTTAGCGGCAATAGCTTGTTCTAATTCAGCAATTTTAGCTTCATAAGTAGCTGTATCTATTTTACCAGCTAATCCTGTTTGTAAATCGCTTAATGTAGCATATTTTGTCCATTGTCCGTTCTCATAAAAACAGAATTTATTTTCTGCAGCATCATAATAAGCTAAACCGTTTACAGCGTTTTCAGGAGCAACTGTAAGATTTTGTAATACTGCATTTCTTAATTCGTTTTTATTAAGATCAAGAGCGACTAAAAACTTTTTAGACATATGTTAAATCTCCATTATATCTTATTTTAATTAAAACGTTTTAATTCAAATAGGCTTTTCCTCTTTGAGGAATTTTTCTGTCTTTTATCTCGCCGGTATTTGGATCTACTATAGTACCAGAAAAGAAGTTTAATAATACAGTATCTAAACTTAAATATTTAACTTCACATTCTATTATTGTACCAGCTGTATCCACTACAGTGACACTAGGATATTTACCTAAATTATGAGTAATTTCCCAAGTTTCACTTGCTTCTTCGGTATGATCGTACTGATAAGTTTTATCATTAGCAGACGAACTACCAATATCTGCGGCAAACCAATTATCATTAGTTATGCCACCTTTCAAAATATAGGCAATGTTATTATCAACAACGTATACGATCATACCCACAGAACGACGAGCTTCTGGTATATCATCACGCTCAGCTATTGTATTTACTTCACGCCAGCCACCTTTGCCATATTTAGAATAATGTGTAGGAAAATTATCTTCTGTTGTAAAAGGTACTATACCAGATGCAACATTAGTTCCTCTAATATTTGTCATATAATATACTCCACTTCTATCGTAGAACCAGTTTGAATATTATTAGATCTATATACTATATACTCGTCTTCGTATCCACTTGCATTTCTTAACATCAAACTAGTTTCTTCCATGTCACTAAATATAAAACCATTAATTTTAAACATAAAATCATTATGGTATTTAGCGGGGGCAACTATATAAAAATATTTACCTCCTGAGCAATTAAATACACAAGTATTTTCAGTAACGTTTTCAAATTCATTATCAAAGTTTAAGATTTCTTCTTGTGATAATTCAGTATTTGGAGAAACACCCCAATAAATTTTTTGTGCAAAAGAAATTTTTGTTGACGCACTTGCTTTATTTTTACCATCACTTACCGTAATAGTAAAGGTAGTATCATCTTCTATATTTGCATCTTCAATAGATAAATTACGTAAAGTACAATCTATTGTACCAACACCATTATTTATATATTGTGTTGTAACTTCTTTATTTACTTCCCACCATAAATCTACACATTCACAGCAGTAACCTTTTTCATAAATTTCACCACCGTATAATCTTACTTCTGGTTTGGCGTATAACAAGTAATCTAAAGCTTCTTGTACATTAGTAATTGCTGCAAAATTAATATTAGTATATTGAACATTTGATGCAACTAAATCTTTTTTAGTAAGAAAATTACCGGTAGTACCAATTAATTCAAATCTATCACCAATCCAAAGATATTCATCATATTGATTTTCTTCAGTTTTTGTAACATCTTCTTCTGCTTTTTTATTTATTAAATAAAAAGTACTTAAATCACCTTCTTCAGGTAATTCATCTAATATTACTACATTAAATTGATGAAGTTCTTTGAGAATACTATCAATTTCAGCTTTAGTATAAGAATTTTCTTCAGAAAATACTGGATATTCTTTTGCAGATTCCTTACTACCTTTACCATCACGAATTTCAGTATAGGTATGATCACCATCACCAAGTACATACCATAAACCTACTTTTTCTGCTTCTGCGGGATATATTGCATAAGCTTGAGTATCTAAAGGTATAACTTGAGTATAATAAGACCCACCTCTTTCATACTCAGAAATAGGTCTTATAAAACGATGAATTACTTTACTTTGAATAGAAGCCATTTATTATAAACTCATATAAAAACAGGTTTGTGTAACCAATATATTATTTACTTATCTTTCTTATTTATTTAGAACTTATGGAGTTATTTATCCACAAATTAACTAAACTACTATATATTTGTATTAGTTGCAATCTGAAATACATTCTTTCCTGAACAATAAAATAATTTACCTGTTATTTTATTATAAGACAATCTACCTGCACCTAATGCTTCAAGTGGTGTTATATCTGGTATTATTTGCCAACTACTTGTCTTACCATCATATTGTAAAACAGTATTAGAAGTAATATCAAAGATATAAGCGTCTGGGTTTGTTACACCTAAATTTTCATAAGTTGAATAAGGTTGAGAAAAAGTACTATATCCCCAAGAAGCAGCACCTTTAAAATTATTTAATACAGGATATGTATCACTCAATTGATCTAAATCAATAGTAATTCTTGTATTTTCATCTATTGTAGTGCTATTAAATTGTGAACAAGCTGCAGTAATAATATTACCGTTTCTTGTCATGTGAATAACTGTACCTATACCTATTGTACTTGATCCCCATGCAGCACTACTGGTAGGAATTGTCACGGTTGATGTTTTATCTGCTAATAAAATCTGATTGTAAGTAGTTGCTCCCATCTCATATGTACAATGATCTACTTTACAAATCCATTTATATTTACCAGAATTATTCCATGGTGAACGTATAAATGATAAAGTATGTTGTTTACCAGTAGCATCTGTGGCAAAAGCAGCAACCATACCAATTTGATCATCATCGCTATCTTTTGAGTATAAACGAACACTAACATCATATGTTGTATAAGATTTTGGACTTACAAATCCACAATAAGAGTCACTATTTCTAGGTTGTGTAATAGTATCTTTAACAGAGTCATACTGCCAAGCTGTTAAATCAGCAGATACAGCATTATCTACACCATTTAAATGAGAAAACTTTGTCCAGTTATTAAATACTTCTGCAAATGAAGGCATTGTATTTTTACAAATAGCTAAATCTTCAGCCGTTGTAACTACCATTCCTTCATTTAATAATGTTTGTGAAAATACACTTGTACCATTATGATATAAAATTTCGCCAGGGTTACCAGAAATAATATCTTGTTTAGCATCTGTCAATGTTTTGATACCCTGAGATGTAACTGGATTTGTTGAACCTGCGGTAGGTACTGTATCAAAAGTTAATTTATCTTGTTTGGTATCTAAACCTGCATTTAATTCATCTTCAGTTATAAAAGTAGAAACATCTATTTCATCTACCTTTGTAGCTAATCCTGCAGTTAATTCTTCTTTTGTAGCAAACTCTGAATAATCAATATTAGCGATAGCTTCTGCTAACATAGATTTATTAACAATTTCATCAGTAGCTACATATTTAGCATCTGTTTTACCATTAGTATAATAAATACCAGAAGGTGAAACATTTAATCTTGCACCGGTATTAGAAGCTTGGTCTTTAGAATAAATTTGAACAAATACTCCATCATTACCATTATTAACACCAACAAATGAAATTGTATTTTTAATAGTGTTAACAAATTGCGCACCACCACCAGACTTTTCATTAAAGATTAATGATTTACCATCTGTAGAATTTATAACATAATCCGTTTTATTTTTTAATTCAGTTTTTGTAGCTAATGCTGATAAATCTACATTTAAATCATAAAGATTAAATGGTTTACCATCTATATCTACAGTCGTAATAGTTTTTTTAACATTACCGTTATCAGTAAGTACAGTATCTAAAACTTTATCTGTAACTATTGCTGCGGTGTCATTAATTGTAACAATAGCTTTATCATAAACTATTGTACTTGTACTAAGGTTAGTATGATTTGTTGTTGAACCAAATTCAGCAACATCATATTTAGACATTCCTGCCAATCTAACAGCATTACCTTTAGTAGTTTTGCCTGCAAAAACATCATTATTATTTATAGCTAATGCTTTTCTACCAGGTGTACCCCATTGACTAAATTCTGCATAGTCACCAGTAGACTGCTTAGTATTTAATTGTTCATCTACATATGATAAATCTGCTTTTTTAGCATCTAATTCTTGTACATTTGTATCAATAATGTTTGTAAGATTTGCTACTTCATTATCAATACGCGTATTAATAGTAGTACTTTCTGTAGAAATATATTCATTTAATTCATTTGTTTTAGTAATTAAATCTGAATCTAAATCTGCAATATTACTATTTATTTGTTGTAATTTATTGTCCATTTGACGAATGGTATAATATGGACCTTTTTCACCAATAAATTTAAAAGATTTAGTATTAGCATTCCAACGATAATATGTTGTCGCATCTTCTTTAGTTTCATCGGCTAATACACAAATAATTGCTTGATCTGTTAAACCAGATGTATCATATGATTGTAAATCAGAATAAGTTCCAACTAAATCTGCAACATCAGATGAAGCTTCTATTGTTTCAATATTAGCTTTTATATCATCATCTGCTTTAATTCTTTCTTGTTTTTCGTTTTCAAGAGCAACTTCCAACTGATCGATGTTAGAAGCATTTTCAAAAACTTGCTCTTTTGTTTTTGGTGAAATAAATAATTGGTCTTGCAGTACTAATGACATAATTATTCTCCATCTAAGCTATTTACAAAGCGTACATCTACTCCAGCTTTAGCCCAAATTTCTGTTGCATCACCTTCAAAGGCAATCCATTCTGGTAAACCAGCAATTAAATGAATACCTTCTCCTAAAGTATCTCCTGTTTCAACTAATTCTGATAACTCTGGAACAATTAATCCATTTAGTTTGTTTACATCAATTTCAGTCCATTGGCCTTTATACCAAGTAACATGTTTTTTATCTTTTATGATTGTATAAGTATCACCTTCAGCAGCATCTTTTGGTAGATTTTCTTCTGTCATAACACTAGCTTTATATAATTTTGCAATAGTTACGTTTGAACCTTTAACAGTTACTGTACCACCAATTACATGAAAAGAAGCAGATGCGATTGAACCTGCAATACACTTATATACCTGATTAGGTTTTAATTTATTTGCCATTGTATACCCATTCGTTTCTAAGATTTATTAACTATTATATTAGAACTGAACTACACAAATTGATGATTTTTAATTGTATTTGGATAATAAAAAAGACGACTAGGTAAAAGGAGGGAAAAACCTTAGTCGTCTTATCGTAGTACGAATACTTCGACAATATTTAGAACAAATACAATTATATTTTAATCCATTTTTGAAATTGTACCGTAATATTATCATTTTCTTCTGGTAATTCATTTGTTTTATATTCAAATGGAACTCTTACCCAATCTTTTGATAAATAAGCATGTAAATCTACTGGAAACTTTACATACTCTTTTTCATTATTATTAAATTCTCTTTGTAATTCAGGTGAAATAATACGAGTAATATATAAAGTATTAACTTTGTTATTTTCTAAAACATATTTATAAATAGAGGCTCCTCCACATATAAATATTTTTTCAAAATTTGCACAAAAATCTAATGCACAATCAAAATCATTTATAGTAACATAACCACCTCTACAAGAAGTATTTATATCACTATATCCAAAATTAGCAGAAATAGTATCAGGTTTTGTATTATCTAATACAACATTTAATCTATCTGCTAATGGATATTTAGGTAAACCATGAAAAGTAGTTGCACCAAACAAACAAGGATATCCTTTAGTAATTTTTTTAAAATGATAAAAATCTTGTTTAGAATGCCAAGGCATTTTATCTTTTATCCCTATTATATCATTAGGACCAATAGCAAAAATAGCAGCCACTTCTTTAGTCATTATAATTCACCTCTTTTACGCAAAATTAATTCACGCCAACCAACATTATTTGATTTCTTTTTAACATACTTGTATACTTTGTGATTTTTCATTTCTTTCATTTGAGCAGTAATTCTAGCCGCACTTATATTATAACGTGCTTTATAAGTAGATGAAAGTGATTTTATAAAAGCTAAAATTTTTGGTGATACTAAACCCGCTTTATATAAAAAGATTTTGCCTAAAATAACAGTCTTTTTATCAAAATCAGCAGTATCTTGTTTTTCATAAAAACTACGAATTTGATTATAATTTTCTTTAGCATCTGGATATTGTTTGCATAAAGCTAATGCTTTTTCAAAAATCCTATTCATATTAGCAGATTCCAATAAAGCATCTGAACCTCTATCTTCATCTGGTATAACATCAGCTAAAGTTTTATCATTATCTGTACCACCTTCTATTTTATTATCTAAAGAGAATTTAAAGATAGAAGAATTTTCATTTTGTGTTGCTAAAAAAGCTTGGTGTTTACGTTCACCAGTAATGCTCATACGACAAATATAAATAAATTCTTTATAGAGCATTGGATTAAAAGTAACAGTTGATTCTTTCTTTAATCTATCAGGATAAAACCAACGAGTACGATAAAAATCACATATTTTACAATATTTTGCCCAAAACTCAGAAGTCCAATCCTCATTGTCTCCATCACTATTGGACATTCTAAAACCATTGTACTCAATATAACCTTTTAAATACTTAGCGATTGACTCAGTAACTCTATTAAATCTTTCTGGAGTTTCATTCATTATTGGTTGATTATTAGTAAGATACTCAATTTTTGCATTGTTATCTTCAATTTCTTTTAATTTATCAATATGTTCTTGTAATTCTTCATTGGTTAAACAAGTATAAATTAAAAGATTTTCATCATTTTTACAAGCATTAAAAAAAGCTTGAATATCTGTACAACCAGAATCAAAAAACTTCTTTAAATTTTGTTTACGATTAGTTCTTTTTGATATTTTAGCTTTTTTTATTTTAGCCATTACTCACTCCTTTGTTTAAAATCTGTTATGTCTCATATTTTAATTATACTTTTAAAAATACAAAAGCAATAAACTTCATTTTTTATGGTTATTGTTCCAAATAGTATATTATGAGAGACCTCCTAAATTTTTACTAGTTTGTCCACACATGAAATATAAATCATTCATATATGCACTCCATGCTGAAACTAAAGAATGAATATTTATTAAATTATCTAAAACATTATTATCTTCTGTGTAATAGTCAATGATATTTTCAGTTATTTTCTCTCCAATTCCTTTTGCTTTTTTAATAGCCATACGAGTTTGCTCTAATTTTTTCTTATTAATTAAAGTCTGAATCTTTTTTTCAAATAATTGAATCTGTGACCTAAAATAGGCTAAATCAATTAAACAAGAATGCCTTTTATTGTTTGAAAGATTTACAAAATTTTTAACATCTTTTAAGAAATTAACAAAATTTACAATATCTTGTTCTGTTTTAAATATATATTGTAATTGATTTGCTAATTCATCATAATTTAAACTTTCTACTTTTTCTATTTCAAATTCTTCTATCATGATTCGCTAAACTCCAATAACTCTTCAAGGCTCATACCTTTAGAATTTGCAATCAGTTGTGTTTGTTCCAAATATTTTTCCGAACCTTGATGAAAATGATGAGCATCACACAAAGAAACTAAGTTATTTACATTATATATTAAATCTTTTCTTTTACTTCTTAATTGTATATGATGTACTTGAGTTGCTTTTTTACCACAAATTACACATTTATGATTATCTCTTTTTAATACAAGCTCTCTAACTTCTTCCCATCTTTCTTTTGCTTTTTCATTTTGTTTTTTTAATTCAGTTTGTTTTAATTCACAATTTGTTTTCTTTAGAGAACATGTTTTCTTTAAAGCTGTGGTTTTAGCTAGTCCTTTGCTATTACTTTTCAAAGGAGTTTTCTTTAAAGTATATATTTTCTTTGGTTTCAGTGGTGTTTTCTTCATTTTATATGCCTAAGGGGGAAGTACTATCCCCTCCCCCTTTTATTTAGATGATATTCAACTTAAAATGGAATATCATCATCGTCTGCTATTGAAGTTGCATTGACTGTTTCTCTGGCTTCTGTGTATGACTTAATAGTATCAGCCATAATCTGTTTCATTTCAAGAATTTCAGTATCAGACGGCATTTTCCACAAATCTGGCATTGTGATTGCTTCATTTTCTTCTCTGAGTTTAGCTAAAACTTCTGGAGTAGGTTCAAATGTAGCAAAACCAATCTCTCTATCCCATCTACCATTTTCAGTAGGACGGCTAAATTTAATAATATTACTTTTTTCCATTTGTAACAAATCAGGAGTATCAGCATCAACGTAACGCTCAACTAACCATTTTGTTAAAAATGAACCATTTTGTTGTAAAATAGACACGTGAGCTTTGTCCCAATCATGTTTAACATCAGAATCTAATACAACAATTTTTGTATTTGAAGTAAGTTTAGGATCAAATAATGGAATTAAACCATATTTACCTTGAACAGATAATTGTTCTTCAGTAAATCCTTTTGCCAACAATGCACGTTTTGCTGCACAAATTGGGCATTCCATTCCTAATTTCTTCAAGTGCTGAGTTTGTTCAGTACATACAAAACGTTTATTTTGACCTGTACCGTTAACATCATTTAACCAGTGTGTACCAACTAAATAACTAAAGATATTATTTTCTTTACTATTTGGTTGTAACAACTTAAATTTTAATTCTTTTTTGAAGCCTTTGCCATTTTGAACCCAATCAATTCTTGGCAAATCTCCTGAAAACTCATTTTTTTCACTTCTATCGTTTAACACTTCATTCATCCATTCTACGTTAATTTGTTTTGGCATAATATTATTCCTATTCTAAAAAAAATTACAATATGTTTTAAAGAGTTTCATATCTCTCATATAAAATAGAAGTCTGAAAGTATAATTTTCTAAAAAATTAATTTTCCAAACACTAAATAGAACATACTACTTAACTCTTTCTACTAATTTAATTCCTTCTTGACGTAATGCTTCTTTTTGATCTTCACTATTATCTGATTTGTCAATAAATTGAGCCAATATACCTGCTTCATCCTCAACAACAATTTCTTCTTGTGCTTGACGATTTACTGAAATACGTGTAACATCAATAGAAACATCTTTTCCTTTAAAAGTATTTAATTTATTTTTGATTTCTTCTGTTAATAAAATATCTGTGCTTACTTCTACTTTTACATAATTATCAGAAGAAAGATTTAAGATATCTTCAATATTATCATCGTTAAAAATTAACCAATCTGGACAATTAAAAGACCTTCTTTCTACTTTATTTGTATCTGTATCATAAATGAGAATATTACGTCTAGAAATACCTTGATCTTTATATGACAATCGCTGTGTTGAACCAGCTATTTGAATATTTTTACCATAATTTCCACCACTATGATAATGTCCTTGTAATGTCATTTTGAAGTTACGTAATACTTCTAAATCTACACCTTTTTGTGTAAAAATGCCATTACCTAAATTTATACCAGAAAGTTCAAGATGTGAAAAAATAATTTTATTACTCTTATCTTCAATACTGTTCAAAAATGATTCAGCATATTCATCGTGTATACAATAAGGCATATATACAAAATTATCAATAAGAGTAGGCTGATCATAAACATTTACATTACTCCAATACTTAAAAGGCATTAGTTTATGTGAATAATGATTATTTAAATGACTTGATAAGTCATGATTGCCAACTATAATATCAAATTCACATACTTCTGATATTTTTTTAATAAATTCTGTTACAGCCATTAAGGTTTGACATGACATCATATCACCAACTGGACCCCAACAATCCCCTAAAAATACCACTTTATCAATATTTTCTTTTTTATATAAATCTATGATTACATCAGCACATTGTAAATGCTCTAATTCACGAACAGTAAAACCTTGTGGTGTAATATATGAAAAACGATGTGTATGATGAAAATGTATATCACCAAAAGCTAAAATTTTCATTATTGTTCTACCTCTGTTTTACCCATTATTTTTTTACAAATAATTTTATTAGGAATATGCTCTTTTACATCATTACTATTAGTAATCCACATTACTGATTCAATTTCTTCTGATTTATCATCAATAATATTGATTAATTGTTGAATTCCTAATGTATCAAGCTGTGCTTCTATTTCATCTAACCATAAAATATTAAATGATATTTGAGCAGTCATTTTTAATAAGTCATATAATGCAAATTGAATAGCTAAATTCAAACGTTTCTTTTCACCACCCGATAAGCTAGATACTGATTTTTTAATACCTTTACTATCTATTAAAATTTCTATAGATGCACCATTTAATTTTAATGTAACTTCTGTATTATCAAAAAACTTACTTATATAACGCTGCATAAATAAATTTAAACATTCAATGTCTTTATTTAATAGATAAGGACGTAATTCTCCTTTACTACCTAATAACTTATAAAAATAATCAGATAATTGTCTTTTGAATTCAAAATCTTTTATGATTTTATCAGCTTCTTCTATTTCTTTTTCTAAAGTTGATATTTTATCAAGATATTCTGTAATAGTTTTATTATTTTTAATCAATTCATTTTCATGATTTTTTAAAGAAGTTTCTATTTCAAAAATATTTTTTTCAATTTTAGATAGCTCTGCTTTTTTATTAACAATGCTTTGATTTACTGCTTTTATAGCATTTAAATTTTCAACTTTATCTTTATCTAAATTTTGAAAAGTTGAATTTTTATTAGACCATTCTTGACGTTTATTTTTGATTATTATTTCATTGGTCTCTATTTCTTTTTGTTTAGTGATTATCAAAGAATTTAATTTTTCTTTTTCTGTATTTTTTGATTGAATAGATGTAGAGTCTCTATCTAATGGCTTACCACAAGTTGGACATTTATCATCTCTAAACCATTTTTCAATCACCAGAATTTCTTTATTCGCATTATCTATTTCAAAATTAATCTTTTGATTAGCTAATTTTAACGAGTTAGCAGAATCAATAATTTCAGCTAATTCTTTTTGTAAAGAAGAAGTATCAGGAAATTGTTTGTTTTCTAAAATTTTAATCTCTTCTTGTAATTTTTCTATTTCTTTATTTAAAGTATTTTTATCTGTTAAAAGCTGATTATTAGTTGTATTTAACTTATTCAAATCAAAGTTACTAACTAAAGAAACAGAAATAGATTTTTCTTTTTCAAGCATATTTTTATATGTAGATAAGCTTCCAGTTAAATTACTTACTTTTAATTTATTCTCTTGTATTTCTTTATTATATAATTTAATATCTTTATTTGCTTCTTCTCTTACTTTATCCCATATAGAATAATCACGTATACTTTCTAAAACTTGCACACGTTGTTGAGGACTCAATTCTGAAAAAGCAGAACGAATATCATATGTCATCATAATTGTGCTATGTAATAGCTCAAATGGAATTTTTAATAATTGATTTATTCTAGATTGAGTATCTGCTATTTTATGACAAGATAAGTCTTGACCATCTATCTCTAATAAAAGATTATTTCCTAACTCTGAATCTTTTCTCGTACGAGTTACTTTTATTATACCTTGATCTGAATCAATATGTACTACTACTTTACAATTTTTTCCAACTTTGGCGTTTATAACTTCATCGGCTAATACTTCATTAGTTAAAGTATTTCCAGTTAAACACCAATAAAGTGCTGAAATTAATGTACTTTTTCCTGCTCCATTTGTTGAAGAAGGTTCGTCCATATTTATGCCTTCAATACTAAAAAGCCCTGGTTTAATTTCCAGGACTACTTTAGTTTGAATACTTCTGAAATTTTCGATTTCAATTTTAGAAATATTAAATTTGCTCATTAGTATCCTCTACTTCAGTGTCTTTATTACTAGAAGTAGGGGCATCTGAATTTTCTACTAATTTTTCTTCCAATTTAATATTAGCACCTGCAAATAAAGTTCTGAAAGTATAATCTCTTTCTAAACAATTTTTAATAATATTAAGAAGAGTCGTTTTACCAGATTTGGCTTCTCCTTCTACAGTAATAGTTAAATTACGAGTAATCATTTCATTTTGTGTGTTTAACTCATTTTCACTCATTTTTAGTTCTCCTTTTTGATTTATAATTCATCATTATCAACTTGTTCGTATAACTCATACGCATTACTGCAAAGCATGTCAAAAGTCAAAGGACGTTTTTCTGGATTTTCTTTAAAACGCTTATACTCTTCAATGCAATCCAATTCCATAGCAGTCATAAATAAAGAATTAAATAATGTTAATGCTTGTTGTGCTTTTTCTTCAGTATCAAAAACAGCCCAAGAAACAGATTTGTTTTTGAATTTATTACGAGAATGTTCTGCATCAACAGTTACTATATTCCATCCATATTGAGGTTTTAATTCTTTATATATTTCATCTGTTGATTTACCTTCAAAAGATTTCTTTTTCCAGTTTACACGTATACAACATACACCGTCTGGTTTTTTTAATACATCTCTTTCTTTTGGTACATTTGGTAAACCATTATAATAATAGTTAGTTTCACCTAATTTTATAAAATTACTTTCTATTTTTATTTTAGATTTTAAAAATTTTTCTCTTGCTTTTTCTACCCGTGCTAAAATTTTTTTATCTTTACTCAAAAATTCTGAATTTGAACTTATTGCATACATAAAATTCATTGCTGCCTACCTTTTTTATAATCTTCTACTAAGTCTTTAAATCCACAACATGATTTTCCAACGTAACTGAGGTTTAAAAAGTAATTAGCCATACACTGTAATTTAGAAGTACAATTTTTGCAAATTTTATCGCGAAAAATTTCTAATTCTTCAATATTTTTTGAAAATTCTTCTATTTCGTCATATTCTTTAAAGAAAAAGTTATTGTTTTCAAAAGTTTGTAGTCCATATTTACCATTTGGTAAAATAAATATATTTTTAACATTATAGTTATCTATTTGTAATATTTTGTCTAATTGTAATTTATTTTGAAATGCAAATTTCATTTTATTTGAATTTTTTAAAAAGTCTTTAATTTTATTTTCACAAAAAGTATAATCTTCTGTTGATTTTATATATGGCAATATTTCAAATGATTTTACTTTCATTGTATTTATATGATTAATCATTTGTATAGTGTCATCGTTGCAATAAATATCAAATGCTTTTAAGTTTATAATTTTATCACTTGCTACAGCAGCTTGAATATTACTAACCACCATTTTATTAGGATTTAAAAAATTATAAAGTACATTTATAACTTCACAGCTATTTATCAGAGATTTATTCACTTTAAAGAAAGAAGTAAAAACCTGTATTTTTTTACAGTAAATTTTACAAAGGTTATAAAGCATTTCAAAATAAAAATCAGATAGTAATGATATTTCACCTCCTGCAATGTTAATTTGCACAATATCATATTTTGTGCTTATCTCAGAAAGTTTATTATCTAGTGTCACTAAATCCAAAGTATTTTTATCATTTTTAATAGAATGATATAAGCAATACGAATAATTTATATCGCATCTATATAAAGGTAATATATGTACTCGTATTGCTTTTTTCATTTATTTGTCTTTAAAATTAATTTGTATTACAGTTGGTTTATGATCTTCTGTTTCAAGCATTTCTACAGAAGCTACTGCTAATTCTTCATTTTCATTATATACTTCTATGCCATTTTGATCATATATTTTATTTCCAGATATATAATTTTTAGATTCATCATAAGCTGTCAAAGATTCAACTTTTACTAACTTAGTATCAGCTGGAATAACTACTTGAGTATCAGATATATTTATAATCGTTATTTTTAACTCTTTGTCTTTTTCATTACTAAAAACACCAGATGATACAAAAATGTCATCTGAAAATACTTTATCTTTAAAAAACAATATTTCTTCTTTTCTAGTAGAGAACTTTATTTGTGTATTAAACATATTTTTTGAAAAAGCATTTAATACCAAATCTTCTGTACAAGCTAAATATTTAACATTATCTTCAATTACTACTTTAAACATAATATTTTCCTTAAATTACAGTTTCTTCAATAAGTTGCTTATCACATAATGCACATTTATTAGAATCTAAATAAGTTGCATAAGATAAGGGATGTCCACATTCATTTAATTGCATTTCAATCTCATTGTCTGTGGTTAATTCTGCTTTTTTATCTTTATTTCTAATAGTTATTTGCATATGTCTATCATCATTAAAATTTCTATATAAAGTATCTGCTCTATATTGAATATTAAACAACTTAGTCCACATATGTTCTGATTCATCTTGTTTAAATTTTGTCAAAAACTTTAGAAATTTATCACGAGTAGTTAAAAAACCAGGTAATCTTTCATTCATTTCTTCTTTTGTACAGTCTCCTAGTCCACACTGTTTAAAAAAGAAAGCAGTATGAAATTCTTCCATCATTTGTTTAAATGACAATTCACCAGATAAATATTTGTCTATACAATCATCTGATAAAATCGTAGTCGTATTAAATTTGATTTCTGGATACAATTTATGTAAATTTTTCATATGATACTTCCAATTATCTTCCATTTTTTTAGTATGAAATCTTCCTAATGTATCATAAGAAGTTAATATCCATAAACCCTCTTTTTGTTTAAAATATTCTAAACTTTTATATAAATCTTCTTGATTACCTATTGTTAATGTTGCATATATCCAAACTTCACGTATATATTTATTTTCCAATAACCATGCAGTTTCTTCCATTAATTTAAAAAATAATTCTTTTATTTCAGGAGTATTTAATTGGCCTTGAAAAAATTCTCCACCTAAATATGAAATAACATCATATTCGTCATATATAGATAAATCAGATATTTTATCTAAAATTAATTGTAATGACTTTAATTTTACATGATTTGGAGTAAGAAGATTGTTTTTTCCTAGATAACAAAACTTACACTTAGAGTTACATTCTTCCCATATTTCAAATTGTAATTGTTTCTTCATAATAACTCCTTATACATAAGCATCTTCATCTAGATTTTCTAAATCACATAATAAACATTTATCACAATCTGTATAACATTTATATAAAGTACTGTGTCCACAATTAGGATTAATTATTTCTTTACCATCAGATAGAGCGGGTTGATATAAATAGCTATCATCTTTTCTATCTCTTAGACCTGTATATTTAAACTTACATGAATTTTTTGTAGAATGTAAAAAGGATAAATACGTACTATAATTACTTTCTTTTAAATAATTCAAAAATCTTAAAAAATCTGGTCTATTAAAATTAAAATCAGTTAAATTCAAGCCGGTATGAATAGGGTGTGGATATAAAAAAGTTAATACATTTCCTGGAATATATTTGTTTTCAAACTCAGATACTGTAAATTTATTATCTTTCCATAAATCTATTAAGTATTGAGTAAGAATCATTTGTACACCAACACAATAGTCATATCTATTATGAAAGTCATTAATATTTTTAAGCACTAACTGTTTATCTTCTTCATTTTTAAAACGATATTTTAAATCAAAAGAAAAATTAACATCTACATATTGTATACCAACACTATTTACTATTTTATCAATAACTTTATATAAAAATTCTGGATTATAAAGACCATTTGTAACAGTAGAATACTTGCAACTTGGATTTTTAGATACTTTTAAAACCTTTTCAATTATTACATCTATCAATTCAAGAAAAGACTCTTGTAAATCTTTATCTGTAATAAAGTATAATTCGCCTCCAAGTAAAGAAATACCAAAAGAAAATTGATTTTCCCAATCTATTAGTGTGATATTTTTCTTAATTCTATCTAACCAGAGTAATTGCTCTTCTTTTGAATAAGGTCTTCTTTCTTCTCTTAAACAAAAAGCACAATTATTACAGCAATTTGGCCATACTCCATACTGTACCATGCTATGATTTTTAAATTTGTTTCCTAAAATCATTCAAATTCTCCAAAACTTTCAAGAATTTCTTGTGCTAAGTCTGCCATTTTAATATCAGAATCTATAAATCCTAATTCATTAGAATTTTTTTGTCCTGGGGTTAAGTAATAATTTTCTTTATTTCTTCTATTAAATAGTTTTTTACGTTCCCCATCATAAATATAATCTAATTCACTACAATGTAAATCTCGTATTAAAAATGTAGAAGGATTAATTACTCTATCTTGTATAACAGTTTTTAATAAAAATTTACTAAAGCTCTCTTTAGTTGGAAAAAAGTCAGGAATTGCTTTATACATTCCTTGTTTATCATAGAAAAATCCAGATTGAGGTTCGTTATAATCTATAAAAGTATGATATTTTTCACAAAAAGCTTTAATATCAAACTCATTATTTAGTACAGCATCAATAAAAAATTGAGTCATAATTGTTTGAGTATGTATTTTTAATTCTGGATAAGCTTCATGTAAAAATAGCATGTTATCTTCCCATAATTTTTTACGTTTTTCGGTATAAAATCTATATTTTATGTCATATGATGTACAAAGCATCACTTTATCTAATATATTTTTATCACGTAAGTAATCTAAAAAAGGAATTA
>Ga0233366_1000359_pt1 | contig 16361 bp, 10 predicted proteins | sample ElkDunMinimDraft_23_FD_191536 | JGI IMG/M metagenome (GOLD analysis project Ga0233366, IMG submission 191536) | Fecal eukaryotic communites from dung pellets of Tule Elk in California, USA - Elk Dung C4 | ecosystem: Host-associated > Mammals > Digestive system > Large intestine > Fecal | place...
ACGCCGGCTCTCGACACCTAAACTGCCAGATTCCGATCAGATAAGGCTCGTGAGCGCCATCCATGGCGCCCACGAGCCCCAGGGATGGGTTTACGGCGTGTCCCGCCAACCCACCCACACCGACCCGCTTCCGAGAGTGTCACCGCCAACGGCTTTTAAAGGGCGTGCGCAGTGGACGTTGCTGCCCTGCCCCTTGCGGTGTGACGGGCGCTTCACTAGCCTTCGCCGGTCTGTCACCACCCAAGGATGTCCCCGTGAACCACCGCCCGCTCCTGCTGGCCCTGGCTGTCAGCGCTGCCGCACTGACGCTGGCGGCCTGCCAGAAGGAAACGACCCCGGCCGATGCCCCCGCCGCGGCTGCTGCCACCCCGACCGAAACCGCGGACCAGTTCATCGCCCGCGTCAACGCCGAGTACAAGGCCATGTACCCGGAAATGACCTCGGCACAGTGGCTCTCCTCGACCTACATCAACGAGGATTCCGAGCGCGTGGCGGCCAAGGCCAACGAACGCTGGCTCACCGTCCTCAACGGCTGGATTACCCAGGCCGGCACGTATGACGGCAAGCCCATGAGCGAGGATACCAAGCGCCAGATCCACCTCCTCAAACTCATGACCTCCATGCCCGCCCCGCGCGACCCGGCCAAGCTCTCCGAGCTCACCCGTATCGCCAGCCGCATGGAAGGCGCCTACGGCGCGGGCAAGTACTGCACCGATGATGCCAACCCCGCCACCTGCCGCCAGCTTGGCGACCTCGAACAGGTCCTCGCCCGCAGCCGCGACTACGACAAGCAACTGGACGCCTGGCAGGGCTGGCACGCCACCACCAAACCCATGCGCACCGACTACCAGCGCTTCGTCGGCCTCGTCAACGAAGGTGCCAAGGAAATGGGCTTCGCCGACGCCGGCCAGATGTGGCGCAGCGGCTACGACATGCCCCCCGAGCAGATCGGCCCGGAAACCGACCGCCTGTGGGAACAGGTCAAGCCCATGTACGAACAGCTGCACTGCTACGCCCGTACCAAGCTTGACACCACCTACGGCAAGGACAAGGCTGAAACCGAGGGTGGCCTGATCGCCGCCCACCTGCTCGGCAACATGTGGCAGCAGGACTGGTCCAACCTGTGGGACCAGCTGGAACCGTATCCCGGCGCCGGCAGCCTGGACATCACCGCCGCACTGGAAAAGCAGTACCAGACCAACCTCAGCGGCGCGCTGGCCAAGGCCGGTGGCAACAGCGCCACCGTCGAAGCGCAGTTCAAGGCGCAGCGCGAGGCCGAACTGCGTACCGCCAAGCAGATGACCGAACGTGCGCAGGACTTCTACGTCTCGCTCGGCATGCCCGCGCTGCCCAAGTCGTACTGGGACAAGACCCAGTTCATCAAGCCGCTGGACCGCGACGTGGTCTGCCATGCCAGCGCCTGGGACATGAATATGGATGGCGACGTGCGCACCAAGATGTGCATCAAGCCTACCGAAGAGAACTTCACCACCATCTACCACGAGCTGGGCCACATCTATTACGACCTGGCCTACAACCCGCTGCCGCCGCTGTTCCAGGGCGGTGCCAACGATGGCTTCCACGAAGCGATCGGCGACACCATCGTGCTGGCGATGACCCCGCAGTACCTCAACTCCATCGGCCTGGTCGACAAGCCGCAGGAAAGCCGCGAGGCCACCATCAACGCGCAGATGCGCATGGCCCTCAGCGGCGTGTCGTTCCTGCCGTTCGGCCTGATGATCGACCGCTGGCGCTGGGGCGTGTTCGACGGCTCCATCACCCCGGACCACTACAACCAGGCATGGTGGGACCTGAAGGCCAAGTACCAGGGCGTGGCCCCGGTGGGCGCGCGCGGTGAGGAGTTCTTCGATCCGGGCGCCAAGTACCACGTGCCGGGCAACACCCCGTACACCCGCTACTTCCTGGCGCGCATCCTGCAGTTCCAGTTCTACAAGGGCCTGTGCGATGCCTCCGGCTACAAGGGCCCGCTGCACCAGTGCAGCTTCTACGGCAACAAGGAAGCCGGGCAGAAGTTCTGGGCGATGCTGAGCAAGGGTGCCAGCCAGCCGTGGCAGGCCACGCTGCGTGAGATCACCGGTGGCGACAAGCTCGATGCGGGTCCGATGATCGAGTACTTCACCCCGGTCAACGACTGGTTGAAGCAGCAGAACCAGGGCCAGATGTGCGGCTGGAAGGCACCGGCGGCCACCGCCGCGGCCGCCCCGGCCGCGACCGCACCGGCGGCACGCTGACCGGGCGCTGGGGCCGGCCGTTGGTCGGCTCCATCGCTGCATGAGAAAAAACCGGCCGAAAGGCCGGTTTTTTCTTGAATGCAGCCACGCATGGCGTTGCTCTACCCGCCCGGCCTCAGGATTTCGTCGGGGTCTTCAGGCTGGCCGCAAGTTCGGTCTTGAACTGCTCGAAGTCCTTGCCATCGGCCTTGGCCTCGGCATGCGCGGCGTCCTTCAGTGCATCCGAATACACCAGGCGCACCGGCGTGCCCTGGCGTTCGTGCAGTTCGGCGGCCTGCATGATCAGCGCCAGCACGTGGGCGGCACTGGGGGTCTGGCCGGCGATACGGCCGTCCATGCCCAGCACCCATTCGCCGTCGCGGCGCACCACGCCGGCCAGAAGCGTGCGCTGCTGGTCGCGCAGTTCCGCATGCGGTTCGACCGGCGAGGCGGCGGCCTGCTCACGGTTGGCGGCCTGGGTTTCGCGGCGCCGGCGAATGTCGCGGCGCAGTTTGGAGGTGGTCGACATCAGGAACGTCCGGACTGCATCAAAGCGGGAAGGATACCGCACGCGCCTCTCCACGCCCGGCCATGCCGGTGCAGCAAGCCCTGCAGACGTGGCCGGGCGTGGCGGCTCATTCGATCGGGGTCAGCACCGCACGGCGTTGTTCGCAGTGGTGTTCCCAGTACCAGAAACTGGCCCCCACGGCGAAGAAGCCGGCGTAGCCCAGCGCAAGATGCAGCGGCTTGGCACTGAGCAGCGGCGAGACCACACCGGCCACCACGGTGTTGATCATCAGCTGGATGAACATCTGCATCGACGAGGCCAGCCCGCGCTGGTGCGGGTACATGTCCAGCACCGCCAGCGCCAGGATCGGGAAGATCAACGCCATGCCCACGCCACCGAGGAAGATCGGCAGCACCGCCCACGGCAGCATGATCTGCGGCACCGCGAGCACATAGCCGAGGTTGAGGGCCGCCGAGACCGCGCACAGGCCGAAGCCGATGCCGATCTGGCGCTGCGCGGTCAGGCGCCCGGCCATGCGCCCGGACAGGAACGAGCCCATCGTCATGCCGCCGATGGTGGGGATGAACAGCCACGCAAAGCCGCCCTCGCCCAGCTTGAGGTGCTGCATGACGAACACCGGCGCCGAGGCGATGTACAGGAATATGCCGGAGAAGTTGAACGCACCGGCCGCCGCCAGCCGCAACAGGCGCGGGTTGGAGCCCATGCGCAGGTAGCTGCGCAGCAGTTGACGCATCGACAACGGCGTGCGTGCGTCCACCGGGTGGGTTTCGGGCAGCCACTTGCCCGTGGCCAGCAGCAGGATTACCCCGAACAGCACCAGGAACCAGAAGATCAGCGGCCAGTCGCCCCCGCCGAGCAGGATCCAGCCGCCGATGATCGGCGCGATCGCCGGAGCCACGCCGAAGATCATCGACACCTGGCTCATCAGCCGCTGTGCGTCGGCCCCGTGGTACAGGTCACGGATCACCGCACGGCCGACGATCACCCCGACCCCGGCGGTGACGCCCTGCAGCGCGCGGAACACCAGCAGCGTGGTCATGTCGCGCGACAGCGCGCAGCCGATCGAGGCGCCGATGAACAGCACCAGCCCGCCGATGATTACCCGCTTGCGCCCGAACGCATCGGACAGCGGGCCGTGCGCCAGGCTCATCAGGCCGTAGAACAGCAGGTACACGCTGATGGTCTGCTGCACCGCCACCTGGTCCACCTGCATGCGCTCGCCCAGCAGCAGGAAGGCCGGGAAAATGGTGTCGATCGAGAACGGACCGAACATCGCCAGGCCTGCAAGCAGCAGGGCCAGGCGGCGGGTCGAGGGCGAGGCGGGCGTCATGCGGTCTTCCGTCTGGACCATGCGCAAATGCACGGCGGGCGCCAGCCCGGAACGGGCGGCGCCAGATGAATACGAGGATCCGGCCATGATAGGCCTTTGCCGGCCCCCGCACCATGCCACCGGCCCCATTCCGGGGCGTCTGGCGGCCCCCATTCATCCCGCGTAGGGCCGCAGCCGGCAAAGCCGCTGGGCTATAATCGCCGGGCTACATGGTGGGAGAAGCGGCGCTTTGTTTGGAAGCACCCGCTGCCGAAGGCGCAACGCCCGTAATCGCTCAGGCCCGATACCACCCGCATCAAAACTCTGGAGAGACCGGCCACTGCCGGCGCCGAAGGGGCACGAAGCACGCAGATGCGCGCTTTTAAACTCTCAGGCAAAAGGACAGAGGGGCACCCAGGAAGACCGCAGGGTCCGGTGGTTCGCGCGCGCGTGCGATGCACCCCGGCCAGGCAGACTTCCAAACGTGCGTGCCCACTCTTCGAGATGCCAGCCATGTCCCAGAATACTTCCGTCCCGCGTGCCCCTTCCCTGCGCGAGCTTGAACACAGCCACGCGTTCGTCGAACGCCACATCGGCCCCAACGACGCCGAAATCGCGCAGATGCTCGACGTGGTTGGCCACGCCTCGCTGGACGCACTGACCGATGCGATCGTGCCCGCCGGGATCAAGTCGCCGGCGGCGCTGGCATTGCCCGAGTCGCTGACCGAAGTGCAGGCACTGGCGAAGATCCGCGCCATCGCCGACAAGAACCAGGTGTTCCGCACCTTCATCGGCCAGGGCTACTACGGCACGCTCACCCCGAACGTGATCCTGCGCAACGTGCTGGAAAACCCGGCGTGGTACACCGCCTACACCCCGTACCAGGCCGAGATTTCGCAGGGCCGCATGGAAGCGCTGATCAACTTCCAGACCCTGTGCGCCGACCTGACCGGCATGGAAATCGCCAACGCCTCGCTGCTGGACGAAGCCACCGCGGCAGCGGAAGCGATGACCCTGGCCAAGCGTTCGGCCAAGAGCAAGTCCGACACCTTCTTCGTGCACGACGCGGTGCACCCGCAGACGCTGGAACTGCTGCGCACGCGCGCCGAGCCGATGGGCATCGTGCTGCGCGTGGGCACCCCGGCCGAGGCCATGGAAGCAGAAGCCTACGGCGTGCTGCTGCAGTACCCGGACACCTTCGGCCATGTGGGTGACTACAAGGCGCTGGCCGATGCCGTGCACGCGCGCGGTGGCCTGGTTGCCGTGTCCACCGACCTGCTGGCACTGACCCTGATCGCCGCCCCCGGCGAATGGGGCGCGGACATCGTGGTGGGCAACTCGCAGCGGTTCGGCGTCCCGTTCGGTTTCGGTGGCCCGCATGCCGCGTTCATGGCCTGCCGCGACGCCTACAAGCGCTCGATGCCGGGCCGCCTGATCGGCGTGTCGGTCGACGCCCAGGGCAACGCGGCCTACCGCCTCACCCTGCAGACCCGCGAGCAGCACATCCGCCGCGAGAAGGCCACCTCCAACATCTGCACCGCGCAGGTGCTGCTGGCAGTGATGGCCTCGATGTACGCGGTGTACCACGGTCCGGAGGGCCTGACCCGGATCGCCCGCCGCACCCACCGCCTGGCCGCGATCCTGGCCAGTGCGCTGCGCGCTGCCGGCGTCAACGTGGGCGAGCACTTCTTCGACACCCTGCACGTCAAGGACATCGATGCCAAGGCGATCCACGCCAAGGCCGCCGCCGCGCGCATCAACCTGCGCGCGATCGACAGCGAAGCGGTTGGCATCAGCCTGGATGAAACCACCACCCGCGAGGACATCGTGGCCCTGGGCCAGCTGTTCGGTGCCACGGTGGACGTGGATGCCCTGGACGCCCGCACCGCCGACGCGCTGCCGGCCGGCCTGGTGCGCACCAGCGCATTCCTGACCCACCCGGTGTTCAACACCCACCACAGCGAACACGAGCTGCTGCGCTACCTGCGTTCGCTGGCGGACAAGGACCTGGCCATGGATCGCACCATGATCCCGCTGGGCAGCTGCACCATGAAGCTCAACGCCACCGCCGAGATGATTCCGGTGACCTGGCCGGAGTTCGCCAACATCCACCCGCTGGCCCCGGCCGCCCAGGCCACCGGCTACAAGGAACTGATCGAGAGCCTGGAAGCGATGCTGGTGGAATGCACCGGCTACGACGCGGTGAGCCTGCAGCCCAACTCGGGCGCGCAGGGCGAGTACGCCGGCCTGCTGGCGATCCGCGCCTACCACCGCTCGCGCGGTGACGACCACCGTGACGTGTGCCTGATCCCGGATTCGGCGCACGGCACCAACCCGGCGTCGGCGCAGATGTGCGGCATGAAGGTGGTGGTGACCAAGACCGACGCCAACGGCAACGTCGATGTGGAAGACATCCGCGTCAACGCCGAGAAGTACAGCGACCGCCTGGCCGCGATCATGATGACCTACCCGTCCACGCACGGCGTATTCGAGGAAGAGGTGGTGGAGATCTGCGAGATCATCCACAAGCACGGCGGCCAGGTGTACACCGACGGCGCCAACATGAACGCGCTGGTCGGCGTGGCCAAGCCCGGCAAGTGGGGCTCGGACGTGTCGCACCTGAACCTGCACAAGACCTTCTGCATTCCGCACGGCGGCGGCGGCCCGGGCGTGGGCCCGTGTGCGGTCAAGTCGCACCTGGCGCCGTTCCTGCCGGGCAAGCTGGGCGACAACGGCCCGGTGGGCATGGTCAGCGCGGCCAGCTTCGGCAGCGCCTCGATCCTGCCGATCAGCTGGATGTACATCACCCTGATGGGCACCGCCGGTCTGCGCAAGGCCACCCAGGTGGCGCTGCTCAACGCCAACTACATCGCCACCCGCCTGGCCCCGCACTTCAAGACCCTGTACACCGGCCGCAACGGGCTGGTGGCACACGAGTGCATCCTGGACGTACGCCCGCTGGAGAAGACCTCCGGCATTGCCGCCGAGGACGTGGCCAAGCGTCTGATCGACTTCGGCTTCCACGCCCCGACCCTGAGCTTCCCGGTGGCCGGCACGCTGATGGTGGAACCGACCGAAAGCGAATCGCTGCACGAGCTGGACCGCTTCATCAACGCGATGATTCAGATCCGCGAGGAGATCGCCGCGATCGAAGACGGCCGCCTGGACCGCGAGGACAACCCGCTCAAGCACGCCCCGCATACCGCCACCGCGGTGTCGGCCAGCGAGTGGGCGCATGCCTACCCGCGTGAGCTGGCGGCCTTCCCGCTGGCCAGCCTGCGCCAGCAGAAGTACTGGCCGCCGGTAGCGCGCGTGGACAACGTGTACGGCGACAAGAACGTGATGTGTGCGTGCATCCCGGTGGATGCGTACAAGGAAGACGAGGGCGTGGAGGTCTAAGCCTCCCTGCCCTGTCGCAACAGGAAACGGCCCGCGCAAGCGGGCCGTTTCTGTTTGCCGGATGCCCCGTCGCACACGATGCCGATCGGTGAGGTGATGAGCCGGCCAGCGGCCGGCACTACCGTCAATCAGCCTGGCGGCTGGCGCGCACGCGGCGCGTGACTTCGCTGCTGATGGCGATCACCGCGGTCAGCGCGGCCATCGACAGGAACTGCAGGCGGGTGTGCGATTCGGACAGCAGCAGGCCGAAGATCAGCGCCAGCACGCCCAGGCCGATCACGGTGAGGTAGGGGTAGCCGGCCATGCGGAACGGCAGGCGGGTGCCGTCACGGTTGGCGCGGTGGCGCAGGATCAGCTGCGACAGCAGCGAGATGGTCCACACCAGCAGGCAGGTCGAGCCGACGATGTTGAGCAGCACCGGCAGCACCTTGTCCGGGAACAGCAGCTCCATCACCGTGGCCGCGAAACCGAACAGCACGCTGGCCAGCACCGCGCTGATCGGCACCTGGCGCGGGTCGGTCCAGCCCAGCACGCCCGGGGCCTCCTGGCGCTGGGCCAGCGAGTACATCATGCGCGAGGCGCCGTAGAGGTTGGCATTGAGCGCCGACAGCAGCGCGATCACCGCGATCAGCGTGATCGCCGTGGCCGCACCGGGAATGTTGGCCACCTGCAGCACCGCCGCGAAGGGCGACTTCAGCGCTTCGCTGGTCCACGGCACCACGGCGATGATCACGCTGAGCGAACCGATGTAGAACACCAGGATGCGCCAGGCCACGGTGCGGATGGCGCGCGCGATGCTGCGTTCGGGGTCTTCGGTCTCGGCCGCGGCCACCGCCACAATCTCGGTGCCGCCAAAGGCGAACACCACCACCAGCAGCGCCGCGCCCACACCGGCCAGGCCCTTGGGCGCGAACCCGCCATGCGCGGTGAAATTGGACAGGCCCGGCGAGGCCACGTCCGGCAGCCAGCCCATCAGCAGCGCCACGCCGATCAGGATGAAGCCGATGATCGCCACCACCTTGAGGATCGCGAACCAGAATTCGAACTCGCCGAAGTTCTTCACCCCAAGCAGGTTGATCGCAGTGAAGAACAGCATGAAGGCCAGTGCGGCCATCGGCACCGGTACCGCCGGCCAGACCGTGGCCAGCAACCCGGCCGCGCCCACCGCTTCGGCGGCGATCACGATCACCAGCTGCACCCACCACAACCAGCCCACGGTGGCCCCGGCGGTGGCGCCCATGGCGTCGGCCGCGTACACCGAGAACGCACCACTGGTCGGCTTGGCCGCGGCCATCTCGCCCAGGGCGTTCATCACGATGATCACCAGCGCGCCGGCGACCAGGTAGGACAGCAGCACCGCCGGTCCAGCCGCCTGCACGCCCACGCCCGAGCCCAGGAACAGGCCCGCGCCGATCGCGCTGCCCAGCCCCATCATGATCAGCTGGCGGGGCTTGAGCGCGTGGCCCGGGCGGGGAGCGGCTGGCGTCGGAGTCGGGGATGCGGGCATCGGAATCGCTTGGCGGGCAACAAGTGCCACACGATACCTGTTCGGCCGGGCTGCGGCATAGGCCACAGGGCCCAGCCGGGCCTAGCGGTCGCGCTCGCCGATCTGCGCGCGGTAGCCGCGCGGGGACACCCCCACTTCGGCCTTGAACTTGCGGGTGAACGCGCTCTGGTCGGTGAAGCCGCAGGCCTGACCGATGCTGGCGATGCTGTCGCCGCCGTGCAGCAGGTGCACCGCCATCTGGATGCGCAGGCGGGTGAGCACCTGCTGCGGGGTCATCTGGAACACCTTGCGGAAGGTGCGCTCCAGCTTGGACAGCGAAAACCCCGTGATGTCCAACAGCGTCTGCATGCGCACGTTCTCGGCGTAATGCGCGTTCAGGTGCGCCAGCGCCAGCCGCAGCTGCTCGTACTGGGTGCCCAGGCTGTCCTTCTGGCCGAGGTCGCGCGAAATGCCGATCAGCCCCTTGACCTGCCCGTCCACCAGCAGCGGCCGCTTGCAGGTCAGGCACCAGCCCGGCTCGCGGTTGGCGAACAGGTGCAGCTCCATCAGGTTCTCGATCACCCGTCCGGCCAGCACCTGTTCGTCCTGGCTGGCGTAATCGGCCCCCAACCCGGTGGGATAGATCTCCGCCGCAGTGCGCCCGATCACCTCCTTGCGCGACTTCAGGCCCAATCGGCGCAGCATGGTCTGGTTGATGTGCGTGTAGCGCCCGTCGCGGTCCTTCATGAAGAACAGCACGTCGGGGATCGCGTCAAACAGGGCTTCGATGTCGGCAGGTTCTACGCGCATGCGGCAGACAGGGGGCGGGAGATTCGGGCCAAGGATACCCGTCCGGGTGCGCGCCACCCAGCGCCCGGGCGCCGGATGTGAAGCGCGGGTGGATGCGCGCCGGTCTTTTCGCACCCGCGATTAACGCCGTGCACGCCAGTGTAGGGGTTGCCTTCACGCCAGCCCGGAGCCGCCACATGGCCGCCAGCAAGCCCCGCACCAAACCCGCATCTCCCGCCGACAGCCGCGGCCAAGGGGACGAACTGCATCAGCACGCCGGTGGCACCCACCCGCCGCTGACCACCAACCAGGGCATTGCGGTCGCCGACAACCAGAACTCGCTGCGCGATACCCCGCGCGGGCCGACGTTGCTGGAAGACTTCATCCTGCGCGAGAAGATCACCCACTTCGACCATGAGCGTATCCCCGAGCGCATCGTGCATGCCCGCGGCAGCGCGGCGCACGGCTATTTCGAGCTGACCCGGTCGCTGGAAGAGTTCACTCGCGCGCGCGTGCTGACCGAGGTGGGCGTGCGTACGCCGGTGTTCACCCGCTTCTCGACCGTGGCCGGCGGCGCCGGTTCGGTGGACACCCCGCGCGACGTGCGCGGTTTCGCGGTGAAGTTCTACACCCGCGAAGGCAACTGGGACCTGGTCGGCAACAACATCCCGGTGTTCTTCATCCAGGACGCGATCAAGTTCCCCGACCTGATCCACGCGGTGAAGATGGAACCGGACCGCGCCTTCCCGCAGGCGGCCAGCGCGCACGACACCTTCTGGGACTTCGTGTCGCTGATGCCCGAATCGATGCACATGATCATGTGGGCGATGAGCGACCGCACCATCCCGCGCTCGCTGCGCACCATCGAAGGCTTCGGCATCCACAGTTTCCGCCTGCTCAACGAGGCCGGTGAATCCACCTTCGTCAAATTCCATTGGCGCCCCAAGCTGGGCATCCAGTCCACGGTGTGGGACGAGGCGGTGAAACTGCAGAGCGCCGACAACGACTTCCACCGCCGCGACCTGTTCGAGGCGATCACCGGCGGCGACTTCCCCGAGTGGGAACTGGCCGTGCAGCTGTTCACCGAGAAAGATGCCGAGGCGTTCCCGTTCGACCATTTGGACTCGACCAAGATCATTCCCGAATCGCTGGTGCCGCTGACGGTGATCGGGCGCATGGTACTGGACCGCTGGCCGGACAATTTCTTCGCCGAAACCGAACAGGTGGCCTACTGCCCGGCCAACGTGCCGCCGGGCATCGACTTCAGCAACGACCCGCTGCTGCAGGGCCGGCTGTTCTCCTACCTGGACACCCAGCTCAGCCGCCTGGGCGGGCCGAACTTCCACCAGATTCCGGTCAATGCGCCCAAGTGCCCGTTCGCCAACCACCAGCGCGACGGCCACATGCAGATGCAGGTGCCCAAGGGCCGCGTGGCCTACGACCCCAGCTCGCTGCAGGACGACACCCCGCGCGAAACTCCCGAGGGCTTCCCCAGCCATGCCACGGCCCCCGACGACGGGGTCAAGGGTCGCGTGCGCGCAGCCAGCTTCGCCGACCATTACAGCCAGGCGCGGATGTTCTTCCGCAGCCTGGAGGCGCCCGAACAGGCGCATCTGGCGTCGGCGCTGGTGTTCGAGTTGTCGAAGGTGGACACCGTCAAAGTGCGCGAGCGCACGGTAAGCCACCTACGCAACATCGATGACGCGTTGGCCAAACGCGTGGCAGCGGGTCTGGCGATGCCTGCCCTGCCCGATCCCGCGCCGACCGCCACCCCTGCGAAGGATTTCCCGAAGGCGCCGGAAGTGCGCGTGATCGGCCGTACCAAAGACCTGCTCAAAGGCCGCTGCATCGGCATCCTGTTCGACGAAGGCTCCGACGCGGGGTTGATCGGCAACCTGCGCAAGGCGGCCGAAAAGGCCGGTGCGAAGGTCAAGCTGGTCGCGCCGAAGATCGGCGGCGGCAAGCTCACCGATGGCAAGACCCTGGCGGCCGATGGCCAGCTGGCGGGTACCCCGTCGGTAGTGTTCGACGCGGTTGCGGTGGTGCTCAGCAACGAAGCGGCCAAGCGGCTGCTGAAGGAATCGGCGGCCATCGATTTCATCGCCGACGCCTGGGCGCACCTGAAGGCGATCGCCGCCGACGAGGGTGCACAGGCGCTGCTCAAGGCGGCCCGCGTGGGCAATGACCCGGGCGTGGTGGAAGCCGAAGATGCCAAGGCCTTCGTGACCGCAGCGGCAACCCGCCAGTGGGCGCGTGAACCCAAGGTCCGCATGCTGGCCTGATGCATCGCAGACCCGACAGGAGACATCCCATGCCCCGTGGTGACAAATCCAGCTACACCGACAAGCAGAAGCGTCAGGCCGAACATATCGAAGAAAGCGAGAAGGATGAGGGCCGCAGCGAAGCCGCGGCCGAAAGGATCGCCTGGGCCACCGTCAACAAGCAGGATGGCGGTGGCAAGAAGGGAGGGGGAACCAGGAAGGCAACGAAGAAGACGGCGAAAAAGGCAACGACCAAGAAGGCCGTGAAGAAGTCTGCAACGAAGAAGGCGGCGAAGAAGACAGCGGCCAAGAAGGCCACGAAGAAGGCTGCAACGAAGAAGGCTGCGAAAAAGGCAACGACCAAGAAGGCCGTGAAGAAGTCTGCAACGAAGAAGGTTGCGAAGAAGACAACGACCGGGAAAGCCACGAAGAAGGCCGCAACCAAGAAGGCGGCGAAGAAGACAACGGCCAGTAAGGCCGCGAAGAAGACACCAGCCCAGTAGGCCGCAATACGCGTGCTGCGCCCGCTGCCCCCTCATGGGGCAGCGTTGGCGCTGCGGACGGGTGATCGGCGATACTCCGCCATTGCCGCAGGAAGCGGCCATCGAAGGGGTACGTCATGATGAAACCTGCACGCGCATGGGCCACGCTGGTCGTCCTGATGCCGCTGATCGCACTTGCACAGGACGTCCCTACGGCGCCCCCGACCCCGACGCCGTTGAGCGCCGCCGATACCGCGGCCGCGCTGTCGCGTGCCGAACGGCTGGGCAAGGCGATCTTCCTGCAGGATCTCGCCGCCGAGCGCGCGACCGATGCGATACGGGCCAAGTACCGTGCCTTTGGCAAGGACACGCGGGTACGCGGCTGGATCACCGAGGAACATGATGGGCAGTACCGGGTCAGCTATATCGACGCGACCCCCGCCGTGCTGTACCGCATCGAGATAGCGGCCGACGGCACGCCCGCAGGCGAGGTCCAGGTGCTGTCCGAGCCGGCGCCGCTGAGCGCCTATGAAGCCGCCGCCGCAACGGCGCGCAGCCTGGCGATGACCGCACAGGTGGCGCCATGCGCCAAGACCTACAACAGCGTCGCGCTGCCCGAAGGCGATGGACGCTGGGCGGTCTATCTGCTGCCGGCAACCACCTTGCCGAACGTGGTGCCACTGGGCGGCAGCCACCGGCTGGACATCGCCGACGGGCGGATCACGGCAAGCCGTGGCTTCACCCGCACCTGCATCCAGCTGGGCCGGACGCCGTCAAAGCGGGGCGTCACGGTGGTTGGCATGATGGTGACGCATCTGCTGGACCCGACCCCCACCGAGGTGCATGTGTACTGGAGCCTGTGGGCACGCACGCCGATGTACGTCGCTACGACCGACGGCCAGCTCTGGGAGATCCGCGAGGGCCGCATCCACAAGCGCGATGACGTGGCCCAGGCGCCCGCCTCCGGGAGCTGAGCTGCCGCCTCATGAGGGGCGGAGGCACGCCTTGTGCGGCGACCGCCCCCTGCCTGGCTCATCGCGCTGCCTGCGCCGGTGGTGGTATGGCCAGGCCGTCGGGTGCGCCGAGGGCGTCACCACCAACGGTGGTGACCTACCGTGTTGGGGCGGAGCGCCAAAAAAGAAGGCCCTGCGCAAGCAGGGCCTTTTCATTGCCACCCCGGCGCCACGCTGCCGGGGCAGCGCGACGTGCGGGGGCGCGGAGCACTACGCCGCGCGGCGGGCAGCCACGGTCCGGGTGCCCTGCTCCAGCTTGAACACCGCCACCGATTCACTCAGCGCGTGCGCCTGTTCTTCCAGCGCGCGGCTGGCCGCAGTGGCTTCTTCCACCAGCGCCGCGTTCTGCTGCGTCACCTGGTCCATCTGCACCACCACCTGGTTCACCTGCTCGATGCCGGCGGCCTGTTCCTTGGTGGCCGCGGCGATGTCGCTCATCAGCTGGTTGGTACGCGAGCTGGCCTGGGTCAACCGGGCAATCGCTGCTTCGGATTCCACGGTCACGCTCAACCCGGTCTTGACCTTGTCGCTGGCCTCGCCGATCAGGTCCTTGATCTCCTTGGCCGCCGTACCCGCACGCTGTGCGAGCGTGCGCACTTCGCTGGCGACCACGGCGAACCCGCGCCCGTTCTCGCCGGCACGCGCAGCCTCCACGGCGGCGTTCAGCGCCAGGATGTTGGTCTGGAAGGCGATGCCGTCGATCACCGAGGAAATCTCGGAGATGCGCGCGGAGGATTTGTCGATCTCGCTCATCACCGTGGCCATCTGTGCGATCGCCTGTTCGGTAGCGCGCACGGCAACGCCGGACGCATGCGCTTCCTGGTCGGCCTGGCTGGCCAGTTCGGCGTTCTGGCGCACGGTGGAGGTCAGCTCTTCCATCGAGGCGGCGGCCTCTTCCAGGTTGGCGGCCTGCTGCTCGGTACGACGCGACAGGTCGTTGTGGCCGGCCGCCAGCTCCTGCGCGGCGTCGTTGATGCTGCCGGCGGCGCCCTGGATCTGCTGCACGATAGCGGTCAGCTGAGCGGCGGTGACGTTGGCATCGTCGCGCATCTGCGCGAACACACCTTCGTAGTGGCCTTCCATGCGCGTGGTGAGGTCACCGGTGGAAATGGCGCGCAGCACCTCCGACAGATCGGCAATGCTCGACTGCGAGCTGGCCATCATGCCGTTGAGGTTGGCCACCATGGCGCGGAACTGGAACTGGAACGCGGCTTCGTCGCCACGTACCGAGAAGTCACCGGCGCGCGCGGCGCTGGCCAACGTATCGATCTGCTGGTTGATCGCCATCAGGCTGGTCTTGACCGTGGCCATGGTGCGGGTCAGCAGCGCCTTCTCGCCCGGGTAGCTGTCCAGGTCACGACTGAGGTCGCCGATGGCGTAGTCGGCCATCACATCGACCATGTGCGACTGCACGGCCACGTGCGAGCCGACCAGTTCGTTGGTGGCGCGCAGCATGCGGCCGTAATCGCCCGGCAACACGGCCGCGTCCATCCGGTAGCTGATCGCGCCGGCTTCGTGCTGCTGCGCCATCTGCAGCTGCGCGGTGATCGCGGCCTGCACGTTCTGGCGCACGCTGCCCATCGCGTTGCCCAGCAGGGTGAGCTCGTCGCGGCCGCCCAGGCGGAAGTCCTGGTCCAGCTCGCCACGGGCCATGCGGTCTGCCAGGCCCACCGCGCGGGCCAGCGGGCCGGTCAGACTGCGCCCGATCAGGATCGAGGCGGCAATGCCGACCAGCAGCGCGATGCCACCGAGCACCAGCAGCTGCAGCAGGGTGCGCTCGCCCAGGCGGATCGCTTCGGCAGCGGCCTCGCGGCTTTCCTTCTCTTCATAGGCCACGCCATTGGCGAGCGCCTTGTTCCAGCCATTGGCCGCTTCCTGCACCGGGCCCAGGGTCAGGGCGACGGCGCCGGGGAAATCGCCCTGTCCCATCAGCTCGCTGGTCTGCTTGTTGAGCGGGCGTGCGGTGGCGCGCCTGGCCGCGATCTGCTCGGCGATCGCCTTGCCTTCGGCATCGGTGGGCAGCGCCTGGTAGGCGGTCCAGCTGGCCTCGTAGCGCTTGACCAGCGCGGCAATGCGCGCCTCGTCGGCCTCGCGCTCTTGACCCTGGCGGATCAGCATTTCACGACGCACGACCATCATCTGGTTGTTCGCATCGAGCATCTCCGACAGCAGTCGCACCTTGGCCACGCCAACGTCGACCACCTGCTGCATCGCGTGCTTCTGCACCGCGCTGCCGGTGGCACCGGTGGCCACCACGGCCGCCACCAGCAACAACAACAGGCCAAAGCCCATACCAAGACGCCAGACCACTCTGACGTTACGCAAAAAATCCATGGGGACATCCAAGAACGTGGGGGGTGAGGGGGTATCGGCCCCCTGTCGCGCGTTCTTGACCACACTTTCTTAACAACTCGGCCGCGGTTCACGTTGCCACCGCCATGGCCGGGCGCTTCCTACCCAGAGTGGGTAGGCTCGTGCCCAGTTTGGGTATCCAGGCCCACAGAGGCGCCGCCCCACGAAAAAGCCCCGCTTTCGCGGGGCTCCGTCGTGCATCTGCCTGGACTGGCGCAGTGCCAAGCTGGGCTCGGCACTACCGGGGCATTCAGGCGAACGGATCCTGCAGAACCATGGTGTGGTCGCGGTCCGGGCCGGTCGACACGATGCTGACCGGGCAGCCGGCCAGCTCTTCCAGCGCGCGCAGGTAGGCGCGGGCGGCCGGCGGCAGGTCGTCCCAGTTGGTGATGCCGTGGGTGTTCTCGGTCCAGCCCGGGAACTCCAGGTACACCGGGGTGCACTCTTCCCAGCCCTGCGCGTCCAGCGGGGCGTACTCGGTACGCTTGCCGCGGTATTCGTAGGCGATGC
>Ga0233366_1000363_pt1 | contig 16248 bp, 14 predicted proteins | sample ElkDunMinimDraft_23_FD_191536 | JGI IMG/M metagenome (GOLD analysis project Ga0233366, IMG submission 191536) | Fecal eukaryotic communites from dung pellets of Tule Elk in California, USA - Elk Dung C4 | ecosystem: Host-associated > Mammals > Digestive system > Large intestine > Fecal | place...
GATTCGAAGGTTGATCTCGCCAAGGCCAGCCTCGTCCACCCCTTACAGTTGACCATCTTAAGTATCAGATCTGATGACCGAGCCACCAGCCACTTTCTCGCCGTGGTTCGCTACCTCCTGCCGTATCGGGCGCATTCAGGTTGAGTATTATCGCAATCGTTCCGAGCGGTTAGCCTCCCCGGGTTAGCCTCCCCAGCCCTCTGTTGCCATGGAGGACTTCAAGTTGTGCGACGATGGATGCCAAAGGTTGATTGGCTAGCGTCACCAATGCATGCTAGTATCCCGTCAATGAACTGTGACAGGTTGGTTGCACGAAGGCTGCTTGATCTTGCACGGCATGCCCTTATCTTGGCGTAACACAGAGAGCTACTGCACCCATCTTTCAATGTTGGCTGCATGAGAAGGCAGTCACAGGGCAATTGCATGAGCATATGAAGCCCAGAGTCGCTGCCTATCACACTACTTCCATTGCCTTCAGCATCCGAGTCTTCTACGCTTAGTATACGAAAATGAGCACTCCCAACTACTCCATCTATACCGGCTTTTGGACCAACTGGTCTTATGGAAAGGTGTTTGGGTCTACCTTGACCCTTGAGAGGTCGGACGCCAACCTTCTCATCGCATTCGTCGCTTTCAGTCTTACCATTATCGCCACGCGAGTATGGGTTATCCTTTGTTTTGCTTTTCACCTCTCCTGGTCTTCATCTCTGGAACCTCGTGATACTATACATCACCAGCGACAGACTACGCTACGAAATAGCCCTGGGCCAATCGGTACTGCCTGGACGTTGTTCCAAATTGCATGGGCTTGGCGCAAGAATAGAGGAGCTCACGCGTTACAGAAACTGGCCCTTCCAATCGTTTGCTGTATTCTTCTGGCAATAGGCTTCGCCGCTTCGGCGGGTTTCTCGTCCAGAATCAGTGTGGGCAGCGAGGTATTGCTATCCTCAGAGAACTGCAGAACGATGGAAGGGTCGGATTTGCTACATCTGTTTATCGGGGTCAACATAACCATTCCCCAACTCAAGATTTACAGTTCCGTCGTACAACCCTGGCGATTAAGACACATCGCTCTGGCAACCAACTACGCCCAGCAATGCTATTCCAACAACTCGTCCCCTCGTTCGGACTGCAGGAATAGCATCTTCATACAGTCAAAACTTCCGCTGCCAAAGATCAACCGGACTGCGGCTTGCCCATTTGATAAAAGGATATGTGTTAGCGATGACTCTAATCTTTTGGTGGATAATATCCTGGACAGCCACATCCACTATGGCATCAATGCCCCGCCACAAGAGCGGCACCAGTTCAGACATGTCCTGCACTGTGGCCCGCTGGTTACCCAGGGCTACAAGGAACTCTTTCGGTCCGCGGCAAACCAGTCTTATGTCAATTACTTTTACGGACATGGAGGCGGTTACGATGGCAAAGCTCCCACGCATCAATATCGAGATCCCGGCGACATGCGGAAAGAGCTTAACAATGCAAGCCTATCTTTAGGTGGTTGGTTAAGGCAGTACACACTCATGTCCGCAATCACCTTGTTGTCTACCTACCTACCTTGGCTACCTTGGTAATATCGTAACCTCGGATCAGACTGACTGACTGACTTGCGCGAGATACAGGACTCATTTCTTCCAGCCGTACAAGGGGCAACCATCCAGCTTCACCTTTTTTCCAATTCCCGAACTGAGGCGTTCAGATAGAGACACGCTTCTCTTCCTTCTTTCGCCGAATCTCGTCCAGTTTACCACACCAACATCGGATGCGTGGTATAACAGTTCCCAGGACAGAGTTTTGACTGGCATGATAGGGACAGACGATATGCTGGCCGACGAAAACCAGTACCAGAGGGTATGGTATGCTGCCGAGGCCGCATCTCCACTGGGGTGTTCCTACCAGCTGCAACTCTGCTTTGCGAGTCTCCCATCGAGCAAAAACTGCACCCCCCTCAGCAGCACAATGGATCTGATGGACGAGCTGCTTGCCCTAGGAGCTGACCAGGCTATATTTCAGCGCCAAAAGTGGTTAATAGGAGCCGCGAGCAATCTTGAGCCCTCGGTTGTCAACATTGTTCGAACACAAGCGGAGGCCATGCTGGGATCCCGTCAACGCATGGAGGATGGGAAGCAAGAACTCGTGCCGCCGGATCAGTGGCAACAGGATGTGCTGCGCTGGTACGACACATCTCAGGTCGGCATACAACAGTCACTTCTTGTCACAACCGCCGGAGACCTCCCCGACGCGCCCAGCCTGATACGGGGACCGGAAAACGACGAGGAACGGAAGCTGTGCTCCAGCATGAAGATCGTCAGCGCCAACCACGTTTCCTTCAGCGTCTTTGGCATCGCATTCATTGCCGCATTCGGCGTGATAACTCTGATCGTGTCGTGGGTCCTGGAACCCGTGACGTACTGGGTCCGGGAGAGACTCCTCCACCGCGGCAAGTACGCCCGACTGGAGTGGTACTCGCACGGATTCCTGCAGTTGCAGCGCCTCGGCCAGGAAGAGCTGGGCATGGGCGGCAGCTGGATGCGCTGCGACGAGACCGTTCCAACCAACAAGGACAATGCCATGCTCGCCGGACTGGACATCTCGGACGAGGCCCATCCGCTTCTGTCGAGGAGACCCACCACACAGGAATCAGAGACAAAGACCAAACCGGAATCATCAACAAGGTTGGCGCCGTCCCTGCATGAACACAGCACCGAAGAAGGTCGCTCTTCTTCTCAAACGGTTGCAGCAGCACCGTCATCAGCGGGTGGCAATACCATGACCCTTCATGATGGAGAAACAGTCACGCCGGGACCATCGATCCCAGCTGGCATTCCAACAAGTCCGGATAGCCCCCTGGCTAGTCAAACACCACCTCGGAACAATCATGGACCAGAAAGAAGGACACAGTCTCAGCGCCATGGAAGAACAAGCACGACAATCCATGAGCATACTACCCCTTCTACTCAGACGGGGCTCGATTTCATGCCGACAGGCCAGGGACAGGAAGGCAATTTCATTATTACGGCTACACAGACAGGACCAAGAAGTCTGTCCTGGTGATGCAGCAATCCTAGGCGTGGTTGAAAGAAAAAAAAGTTTGTCAAGAGAAGAAAGGGTTGGCTGGTAGACAAGGTTCATCAGACACTCAATTCTGCACACTTGGTGTCCAGGCCTTTTGCTTGGAAAATTCTTTGCCACGATGCGGGATGGATGGATTCAGGGGCGAAGGTAATTAGTAAACACCCCTGAATTGACTTTTGTTGCCCCTGTGCGACGGGGCTTCGCCTTTGTAGGTCCACTTTCATTCAGGGGGTTTGTTTACTTGCTCTCTTCACGGTTAAGGGTAGCTTGTGTACGGGTTCAGAATGCAGCGAAAATGCATGCAAAACAAGCCATACGCCTGTGTTGACCTATATTTACGTGCACTCTATACACTGTAGCACTTTACGGGTTTTCACGACGTCGCAGACTGTCATTAACACCAATTGGCATTGAACCTCGTCGCTGCGCCGTCGCTGGCACGGCGACACCCCCGCCTGTAGACCCCTGTCGCAACAGCCCCTGTCAAGCTGCCAACGGGCTCAAAGTCCCCACACTTCACCCATGACGTCACGAAAATCGTTGCGTCCCCTCGCTCGAGGACCCTGATGAGCGATGCAACTGGCCAATTTTTCCTTGAACAAACATTGTACGTCATATAAATAGTGCAAGCATAGTCGGGTCTCTTAATACGGGGAGATTCGACGGTGTGCAACGGTCGGCCCCTCGTTTCACATGGAAATTGTCTTCCATCATCCGAATTATACAACAGACCAAAAACGAACACAGCGCGCTTGTCATCACCTCCGTGTTATAATTAGTTTTTCGCACCATAACAGCCAAAAAAACTTTAGCTCCAAATGATGTCGTCAAAACACAAGCTGAACTTATTTTCCATCAACGTCGAGGTTCCCGTTACGGTAACCCGACCGACCCGAATTTCCGAGTCGAAAATATCAACATCCACCCATCTCGAGGAAGAATCATCACTACAGGAAATAAATGGGAGGGAGATCAAGAGGGGAGAAGAGGAAGAAAGCCGAAATAATAGGATATTAGGCACTGCGACAATGTCCGGCTCCGAGTACGACTGCGACTCCTCCCCCTTCGAAACCGAAACGGGCGCCGACGAAGCAGAAAAGCAACAGCAGCTCGAGCTTCGACTCCTCGACTCGAACCAATCGTACCAAGACTCCCACTACGGACAACAACAACACTCACACCCGCATTCACCAACGACGCAGCAGCAACATCCACAACATCCACAGCAACAACAACGTCTCCTCTGCAACGGCACATCCTCCTCCTCCCCCTCCCCCACTTTCGACGTCGCCGTCCCGCAATGCCCCGCAACCTCGGAACGCCCCCAAGCCCTCACCCTCATCCCCTCCGAAATCGACAAACCCTCCATCGCCCGCGCCAACCTCGCCGTCTCGACCGACCACCCCTCCGGCAGCACCGAGTACTCCCGAAAATTCCAAGAATACACAGTCCTGCAACAACACGTCCTCTTCTGGGACCGCGACGGAGACGGGGAGATCTGGCCGTGGCACACGTACGTCGGCTTTCGGGAGCTCGGGTTCTCGATGCTCTTTTCGCTTGCAGCCATGGTGATCATCCACGTCAACTTCTCGTACCCGACGCGCTTGGCGTGCTCGATCGTTCCGGACCCGTGGTTCAGGGTCTACGTGGGCGGGATCCACAAGGCCAAGCACGGGTCGGACTCGGGGGTGTATGACCGGGAGGGGCGGTTCGTGCCGCAGGCTTTTGAGGATTTGTTTACCAGGTGGACTACTAGTGGTACAGGGAATGGGAAGGAGGACGGGTTGAGTGCGAGGCAGCTCTGGGACATGATTCGGGGGCATCGGTTGGCGGGGGATCCGTTTGGATGGGGCGCTGCGTTTTTCGAGTTTGGGACGGCTTGGTTGTTGTTGCAGAAGGATGGGAGGGTTTCCAAGGAGGATTTGCGGCAGACGTATGACGGGTCTATTTTTTGGAAGATTCGCGAGAGGAGGTTGAGTGGGCAGGGGTGGGATAAGGGGTTTGGGATCCGCGATTTGGTCGGGCTTGTGCTGTCGAGGGCGGCTGTGATAATTGCATGAATTGTAGTAAGTTATCCTGCATTGAACAAAGGCTTTGTGTGTTCGGCCTTCCGTTCTATCTGACAGAAACGTGAGAAAGCCGCCTGGCTCTAGGCTGGATTTTGAGCTGGCTATTGTTATGAAGCCCGACTGGTCAAGGCATACCTGCCGCAGCCGAATCAGGGGAGCAGGGCACCCTTCGAGCATGCCGTATGGGGCTATCGCCGTCGTCCTTGGGTAGGCCTTGAATTTTAAGGCCAATCCGCGATCCAGATTCCAGAAACACCCTTCCAGAGAGCGTAAAGATAACTTCAGCTCCCGGGTGTTGGTGATACTAGTAAGCAGCTTTGCCCTAATGAATTGAGATCTTGGATTTCCTGAGTGCTAAGTTGTAAAGTTGCTGGAGGATGTTGAAGCTCCCCGTGCACGTAGGACGTCGGCTGAGAAAATTCCACATTCGGTTGAAAACGGTCGTTCTGATGACGGGAAAGGACATGATTCAGTAAATCATGCCACGCGCTTGCGACACGGAGACCAGAGGAGCGTGTGACCCTTTTGACATTATACCAAAAAGACCAACGGATCCAGTTGGCAAACTTCCCCCACAAGTATGTGAAGAAGTCGGGCCAGATGGGAACAGCGAGACAGGCGGCCGTGAGCGGGATAGCTACTACAAAGAACCTCCATAACGGCTCTTGTGAAGGATCGGAGAAGGCATCGACGTTCATACCGAAGAAGGAGGTAACAAACGACATGGGAACAAAAATGATTGCGAGTACGGTGAGAACTTCAACCCGTTTGGCCTGTGATAGACTCTTTCTGGTCTCGGAAAGACTGGATTCGCTCATGGCAATGGTAATGGCGTCGCGGCATAAGCCGGATAGAAAGGTGGCACGCTGGCCCAGAAACCGGAAATCGGCCTCTGCCCTCTGGACCAGATGATCAACGCGAGCGCGCCCTTCTGATGTAGCGCAAACTGGCCATCCACGGAAGCGGCGGTTCTCGAGTGCCGTGAGAGTAGTGGTAAAGCGGGCCTTGGCTCGTTCGAGAAAGGCGAGGTCCCTTCGCATAAGCTCAATTCCTTCGTTGGCATCCTCCCGACGGATACCCTCGTGCCAGTGTTGCAAAAAGTCAAAGCAGCGATTCCATGACAGAGCCGAAGTAGAAAGGAGGTCACAGACCAGTACCATTGGGTCTTGTAGTCCAAGTACACGGTCGGCCTGGTCCATCAACAGCGTATCACTGTCTGCCCTAGACTGACACGGGTCTGGAAACTCGTAGTTGCGCTCGTCTTTAACCTTTGCTTCGTGTACTTTGGGCCGGCCCTTGGGATTCAACGAGCTCCATCTATGATCATATGTCGGCTCACTGCCCTTGCAGTGCCCAAAGCGCGTGAGAGGGTAGAATGCCGTTCGTGGGTCCTGAACTCGAGGCCAGGGATTCAGCTGTGGTGGTGACAACCACCATGGACTTTCTCTTTCCGGTCCCCAGTCGGTTGGGCCACTGTCGTTGAATAGAGTGCCGCTCCAAGTGCCGCAACAATGCTCTTTGGCATTGTTTTCATGTTTGGTTTCGTGTTTCGCATAATATACCAGTAGTGACGTTTCTTGCTCAACAAAGAAAGTCTCCTTGTAGTGGATGCTCTGTCGGCGACTTTGCCCGAATCCGTCCCGACCAGGCTTAAATGCTTGTTCCTTCAATCCAGCAGTCTTAAGGCGCCAAGACCTTGATTCCTCTTGCTTATCATTGTCCTCTCGGTCAAACCAGCGGCCAACAGAAACTAAAGAAACAGTAAAGAGCGGATCGGGCTGTTGGGGAAGACCGCTGAGACGGAATCCGCCTTCGATGTCCAGTGCGCCGAGAACAAGCGCCGGATCCAGATTGAGTCGCTTGCCTAGATAACAAAGAAAGTTGAGGGGCGGCGAGCCACGGATGGAAACAATGGTTCCGCCTGAAGGAGAAATTGAGTCAATGGCAGCGTGGCTTTCGTCTTCGGATACGGCTACCACATCATGCTCTTGGCCAATCACGGATACAGCGTCCAAGTACATCTGCAAAGACGCAACCAACACTGCCGACTTTCTCGGTCTGTGTCGTACATCCGGCCCCTCTCCATCAATCCAATGTTGATCCAGGGGAAGTGGTTCGTACCAGTGGTGGATAGTATGGTCATCCCGGAAGTGCCGCAGGAGGTCTGAGAGGTGAATGAAAGACTCATGCTCCCAGAGGCAAGACTTCTCTTCGAATGACCGGTGCTGAGGGCTGGAGCTCTGCGACTCCATGGGTGATGATGACTGTTCGGACTGCATGTTTTTTTTTTCACCTTGTAGTTCGCTGCTGGCGAGATCGGAGAAGATGTTCGTGACTCCAGGTAAGGCAGCCAGTTTAAACGCAGTTTCTGCATGCGCTGCACGTGCAATGTGCATTGCTGCCTAATCTGTACTGTCACTGCAGTGACTGCACCCACTCCTTACTAAACACGACGAGTCTTAACTTGAAGCTGAGGTGTTCGCTGCCTGCCGGCCACCGACATTCAATGTCACATGACTTTGGATTATTCTAGTTAAAGTAGGTAACTGGCAGTTACATGCCTCTGAGATAATACAGTTGGTAATCTCCTCGAAGTTCCATTTCTCTGGTAATAGAACAAGCCGACAAGACCTGGGGGCTTCATGTTGACTTTCGGTAGTAAGAGAAGAGTTTTTGCTGCAATAAAAGCCAACTCACGGACCCGAGCAGTTGTTAGCTACTATTAACAGGATAAATAATTTCAACAGTCCAAGTCTTTAGTTCAAAACTCGTAACCTGTCAAAGCTTGAAAGATATATACATGACCCGGCCCCTGTAAAGTAGAGAATTCCTAATCCCACCCTAGTAAATTCCTCACCACACCCGGGTTCTACCATTTGCAGTGCCTGGGCACTGCCATCGGCCACCCCGCTTTTTGGCCGTAAATTTCAGTCTTTTGGATGCAGGGCGCCACACTCTGCAAGGCTACCCCTTTTTTCGAACTTGGTAAATTTTCCGTCGCTGCAAATGCCCGCATAAGGTATCTAACTACTGTAACAGTCACCACTACCGTCATCGCCGCTTTTTTTGAAGCTTTTTACGTCAAATTGGCGATATTCTTTGTTTACAAAAGTGGTGAAAGCTTCATTTTCGAGCTTAACAAAGCGACTCTGAGGCAGATTAATTGATTCAATTGGTGGGATGCAATGCGACAGCGGGGTGGGTGCGGGTGTGGCGCCCTGCATCGTCAGGACCGGATTTTACAGCCAAAATTACGTTTTTTTGATGACAGCCGCCATTCGGCTGACAGCCCCGCTGTCTACAGTGCCCTACCACTCCGGTGGGTGGAACTCGGGTGTGGCGAGGAAGTCGCTAGGGTAGGATTAGGAATTCTCGTAAAGTAACTGTGCACCTCTATAAAGTAACTATATATTACTATAGTAGAAGTTAATAAGACGGTTTTAATTACTAAAAGGCTTTATATAAAAACGCTTTTAATAAGAGAACTGCTCCGGGGGCACTCATCCTTTTCTAACTAGGCACTTATTTCTAAAAATTAAACATACTTAAAGCTAAATAAGTAGGACTATAAAGGTCGTATAAAATCGGGTAAAATACTAGAATAAAGCTAAGAAAAAGGGCTTTTTAATAGTACCACTTATAGCCTTTCTGGCCTAATATTCGTCGCGATGCAAGCTTTTTAGTAGTTTATAGGGGTAGGTGGGTGCAAGTGGGTGGGTGCAGGTGCCAAGACCGCTCGGGTCACCCACGTGACCCACCCACCCTATTGACTGCGCACGACTACGACGGCGACTACGACGGCGACTATATACCTGCAATTGAACAACTACAACAACAGAGCCACAGCCAATTGAGCCAACGCCCGGCAAACAGGCTGCAGGCTGTTTTTGCTAGCGAACCTGTTTAAATTCAATTGAACTGCTTTGCAGGGAGACGTTCAATTGCCTTGCAGGCTTGCAGACCTGTTGTTGTGGTGCGACTGTGCGAGGTGGTGGAAATAGTGGTCGTTGCAACGACCTGTCGGCTGGCTTAGTTAGACCTTTGTGCCGGCTGGCTGCCGTGTGCCAGATCTTGTTGCAGACCCTAACCCTCGAGGATGAGTGCCCAGTTAGAAAAGGATAAGTGCCCCCGGAGCAGTTCTCTTTAATAAAGAAACATACGTATTTAATGAATATATAGACGTTTTTAATAAATAAAAAACACTTTTATATTATTAAAAGACTTTAAAAATAGTTTATCCGCTTTTATTTTAGGCCTTTACAGTCACTCTATAGAGGTGTACAGCCACTTTACCAAGTCCTTACAGGACCTGTTCAGCGGCTTTGACTAACACGTAGGTGAATGCCACTCGGCAACTTCTAGCAAGTCCTATCTTGTTCCAGTACGCCAATAGCTAACTGTTCGGGTAATCCGATAACATGTAACTTCAATAGGGATACCATTCAACCTCCTTTCCATATAAACAGTGCTAGTGCTTGTTCTGGCGCGACTTTCTTAACCTGTTGCGCCGAGAACAGCACTTATACGCCCACTCGTTCAACACCTCACATACTGGATATAAACGACCTCAAGCCTAGCCCGGTTCTCAAACACCATCAGCATTTTGCATTATCCGTTAGTCAAACAACTGATAACCAAACTCACACTTTACTTAATTACTCGAGGCATTGCTCAAAGCACTCAACATGCCTCTAACAATGAACACCACTAACCTCCCTACCACCACTTCAGACTACGACAGCTGCTTCTGGCCGCATGTCCGAACTAACTTACTTGCCAACGGCGCACTGGACGCCAACAACGAGCCAACCCGGAACGTAGTCGTTGACGTGTCTTGCATCACCTGCAACATCCCCCTCAACATCAAACACATCCTCAACGTCCCCGGACCCATGCTACCCACCACCCCAGCCCAGGAAACAGTCGAGCAGCTGCACAACCGCCGGGCGGTCCTGTGGATCTGCGGACACCTGCAGTGCTTCTCCTGCTACTTCACCTTCAAAGTCCACCACAGTTGCACCGACTTTGAGGACGAGGACTCCGAGTCCTCCACAGACCAGGCCCAGCAACACACCACCGGCAGGTACAAGTACACCCAGTGCAACCACGGGCCCATCCCCCCCATCCCGCTCCCCATGAACCTCCCTATCCCGAGCCGTCTCTCCATCAACCAAGTCCCCCTGACCGCCCCCGAAAACGCCGAAATAGTACCCGAGTGGTGTTCGCACCACCTCCGCGGGAGAGACGAGTGGCAGCTCGTCCAGGCGCTCGACTTGATCCTGGACCCCAGCCACAAGACCGGCTACCCCAAGGTGCCCGAGAGCTCGGACCACATACGGGCTGAATACAACCGATTTATCCAGGAGTGCGAGGCGGCGCCGGAGGGGAGCCATCTGCGCATGGTCGGGCAGGCGTTCGACGAGTATGTGAAGGGTATCAACAGGTGCATCCGCGACCGGAACGAGAGCAGCCCGGTGGGCACGCAGTGGGTGGGTACGTGGTATTGTTTGTTCCAGGGCTGGGAGGAGGATGCGAGGCAGGTGGATGAGCATAGGGCTATGAGTTGTTCGTTGTTATGATAGGTGGGTTATGTGACGGGGGGGAAGGGCTGGGTGGGTTGTTTGAGAAGGTAGGTTTTTGGTTGGAAATGGAGGGACAGTGAATAAAGAGAGGTAAGTGATAGCGATTAGGAAAAGCGTCAACACTGTGCAGCAGCTGTTTGCGTTTAGGACTAACTTCCATTATATTCGATTTCAATGTTCCCGTTTTGCATCATCTGTTCAGGAACAAACTAGTAACTTGATCAAAACCATACGTGCTAGGACAGAGACTGAGAGAGACATTTGCCCACTCAAGTTCCCTATAATGTATAACATGTGATATGTCGATTCAGGCTTGGAGAAGAATAAACACGAAGATACTAGCAGAGCTTACAATTCATTGTTTGATGTTACAAAGGTTGAAGTGAAGGTGCTTTGTAACTCTTATTCTCAACAACACTAGCTTCTTCACTATATAGCATTCCCACTATCTGATGGTATAGAACAAAGCAGCGTGTTGATATCATGGACTGCCAACAATTATAAGTCAGCTATCACGAGATAAAGGCTCAAGGAATAGTAACAAGCATCATACAGTTTGGCTCAGGCATATTTTAATAACCCTCAAAATTAACAACCTGCCACACAGTAACCCAATACTGATAGTTAGAAACTGATCACGCATAGTAGGTTGATTACGATTCTCAACACCCCCTTTAGCATAATGGAATACCACAACCCCGTCAACCATCAGCCCTGTGATCCCTCCTCCTCCTCCTTCTGGCCCTATATCCGAGCCGAACTGGAAGCCCACACAACCTGGTTCCAAGATAATCACAACCCTCACCTTCCACCAAACACTATAATCCTACCCATTCCCGACCTCGTCCTCGACGAGGAACCACACGGCCCCCCACGCTGCTTCGAGTGTAAAGCACAAGTATCCATCAAAGGCATCGCCTGGTCCGGCAACATCCCCACCAGGGACAAATCCCCACCCGACTCGGACTTCAGGGGCCGAGCCCCAGCAGTGGTGTTTATCTGCGGCCATCTGGTCTGTCTAAGCTGCTATTTTTCAATCGATAAGAAGATCAAGAAGCACGAGTGCGAATCGCTACAATACTGGGGGCGCTTTTCTACCTGCGGCTGCCCTATTCCACCGCGGAGGATCCCGTCCGGCCCTGAATCCAGGGGGACGATGGATAATGTACCCTTGACCCTCTCCGAGGGTGTGGAGATTCCACAGTACTGCAACAGGCACAAGAGGCAATGGATCGAGGATGATCTGAAGGTCGCTTGGGAAATTATTACCGATCCGAGCTATATTCCCACAGGACGCAAAGGCGACGAGAAGGAAGAGGAGTTTGAGGGACCAATGGACCTGTCGATTTATATGCCTGAATGGGAGGAGGATTATCATGCTACAACGAACATCGTTGAATCTGTAAGTGATCTGGCCGAGGAGGAGGAGATGGAAGCGGCCCGGAGAGAGCACGAGGGAAGTGGTGGGCACTGCTCAAGTCATATAGGGGCTCGCATTTACAAAGGCTTGCCTGATGAGAAGAGGGTTTATACGAGTAACAGTGCTGGGTTGTTGCGCCTTGCAGAACTAGAAAAGGCATTTGACGGGTTCGTGATAGGTATCCAAGCTAGCATCGATTCGATGAACGATAGGACCCACGCAAATACCATGTGGGAGGGGACTTGGCTGCGGCCGGGTGCGTGTCGACGGTGTCATGAGGATCAGATCTGGAAGCATAGGAGACGGGATTATTTTACTTGAATTATGTGCGGTTAGTTAGTGGCAGTGAAGTTCACGTATTATTCCAGGTTTCTAAGGCAGGAGCCAGTTTAGTATTGACGCTCAAAAAGATAGGATAGAAACATGTTAAGCAGTCTTGTATTTTAGTTTAGAGTACTCTTTAAATCAGTTAACTGTCAGAGTATTTGATACCAATTCCATTTATCATTTGCTTTACTCACCTCCCCTAATCTAACCAACCAATGTATCCTAGTAGTAGGCATGGTACCGTTATCCCAAGACCACCTACCTACCTACCTAGGTAGGCACCGCACCCTCAAGCCGCACTCCACACCTACAAGCAGGACAGTGATATCCAGTGGGATTCCTGCCCTGAGCCCTCGCCGGCTTATTACCACCACCACTGGCAGTACCAGTAGCACGCCCCCCCTTTTGAGTCTTGGCACTACCACCCTGGGCCCTGCTGCGCACATTCGTCCTCTTCAACGCCCTCTCGTGCCTAGATAGATCCACGTCGAACTGCCGACGGAACTCGGTCAGCACATCGAGAGCATCACGCAGGAGGATAAACTCGGCGTTGGCCCGGGCCTTCTCGCTGGCGGGACGCTTGTCCGGGTGGACCTTGAGGGAGAGGCGGCGGTAGGCTCTCTGGAGCTCTTGGTCGTTTGCCTTGCGGTCGACCTTGAGGACCGTATAGAAGTCGACGAAGGGCTTGCGGGTCTTGTATCTGGCGGGCATTGTGATGGGAGGATTTGAGCGTTCAATGTTTGGTGTGAGGTTGGTTTGGGTACTAGTATGTTGTACTTACCTTTGTGGCAGATATGGGGTTTGGATGTTGATAGAGAGAGAGAGAGAGAGAGAGAGAGAGAGAGAGAGAGAGAGAGAGAGAGAGTAAATTAACTTGACTGGTAGTGACTTGAAGGGGGATTAAATACGGCGGATACAGTTGCAATCATCTAAACATTGTTCAGACTCATACCCGGGGAATGGATATAGGCGTGGGTATGAACACATAGTTTGACGGAGACAGTTACCTGGGTACCTAGACAATGCAAGTGTCGGTGCGAACAGTTCAATGTAGACTGTTCACGGTAGACTCAGAACTATGCCCAGATCATGCCGGTCTCGTGTTGGAATAAAGGGCTGTGACACGAGTTAACAAAGCCATCCATCTAACACAAAGAGTCATGATAACGTTGATTTATTCTCTTGTCAACTGGGGTAAAACCTCTAAGCGAGGAACGGCAATGTATGGGGATAGTTGTATTAGTTGACATTACTCATTCGTGAACAATTGTGGTCTTAGGTCCAGTGTGGCCTCCTCTTAAACACGGAATAGTCAAAGAAAAGTCTTCTGTTGGATTGTGGTTAGTATAGCAACTCTTGCTCAACACAGACTTGCACTAAATCACTAACTAACTAGGTACCACAGCATACTCCGCAACCAAACAGGTAAGTCCACAATTCAGCTCATCCAACCACACAACAAGATGGGCCAGTCTGGATCCCGCTTGCCCCAGTGGCCGATAGCCGAGTCGGAGCACAAAGCATACTCATTCACAACAAGCTTCCGCGAATTCCGCTACTGCATCAGGCAATGCGGCGACGCCGACAAGGAATGGGCCGGCAAGGTCCCGCCCTACGAGAAGCTCGACCCCGAAATCCCGCCCTATAGTCTGCAGTGCAGCGAGTGCAGCATCGATCTGGTAACACCCAATGGGCTGCGGGACACCAAACCGGTCCTGTTCCTCTGCGGCCATTTAGTATGTCACAGGTGCTGGCAGAAGGAGCTCCTCCTCCAACTGCGTTCGCATACTGAGGGACGGACAACCGAGGACAACCACCGATGCTGGGACTGGATCAAGCACGGCCGCTTCACCAAGTGCGGATGCCGCGTCAGACCGTTCCCCCTGGCCGAAGCCAAGTGGGACGAGATCCCTCTCACCGTGTGCGAGCTCAAGGAGTACTGGGAGGACGACACTGGCCTTCGAGTTTCCGAGAAGATGAAGCCCGCCTTCTGCAAGGAGCATCGACGAGTCCAGCTCGGCCGGCAGATGAGGGACGTGGTGAGTCTTGTAACGGATCCGACTTATGTTGCTCATGATGCACCTGGCCCGGGATCGGCCCATGTTGATCCTTATGCTTATGTCGACTGCAGCGGCCCCGGGGTGGAGGAACTCATCAGTGAGCTTGAGGGCAGACAGGGTCCTGCTGAGCCATTGGCCGAGTTCAACACGGCCATGGTTGCCTTCATCCGGAAGGCTGCCGAGATCAGCGACGAGTCCGAGATGGCGAAGGGCTTCAGCTGGGTGGACACTTGGCCGTTGCCGGACGGCTATGGTGGGAGAGATTGAGACTAACGTTAACAGGGCGGCCCCTCCTGGATCCTTTGGGTTGGGGCAACGAGAACTAACTAACAAACAGCCAGACTCATATGGATGTTACCCAAACACTGGATGACGGTCCTGTCCCTACGTAAGAAATGGGTAGGATTGTCAGTTGAGGTTTTAAAGTCAACGTACCGTAACTTGAAAGATCGAATAGCTCCAAAACTACTAAATATTACTAGTCTCTTACTCATCTCACTCTTATCCCCGCAAGCAACTGTGTGCACTTGTATACCTATTTTCTTGTTACACTTAACCTGAAGTACGGCATTCCCTCGAAATCCTTTAGATGAAGCTCTAGCAGGAGCAAATATGGTTCTATCAATGTGGGAACGTAAGGCGGCGTGTCTAGGCCCAGCTCCCAGATGGGTGGAATGAAGAGGTGGGATTTGACCCTGTTAGACAAGGAGCTGGATCGAGGCCCGAGTTGAAGTTGGTTCGTCCGTTATTGATGGCCTGAAGTGGTAAAAGCGGAAAGTTGCATTCATATTTTCTTTCTCTGTCGAAGTAGGCCGTAAGGTTGGTGTTGCCAGCTGCTTTTATACCTTATATCCTTCCACCCGTTAAGCATATATCTCAGCTATTCCACGTGCCCGTAAAGCAATTTCTTGTTCCCTACACGTACCTAGGTTAATTAAGAGACATCCAAAGGAACTACCCGGTCATAGAGATCTCTTGAACCGGCCCTCGTAAAGTGACTGTAGTAGTTCGAAACAATAGCGGATTAAGTTGGCCCACCCCCTTTTGGACGCACCCACTTTTAGATCTACAAAAACGCGTCGCGAAAAGTCACGATAATTTCTACCTACCTTTATTCTTTTTTTTTTTTAACAAATTTTTATTTAAATCGTTTTAAACCTATTGTATTTTAATCGTCTTTTATCCTTTTATAATAAATCGTAAAGAATTTTTACGTATTACTAAAAAAAGTATTTTTAATAGCTATATTTATATAAAAACTATTTGTTATATTAGACTATTTTTAATATTTATTTATAATTATATTACTAAATATTAGCCGTATAAAATAGTTTATTAATACTAATAACGCTTTTTTTAAAAAGCTAAATTTAATATAGTTTATTAAATTATTTATTAAAAGTTTTTTAAATACGTTTTAACGTACGTAATAGTATAGCGAATTATTATAAACGTATTTGTTAAAAAAAAAGATTATAGAATATTTAAAAAAAACTAGTTATTAAAATTTAAATAAAAAAACTTAAAAATAGCTATTAAAATAAATAAAAAAGTCGACTATTTTTATATAAATATAACTCTATTTATAAATATTAATTAGTTTTTTAATTAATATAAATTTATAAATTAAATTAAACTTTTTAATTATTATAATATTAACGAAATTAATATTATAAAAAAAGTAAATAAAAATAATTTTATTTTAAAAAATT
>Ga0233366_1000367_pt1 | contig 16161 bp, 15 predicted proteins | sample ElkDunMinimDraft_23_FD_191536 | JGI IMG/M metagenome (GOLD analysis project Ga0233366, IMG submission 191536) | Fecal eukaryotic communites from dung pellets of Tule Elk in California, USA - Elk Dung C4 | ecosystem: Host-associated > Mammals > Digestive system > Large intestine > Fecal | place...
GTACTCTTTTCCTTCAAGTCTTACTTTTCCCGCTTCCTTCGCCGCTGTCATGGAGCCTGCAGCCATGAGATCATCGTAGGATACAATTTCAGCACGGATGAAGCCGCGTTCGAAGTCAGAGTGGATAATACCGGCACATTGCGGAGCCTTCATTCCTTTTCTGAATGTCCAAGCACGAACTTCCTGTACACCAGCCGTGAAGTATGTGGCAAGGCCAAGAAGATTGTAGGATGCACGAATCAATTGGTCTAAGCCGGACTCTTCGATGCCTAGCTCTTCAAGGAACATTTGTTTTTCTTCTCCTTCAAGCTCTGCGATCTCGGATTCGATTTTGGCACAAATGACAATGACTTCTGCTTTTTCTCCAGCAGCAAATTCACGTACTTGCTTCACATACTCATTGTTGGATGCGTCTGCTACCTCGTCTTCATCCACATTGGCTACATATAGAACAGGTTTGATAGTCAACAGGTGAAGTCCTTTGACAATTTTCTGCTGCTCATCGGTGAATTCAACCGCTCTAGCTGGTTTTTCTGCTTCAAATGCTTCCTTTAATAAAGACAGGACTTCAAATTCTGCTACAGCCTCTTTATCTTTTTGTTTCGCTAGCTTTCCAACACGTTCAATTCTCTTTTCAACCGTTTCCATATCTGCCAAGATAAGTTCAAGATTGATGGTTTCAATGTCATCAATCGGATTTACACGGCCAGATACATGAGTGATGTTCTCATCCGCAAAGCAGCGTACAACATGGCAGATCGCGTCAACTTGGCGAATATGTGAAAGGAATTTATTCCCTAACCCTTCCCCTTTGCTGGCACCTTTTACGATTCCAGCGATATCTGTAAATTCAAATGCGGTAGGAACAGTCTTTTTAGGGATAACAAGCTCTGTCAGTTTTTGTAATCGGTGGTCGGGTACTTCAACAATCCCAACGTTCGGGTCGATTGTACAGAACGGATAGTTGGCAGATTCTGCACCTGCCTGGGTAATTGCATTAAAAAGTGTGGATTTACCAACGTTCGGCAATCCAACGATTCCAGCTGTTAATGCCAATTTATTCACTCCTTATGTGTAAAACATGTATACATGTCAATATTCTCTTAAACCTTTACCAATTATAGAGACTACGATGGTAAATGACAAGCGCTCACGTCTCTTTCTCGCTTGCCTACTGGGGATTTTTAGCTTGCCTCATGCCTTTCGATAACCTTCTTCATCTTCTTCATGAATTCCTTGCGCTGCAGCATCACACTGTGGCCACAGCCTTCACATTTAATTCGGATGTCCATTCCGATTCTAATGATTTTCCAGCGGTTCACTCCGCATGGATGCTGTTTCTTCATTTCAACAATGTCATTCAAGGCAAATTCTTTCTCATCCAAACTAAATCACCCTTTACCTGTTATTATTTCTATTTGCAAAATCATGTTGTCCTTCTGCGTAAAGTGGAGCACAAGTCTCCGGTTAAATAGTTCAATAAATGGATACATTCCATCTTATCATATCCTGTGATCAGTCATGGAATCAAAAACTCAGGTGAATTACGTTTTTAAAACTATTTTACTATGTTATTACTGTTTGATTGCTAGATTACCGTTCCCACTATGTTTTTAGCATATAAGGGAGTGGGTATAATGTCTATAGCTTAAAGTCTGCTATTAACGAATCGTTTATCCAACCAACGAATATCTTCCATATTTATACTATTTAGCATTTTATTTCAAATCAAACGTATATATATTTTCTCTTTTCCGTATACTGATAGTATCTTTCTTGAGGAGTGGTACAAATGAACATGAGGCCTTCTTTTTTTGAACAACGACACTCAGCCAACCGAATATCTTATGAAGAAGAGAATGCCCATCATGCTCTCTCCAAGGAAATCATTTCTCTTTTGCCTAAGGAAAAGAACCGTCCTATTGTCATTGTCTGCATTGGGACTGACCGATCGACAGGCGACGCTTTAGGACCATTGATTGGCACTTTATTAAGTGAAAAACCGCTAGCAAACTTTTATGTATACGGGACACTTGATGACCCTATCCATGCGGTCAATTTAAAGGATAGATTAACGAATATTCATCAGCTGCATAATAATCCTTTCATTATAGGCATTGATGCATGCCTTGGACGAGTCAAAAGTGTCGGCATTATCCAAATTGGAAAAGGACCTGTCAAACCAGGAGCAGGAGTCAATAAAGAGCTGCCTAATGTCGGAGAGGCCCATATCACGGGTATCGTGAATGTCAGCGGCTTTATGGAATTCTTCGTGCTGCAGAACACGCGCTTAAACTTAGTTCTGAAGATGGCCAAGACCATCTCAAGGGGCATCTATATGGCAGGGCTCTCCTATAATCATATTAACTCCGTTTCACCAACTTTTAATTGGAGTTATGAAGATGAGCACATGCAGGAAAATTGATAAAATAAAAAAACCATAAAAAAATGGTTTTTTTATTTGTCCAATATCTCCAGAATCCTTTCTAAATCATCCTCAGAGAAGAATTCAATCTCAATTTTTCCGCGTTTCTTTGATTTTTTGATTGTAACAGATGTGCCAAATCGTTCCCGAAGATGACTTTCACGTTCTTGTAAAAAGATATCTTTAGGTGGATCTTTCTTTGTTTCACGTGAAACATTCTCATTTTGATTATGGATAATCTCCTCTAGCTGTCTCACATTTAAGTTAGACTTAATGGCCTTATCTGCAATCGGCTTGATTAAACTCTTATTCTTCAAACCTAGTAACGCTCTCCCATGTCCCATGGATAACTTTCCGTTGGATATATAATCCTGTATATCATTTGGAAGTGATAGTAAGCGAATATGGTTAGCAATATGAGGACGGCTTTTCCCCATCCTTTTTGCCAATTCTTCTTGCGTGATATCCAGTTTTCGCAAAAGGGATTGATAGGCAGCCCCTTCTTCTACAGGATTTAAATCCTCGCGTTGTAGATTCTCAAGCAAGGCTAATTCCATCATCTGTCTGTCATCGAAATTGCGCACAACGACTGGAACCGTCTTAAGCTTTGCTTCCTTCGCGGCACGAAATCTTCTTTCCCCTGCCACAATTTCATAGCCTTTTATGCTGCTCTTACGAACAATCAATGGTTGCAGGATTCCATGCTGCAAAATCGAATTCTTCAATTCTTCTATGGCATCCTCCTGGAATGACTTCCTAGGCTGATAAGGATTCGGGCGTAATTCTGAAAGCTTGATCTCTTCAATGGCTTCCTCTTTGCTTACTTCCATATTCGTTATTAAAGCATTAAGGCCCTTTCCAAGTCCTTTTCCCAATCCTTTACCCATGTGCAACCACTTCCTTTGCCAAGTCTATATATACATCTGCGCCACGTGATTTCGGGTCATAAATAATAATGGGCTCCCCGTGGCTTGGCGCCTCGCTTAATCGGACTGTGCGCGGAATGATTGTCTTATAAACCTTATCCTGGAAGTACTTCTTCACCTCATCGATGACTTGAATGCCTAGGTTTGTCCGAGCATCCAGCATCGTGAGCAGTACCCCTTCTATCTTTAATTCTTGATTTAAATGCTTTTGAACTAGACGTACTGTGTTGAGTAACTGGCTGAGGCCTTCTAGGGCGTAGTATTCACATTGCACAGGTATAAGTACAGCATCAGAAGCTGTAAGGGAGTTAAGAGTTAATAATCCTAAGGAAGGCGGGCAATCAATGATAATGTAATCGTATTGGTCAGACACTTCTTCAAGGGCTCTTTTTAAGCGAACCTCTCGAGATATGGTCGGAACTAGTTCTATTTCTGCACCGGCCAGCTGTATTGTCGCCGGAATTACATCAAGATTCTCTACTTTGGTCGCTTTGATTACACTTGCTACCTCAACGTCATCAATGAGAACATCATAAATACATTGCTCCACGTCAGCTTTCTCTATCCCTACTCCACTGGTCGCATTCCCTTGAGGGTCAATGTCGACTAGCAATACTTTTTTCCCTATGTACGCCAAGCAGGCCCCCAAATTAACGGAAGTCGTTGTCTTACCAACTCCTCCTTTTTGGTTTGCTATGGATATTACTTTTCCCATGTTGTCACCTGCCCCATTTCTCATTCATCTTGTAACGTATTCTATTTTATCATGTTTCCAATTTTCGAGGTCCATATATTTATAATATTGTAAAGAAAATAACGAAATATGTATAAACGTAGCATAAATGAAAAAAACCCGGCAATCTTCTTGATCACCTGGGTCATAAATAAACAATTATTGCTTCTTTTTTGGAATACGAATGGTGATTTGGTAAAAATCATCAAATTCCGTTTCCTCTGAATCTAGGTTTATTCCATTATCTTTTACCATAGTCATAGATTGCCTGATTGTATTGACCGCAATTCTCATATCCTTGCTGAATGCTTTACGGATAGAGCGCGGCTTTTTTTCGTTATCCTTCGAGAGAAGCTTATTGACTCGCTCTTCTGTTTGTTTCACATTCAGGCTTTTTTCGATAATTTCACTCACAAGCTGATTCTGCAATTCGGCATTTTTCAATGGAATGAGTGAACGGGCATGTCTTTCTGTAATTTGCTTATTCATAACAGCTGTTTGGACTGACTCAGGGAGCTTCAAGAGACGGATCTTGTTTGCAACCGTTGATTGTCCAATACCCAACTGGTTAGCAAGCCCTTCTTGGGTCAGTTGATGGAGTTCGATTAGCTTACTATATGCAATTGCTTCTTCAATCGGGGACAATTCTTCACGTTGGAGGTTTTCAATCAAGGCCACTGAGGCTGTTTCAGTATCTGATAAGTTATTGATAATGGCCGGAATCGTTTCCCATCCTAATTTACTGACTGCCCGAAAACGTCTCTCTCCGGCGATAATCTCATAGCGTCCTTCTTGAAGTTCACGTACGACGATTGGCTGGATAATCCCATGAGTTTCAATCGTTTGGGCAAGCTCATTGATTTTTTCATCTACAAAAATGCTCCGCGGCTGAAAACGATTCGGAGAGATGGAATTTACTGGAAGTTCATGTATTTCATTACGCACTTCTTCCATCTGTTGATTATCTAAATGATCTATAGTCTCTTCCTTTTCTCCAAGCCCAAAAAAACGTGAAAAAGGATGTTTACTCATCCCTACACCACCTTTAAAAAACTTCCAACTAGCATATATCCTAGTTGATAACCTTAGCAATAAAACGGGAACGCTTCATTTTCTAGTAATCGCTATCTTCCATTATACAGATTTTTCGCACTCCCGTCTGCTAAAGTTTCTTTATTCTAGAGGCTGCTTATTTGGCGTTCCTGGTTTTCGAGGATATTTTTTCGGTGTCGGCTTCACTTTATCAATGATGACAATGTGCCGGTCACTATCCTCTTTTGGAAGCTGAAAGTAATGGTCTTCTTTTAGCTTCCCGCCAAGAATGGTCACAGCCTTCTTTCCAATACTTACTTCATCCTCTGCCCCTGCCCCCTTCAAGGCAATGAATTGTCCGCCGACCTTAACAAGCGGCAAACAAAGCTCACTTAGAACAGACAGTCTTGCTACCGCACGGGCTGTAACGATATCATATTGCTCACGTTGCTCTGAAAGCTTGCCAAACGTTTCGGCCCGATCATGATAAAGGTTCACATTTTCTAGGCCAAGTGTTTCTGTCAGGTTTTTCAAAAAGGTGATTCGCTTATTAAGTGAATCGACAATCGACACCTTCAAGGAAGGGAAGCATATCTTTAGCGGAATGCTTGGAAATCCTGCTCCCGCTCCTACATCACATATGGACTTCTCTTCAGAAAAATCGACGAAGAAGGATGGAGAAATCGAATCATAGAAATGCTTCAAATACACTTCTTCCTTCTCTGTGATGGCAGTCAAGTTCACCTTTTCATTCCATTCAACCAGCATCTTGAAATAGGTTTCAAACTGGTCAAGTTGTTTAGGAGAAAGGTCAATCCCCTTCTCCTTTAACGCTTGTTCAAATTCATGGATATTCATTTGCTTACCTCGTTATTAGTTTTGGGCTATTTTAGCGATTTTCCCTTGTTCGATATAGACGAGCAGGATGGAAATATCAGCTGGATTTACGCCAGAGATTCGCGATGCTTGCGCAACAGATAACGGACGTACCTGCTTCAATTTTTGCCTTGCCTCTGAGGCAAGTCCAGTAATGGCATCATAATCAATCAAATCAGGTATTTTCTTATTCTCCATTTTCTTAAGCTTCTCAACCTGCTGGATAGACTTTTCGATATAGCCTTCATATTTCACTTGGATTTCCACTTGCTCAGCAACATCGTCTGCAATTTCCCGTTCGCTTGGAATCAGTTCACTTACAAGAGCGTAAGTCATCTCGGTTCTGCGCAATAGGTCATGGCCGCGTATACCGTCCTTCAGCTCACTGCTGCCCCACTCTTTCAATTTTGCTTGAACTTCCGCGTTCGGCTTAATAATCGTATTTCGCAGCCTTTCGATTTCAGCTTCGATGATTGCCTTCTTCGTCTGGAACCGTTCATAGCGGGCATCACTAATCAAGCCGATCTTATGCCCGATTTCAGTTAAGCGCAAATCAGCATTATCATGACGAAGCAGCAGACGGTACTCTGCTCTCGATGTTAATAAGCGATATGGCTCATTCGTCCCTTTCGTAACCAAATCATCAATCAGAACCCCAATATAAGCTTCCGAACGGCTGAGGATAATCTCCTCTTCATTAAGCGCTCTGCGGCCAGCGTTAATTCCAGCCATCAAGCCTTGACCAGCAGCTTCCTCATAACCGGATGTTCCGTTAATTTGACCTGCTGTGTATAGATTCTTAATGCGTTTTGTCTCAAGGGTCGGCCAAAGCTGAGTCGGAACAACCGCATCATACTCAATCGCATAGCCGGCACGCATCATTTGGACATTCTCAAGACCAGGGATGGTTGAAAGGATCTCCTTTTGAACATCCTCCGGAAGGCTTGTGGAAAGACCTTGAACGTAGACCTCATGTGTATTGCGGCCTTCAGGCTCCAGGAATATTTGATGGCGCGGCTTATCATTAAAACGAACGACCTTATCTTCAATGGACGGGCAATAACGCGGTCCTGTCCCCTTAATCATGCCAGAGTACATTGGGGAACGATGGAGATTCCGGTCAATAATCGTATGCGTTCCTTCATTCGTATAGGTAAGCCAGCAAGGCAGCTGATCTGTAATATAAGCCGTTGTTTCATAGGAGAATGCTCGTGGCACCTCGTCACCAGGCTGGATTTCAGTTTTGCCATAATCAATGGTTTCTCCGTTCACACGCGGAGGAGTACCTGTTTTAAAACGAACCAAATCAAAGCCCAGCTCTTCTAGGTGCTCAGACAGCTTAATGGAAGGCTGCTGATTATTCGGACCGCTTGAGTATTTCAGTTCACCGAGGATAATTTCCCCGCGCAGGAATGTTCCTGTCGTGATGACAACGGCCTTGGAGCGGTACATTGCTCCCGTTTGGGTAATGACACCTTTACACTCGCCATCCTCAATAATCAATCGGTCGACCATTCCCTGCATAAGCGTAAGATTTTTCTCATCCTCTAATGTTTTCTTCATTTCATTTTGGTAGGCAAATTTATCGGCTTGTGCCCGTAACGCGCGGACAGCCGGCCCTTTGCCTGTATTAAGCATCCGCATTTGGATATGCGTCTTATCAATATTTCGTCCCATCTCTCCGCCGAGAGCATCTATTTCTCTCACAACGATCCCTTTTGCCGGACCGCCTACGGATGGATTACATGGCATGAAAGCCACCATATCAAGATTGATTGTCAAGACAAGCGTTTTCGCTCCCTGTCTTGCTGCAGCCAAACCAGCCTCACAGCCGGCATGTCCCGCTCCCACTACTATTACATCGTATTCACCAGCATGATATGCCATTGTTTAACCTCCTTATTTCCCAAGACAGAACTGCGAGAACAACTGATCGATTAAGCTTTCATGTACACTGTCCCCAATAATTTCGCCGAGCATTTCCCATGACTTTGTTAAATCAATTTGGACAAGATCGATCGGTACACCAGCTTCAATTCCTTCAAGTGCATCTTCAATCGCCTTTTTCGCTTGGTTCAAAAGAGCGATATGACGAGAATTCGATACATAGGTTGCATCGCCCATCTGCAAATTCCCTTCAAAGAACAGGTTAGAAATTGCTTCTTCCAGCTGATCGACACCAACCTCTTCTTTCAATGAGGTCATAATAATCGGATAGTTCCCCGCTCTATCTTTCACTTTGTCTATATCTAATTTACGCGGCAGGTCTGTCTTATTAATCAGGACAATCACATCCATGCCGTTCACCGCGTCAAATAATCGTAAATCTTCTTCTGTAAAATCATCGGCATTATTTAAAACAAGCAAAATCAAGTCTGCCTTCTTCAAAACTTCCCGTGAGCGTTCAACACCAATGCGCTCGACAATATCTTCAGTTTCCCTGATACCAGCTGTATCAACAAGTCTTAGCGGAACCCCTCTTACATTGACATATTCCTCGATAACATCACGCGTCGTTCCCGGAATGTCTGTGACGATGGCCTTATTCTCCTGCACAAGGCTATTTAATAAGGAGGATTTTCCGACATTTGGACGCCCGATGATAACTGTTGAAATGCCTTCTCTAAGAATCTTTCCTTGATGGCTCGTTTGCAGGAGCCTCTCAATCTCTGTCTTTACATGCTCACAGCGCTCCTTAAATAAGCGGTGTGTCATTTCTTCTACATCATCATATTCTGGGTAATCAATGTTTACTTCTACTTGGGCAAGTGTTTCGAGGATTTCCTGGCGGAGGGTCCGAATCAATTTAGATAACTTCCCTTCAACCTGGCCTAATGCCATGTTCATGGCTTTATCCGTCTTCGCTCGGATGAGGTCCATGACTGCTTCTGCCTGAGACAGATCAATGCGGCCGTTCAAGAAGGCCCGTTTCGTGAATTCACCTGGCTCGGCTAGCTTTGCTCCTTGGTTCAAGACTAATTGCAGTACTTTGTTGACGGAGACAAGTCCACCATGACAATTGATTTCAACTGTATCCTCACGTGTGAAGGTATTCGGCCCCTTCATCACAGACACCATCACTTCATCAACAATTTGGTTTGTGACAGGGTCAACCATATGTCCATAATGAATCGTGTGGCTCTTCACATCAGCCAAGGATTTTCCTTTAGGGCTTCGATAAACGGAATTCGCAATCTTGATTGCCTCATCTCCGCTCAAACGGACAATACCAATTGCCCCTTCGCCCATCGCGGTTGATATCGCAGCAATTGTTTCAAAATCCATGGTTTTTACTCCTTTCCTGTTGTGTTTTTTCGTTTTATATTAAAATCGGCTTCTCCGACTTACTGTAAGAATCGCTTTTATCCACATCCTGCGGAAATGCAATACGTTTAATTTTAACTTATCCACATGTGAATAACAAGAATCTAAGCACAATCTTCTTTTTATTGTCCCTGTTGATACATCAGACTCTCCTTGTTTTTTTCTCTCAACATAAATAGGGACCAAGATTCATATCCTCGCCCCTTTTTACTCTTTCTATTTAAATGTCTGTCGGATATTATTTAGTATCGCCAATATCACCCTTATTTAGTCTCTTCCAGCTGCATGGCAGGTCCGAAAAATTCATGATGGATTTGATCTTCGCTAATCCCCGCTTTTCGCAAGGAGCTCACAGCAAAGCTCATGAATCCTGCCGGTCCGCAAATGTAGTAAATTCCCTTTGGATCCAGTCCTTGCAGGTCTTCAGAGGTCATTCTTCTCTTGTCATCACTCACATAAAATATCGCTTCGAAATGAGGCATCTTCTGAACGAGCTGCTTCAGTTCTTTGTTAAATGGTCGGATTTGTTCATTTCTCACGGAGTACTTCAGAACAACTTTCCTTGAAGGATTCTTCTCCGATAAGGTATGGAGCATGCTCATAAACGGAGTAATGCCCACCCCTCCGGCAATAAAATACACCGGTTCTGATTCCATGACATCGAGGGTAAAATCTCCTGCCGGCGCTGTGGCCTCAAGACGGTCGCCTACATTCAGATAGGTATGAAGGTAATTCGAAACCTTCCCATCCGGACTGCTCCCAGGCAGCTCTTTTTTCAAGGAGATTCGGAAATACTCTTTATTGGGAGAACAAGTCAAACTGTACTGCCGGTTCATCAAATATTGCTCACCCGGAATCGAGATTCGGATGGTCATGTACTGGCCAGGTTTAAACGCCGGTAAAGCTTGACCATCTGCAGGCTTCAAAAGAATCGAGGTGATATTCTCACTTTCTCTCACTTTATCCATCACGATGAACTCCTTATAATCAGCCCAGCCCCCTGCTGCTTCTTGTACTTCTTCATACATTTCCTTCTCAACAGCAATGAAGACATCGGCAATGACTCCATACGCCTCGGCCCAAGCTCCAACGATTTCATCAGTAGCTGCTTCTCCCAGCACTTCCTTGATCGCCTCTAGCAATTTCTCTCCGACAATTGGATAATGCTCAGGCTTGATAGCCAAGCTTCTATGCTTATGGGCAATTTGCTTTACCACCGGCAATAATACCTCAAGCCGATCAATATAATGCGCCGCTGCTGTTATCGTATTAGCAAGGGCTGTTTGCTGGCGCCCCTTTTGCTGGTTCGCATGGTTAAAAATATTTAATAGTTCAGGGTGTTTCACAAACAGGTTTCTGTAGAACGTAGTCGTAATTTCTTTCCCTCTCGTTTCCAAAATAGGGGCCGTTGATTTCACAATTTCAATTGTTTCAGCTGATAACATCCCAATCACTCCCTCTGTTACTAAAAGATGTATTTTAAATACATCTTTATTATCTATCTAAATAAAAATAAAAGCAATATTCAAAATACTTCTTTTAAATATGATAGTATTAATACATATCGCAGGCAGAAAGAGAGGGATCCATCATGCGATTAACGAGTTACACCGATTATTCCATTCGCGTCTTAATGTATTTAAGCGCAGATACTCATAAATTGACCAATATAAAGGACATTGCGGCAGCCTATGGCATATCAAAGAATCATCTTATGAAGGTTATCTATAATTTAGGGAAATTAGGCTATATCGAAACGGTCCGGGGAAGAAATGGCGGCATCCGCCTTGCTATGGAACCGCAGGATATCAATATTGGTGCTCTCGTCCGAAAGACAGAAGAGGATTTCGCTATCGTTGAATGCTTCTCCTCAGATAATCAGTGCCCCATTTCACCGGTTTGCGCATTAAGAAATATCCTGAACCAGGCCCTTTTGGCCTTCATCGAGGTACTTGATGCCTATTCTCTTGAAGATATCTCGAAAAATAAAGGCATGCTTCTGAAGATGCTTCAGCAGTCAGCCTCTGCTGAGCTTGATAACATCGCTCCGGAGGAGCACCAATAAAAAAATGCCGGCCAAGTTTTGGCCGGCATTTCTTATTTATGCGGGGCGATTACGATATACCGATTCGGTTCGGTCCCCGCAGAATAGGTCTTAATATTTTTCTTGTTCATCAATGCTGAATGAATGACTTTCCGCTCGTAAGACGGCATCGGCTCAAGCGGCACTTCCTTTTTCGTATAAAGCGCCTTGCTCGCCATTTTCTCTGCAAGCTGGGTAAGCGTCTGCGTCCTTCTGCTTCGGTAATCCTCCGCATCAAGCATGACGGTCAAATATTGCTCGGAATGCTTGTTTGCCACTAGCTGGGTCAAGTATTGCAATGAATTGAGGGTTTGTCCCCTCTTGCCAATTAACATAGCAATTTTCTCGCCTGACAGCTCAAAAATGACTAATTTGCCTTCCTTTTTCAGTGTCACTTGCACCGGCGCACCCATTTGCTCTGCGACGTCTTCAATGAAGCGCTTGGCTTCTGCCAAAGGATCCTGCTTCAAGATGACTTTAACAATGGCCGGCCTTGTGCCAAATAAGCCCAAAAAGCCTTTTTTGCCTTCATCCACGACCTGGACTTCAATCATATCCTCGGATGCATTTAATTGTTTAATTGCAGATTCAACGGCTTCATCCACCGTTTGGGCAGTTGCGGTTACTTGTTTCACTTTTTCTTACCTCCAGCTCTAGCAATTGCTTTGTCAGACTTTGCTTGCTTAATATCTGGACCTTTAATGAAGTAAGTTTGAGCAATAGAGAATAGGTTACCAATAACCCAGTATAGTGATAATGCCGCTGGGAAATTAATCGCGAATACGATAATCATAATCGGCATAATGTACAGCATCATTTGCATTGTCGGGTTATTATCTTGTCCAACCATGGAGATTTTTTGTTGGATATAGGTTGTTAAGCCCGCGACAAGCGGCAAGATAAAGAATGGGTCTTTATCCCCTAAATCAAACCATAGGAAACTATGGTTGGCTATCTCTGTTGTCCTCATAATCGCATGGTAGAATGCAATTAAGATAGGCATTTGGATAAAGATTGGCAGACATCCAGCTAATGGATTAACACCATGCTGCTGGAATAACGCCATCGTTTCCTGCTGCAGTTTTTGCTGTGTCTCAGCATCCTTGGAGCTGTACTTCTCTTTCAGGCGGTTCATCTCAGGCTGAATTGCCTGCATAGCCTTCGTGCTTTTTATTTGCTTGATCATTAATGGCAAAATAAGGAGTCGCACAAGAATTGTAACAACAATAATGGATAATCCATACCGGTTTCCGAATATGTCTGCCATTTTAATAATCAACCAGGAAAGCGGATAAACAAAATAAGTATTCCAGATTCCCTCACTCTCTGAAGTGATTGGTTCATTAATTTCACTGCACCCTGATAGAATGGCAATAAGAAATATGACTGAACCAAAGAGAAGCAAATGTTTCTTCTTCAAGCCTTCTTTCCTCCTAACTGCTTAAGAGATTCCAAAAAACCTCTTGTCCAATGAATGTATTTTACCATCTTTTCTATCGCAATGCCTATCCCATTGGATGACAATTTGCGAAACTTAGTATTTCTTCAAGGCTGATGCCCGTTTTAAAACATGGGTCAGACTTTTTTTCGTCTCGTGGAAATCCATCGCGTGGGTAGGTTTCCTCGCAACAACTATGTAGTCATTCCCTGTCTTGATTCGATCCTCCATCTCAAGGAAGGATTGTCTGACATATCGTTTTACACGATTGCGCGTAACAGCATTGCCAATTTTTTTTGAGACAGACAAACCGAGCCTGAAGTGATCTTGCTCTTTCCTTTCAAGGATATACACGACAAACTGGCGGTTTGCTATTGATTGGCCCTTCTTGAAGACTTCCTGAAATTCCTGGTTCTTCTTAATTCTTCTTTCCTTATTCATGTATCCACCTACACCTAGTACTCTACGTTATCCGTATGAATTGGTTTCAAAAAACCGGAACATTTCCCATTCCACTTTAAGCATTGACCATTTACCAGTTTATTAAAAGTCTCTTTCTTATTAAACCATATTAATATTCATTTATATACTGACAGTCAAAATGGCCCTTTACCTAATCACTGCCCCGCTTCCCAAATCTGTCTAGCCAAGGGCGGTGATCCATAGAATAAAGGACCATTATTTTGCTGACTTATAGCTGCCTGAAAAAAAGACCACTGAAATGGTCAGTGGTCTTAGGCAGATAATACTTTTCTTCCTTTACGACGACGTGCAGCAAGTACGCGACGTCCGTTTTTAGTGCTCATACGGGCGCGGAACCCATGAACTTTGCTGTGTTTACGTTTATTTGGTTGGTACGTTCTTTTCATTATAGTACACCTCCCTGAGGATTACAGTTAAAGACAGTCCTTACAAGTATATAGAGGTAGATGGCCAATTGTCAACTTATACTTTCATTAACGCTTTCTTTATCTTCTCCGATTCATGCTTTTTTATTCTTTCACGGGAAAAAGAGAAATTATACTTGTTGTCTTTGGATATGTTGTGGATAATTAAATTAACCGATTTCCACAATCCACATCCTTTTTCGACAGGTTTTTCACAATCCACTCCCTTGTGGAAAACTTTTATCCCCACGCACTGGGTGTTGTGGATAAATAATAAAAAACGTTGCAACTACTGTTATTTTTTGATATTATATTTTATGTTTTCATTCTTAATAACTTATCCACATGATAAAATTATCCACAGAGTGTTAATAAGATGTGGATAGAATTATAAACAGTATGGAATAACCTTGTCCACAGGTGGTGGATATTGTCGAAAACACAAACCCCCTTAAATTCCCTTATACATGGTTACTTATTTTTATACATTCCCTGTCCTTTTCATAAATATTTTTTAGCGGATTATGGTGAATTGGCTGTTAGAAGGAGGATCGACTAGTGAAAAATATAGAAGAGTTATGGAAGCATTCCTTATCCATATTAGAGAAGAAAATAAGCAAACCCAGCTTTGAGACATGGCTGAAATCGACAAAAGTCCATTCCTTAAAAAAGGATACACTGACAGTCGTAGCACCAAATGAGTTTGCGCGTGATTGGCTTGAGGAACGCTACTCAGAAGTAATTGGCGATGTCCTGTATGAAATTACAGGTGAACATTTGGAAGTGAAATTCATCATTCCTCATAACCAAACAGAAGAAGAGTATGATCTTCCTGCTCCAGCCAAGAGAGTAAAAAGAAATCAAGATGAGCAGCATGATATTCCACAGACCCTTTTAATCCCTAAATATACATTCGACACGTTTGTTATTGGCTCTGGGAACAGGTTCGCTCACGCCGCCTCGCTCGCTGTAGCCGAGGCGCCGGCTAAAGCCTATAATCCCCTATTCATTTATGGGGGCGTCGGTCTTGGAAAAACGCACTTAATGCATGCAATCGGCCATTATGTGCTTGAGCATAACCCATCAGCAAAGGTTGTCTATCTATCATCAGAAAAATTCACGAACGAATTCATCAACTCTATTCGTGACAATCGCGCGGAAGACTTCCGAAACAAATATCGCAATGTTGATGTGCTATTAATAGATGATATTCAATTTCTAGCTGGGAAAGAATCAACTCAGGAGGAATTTTTCCATACTTTCAATGCGCTCCATGAGGAAAGCAAGCAAATTGTTATCTCAAGTGATCGCCCTCCGAAAGAGATTCCGACACTCGAGGACCGCCTTCGCTCACGATTCGAATGGGGCCTAATCACGGATATCACCCCTCCGGATCTTGAGACAAGGATTGCGATTCTTCGTAAGAAGGCAAAGGCTGAACGACTTGATATTTCCAATGAGGTTATGATCTACATCGCTAACCAGATCGACTCGAATATTCGTGAGCTTGAGGGAGCTCTCATTCGAGTAGTGGCTTATTCTTCCCTTATAAATAAAGATATAAACGCTGATTTAGCAGCTGAGGCCTTAAAGGATATCATTCCGAATTCAAAACCGAAAATTATCTCGATTGCGGATATTCAAAGGGCAGTTGGAGAACATTTTAATGTGAAGCTCGATGACTTCAAAGCAAAGAAACGGACAAAATCAGTTGCTTATCCAAGACAGATTGCCATGTATCTTTCCCGTGAGCTCACCGACTCCTCCTTACCGAAGATTGGTGAAGAGTTCGGAGGCAGGGATCATACAACGGTTATTCATGCTCACGAAAAAATCTCTAAACTCATGCAAACGGACACGCAGCTTCAAGAGCATATAAAAGAAATTAATAGCAAACTAAACGTTCACTAATCAACAGCCGATAATTCGATTGTTGATAAGAAGCGTTTAACACCCAAGATTAGTCACAGTCTGTCCACATGTGGATAGACTGTTTTTCCGTCATTTTCTTTAGTTATCCACATACTCACAGGCCCTACTATTACTTCTTCTATTTTTTTATTAAAATAAATAATAAATATGTATCTAAGATTAGTCACAATTTGGAGGATTATTTATGAAAATTATTATTCAGCGCGACCGCTTAGTTCAAAGTGTCAACGATGTTCTTAAAGCAGTATCTACGCGAACTACCATTCCAATCTTGACTGGGATAAAATTAAAAGCCAATGAAGAAGGCGTTAGTTTAACCGGAAGTGATTCCGATATTTCCATCGAATCCTATATTCCTTCTGAAGAAGAAGGCAATGAACTAGTAGAGATCAAAGAAACAGGTTCTATTGTACTTCCAGCACGTTTCTTTGCTGAAATCGTCAAAAAGCTGCCTGAAAACTCCGTGGAGATCGAAGTTCTCTCTAATTTGCAAACGATCATTCGT
>Ga0233366_1000368_pt1 | contig 16157 bp, 22 predicted proteins | sample ElkDunMinimDraft_23_FD_191536 | JGI IMG/M metagenome (GOLD analysis project Ga0233366, IMG submission 191536) | Fecal eukaryotic communites from dung pellets of Tule Elk in California, USA - Elk Dung C4 | ecosystem: Host-associated > Mammals > Digestive system > Large intestine > Fecal | place...
CCCGGCGAGTACGTGGCGCTCGTGGGCAAGAGCGGCTGCGGCAAGAGCACCATCCTGCGGCTGCTGCTCGGTTTCGAGGAGCCCGAGCGCGGCAGCGTGTTCTACGGCCCGCACGACGTGGCCAAGGTGGACCTGCACAGCCTGCGCCGCCACATCGGCACGGTGATGCAGGACGGGAAGCTCTTCATGGGCGACATCGCGAACAACATCACGATCGCCGCGCCCGGCGCCGGGATCGACGACGCCTGGGAGGCCGCCGAGCTCGCCGGCATCGCCGAGGACATCCGCAAGATGCCGATGGGCATGCAGACCATCGTGAGCGAGGGGTCGGGCGGCATCTCCGGCGGCCAGCGCCAGCGCATCATGATCGCCCGCGCCATCTGCGGCGGCAAGCGCATCCTGATGTTCGACGAGGCCACGAGCGCGCTCGACAACAAGACGCAGAAGCACGTGAGCGACAGCCTCGACTCCCTGAAGTGCACGCGCGTGGTGGTGGCCCACCGCCTGTCCACCGTGCGCCACTGCGACCGAATCATGGTCGTGGACGGCGGCAAGATCGCCGAGGAGGGCACCTACGAGGAATTGGTTGCGCGCGGCGGCCTGTTCGCCGAGCTCGTGGAGCGACAGCGGCTCGATGTGGAGGCGTGACCTGCGCCGCCGCAGCGGGCTGTGCTGCGAGATGGAGGGGGCTGCCATCGCGCAGGCCTGCTACCTCAACGACGTGCCCTTCGTGGTGGTGCGCGCCATATCGGACAAGCCGGGCAGCACCCAGGCCGAGGACTACCAGGCCTTCGAGGCCGAGGTGGCCAAGCGCTGCGCGGCGATCGTCGAGCACATGGTCGCGAATTTGGACTAAGCGCTGTCATCCGCGCGGTCTTGCGGGCGGCAGCCGGGTGCACGCATGCGCTGCCTAAGCCCGCGGCCCGCCCCGCTCCCGCAGGGGCCTGCGCGGCTGGAAGAACGTATCGGGGTGCTTTCCCGGAAAACCGGAATTACTAGGACGGAACGGCCGGGGGCGGTGTATAAAGTGACGAAGCGGTATATCCCGCAGCAAGCGAAAGACAGGGGGCCGGGAATGAACGTCAACGAACCGACCGAGGAGAAGAGCAACATGATGAAGAGGCCGATAGCGTTGGCGCTCACGATCGCGGTGGCGGCGTGCCTGGCCGCCGCAGGGTGCGCATCCGGCGGGGGCGCGACGTCGCAGCCGGCGGCAGGCTCGTCGTCTGCCGCTTCTGCCGAGTCGTCCGCGCCGGAAGCCTCCGATCAGGCTCAGGGCATCGACTACCTGGCGCTCGTGAACAAGCTGAACCCCCTGCCGGACGGCTGGGAGGACGCGCTCGAAACCGTGCACTTCACGAACACGGTGGGTGACGACGTGGAGGTGGAGGCGAAGGCGTACGACGCCTACCTTGGGCTGAAGGCCGACCTCGAAGCCGAAGGCGTGCACGTCGACCTCGACTCGGCGCGGCGCAGCGTGGCCGACCAGGAGCGCATCATGGCCGACTTCACCGAGAAGTACGGCGCCGACTACGCCAAGAAGACCGTGGCGACGCCCGGCTACTCCGAGCACCACACCGGGCTCGCGCTCGACCTGTACCTGATAATCGACGGTAAGGACGTCGTCGAGAACGAGGACATGATCCAGTACCCCGAGGTCTGGGAGAAGATCCACGCGAGGCTCGCCGAGCACGGCTTCATCCTGCGCTACACGCAAGGCGACGAGCACATCACGGGCTACGGCTACGAGCCGTGGCACATCCGCTACCTCGACGACGCGGCCATCGCAAGGGAGATAACCGACGCGGGCATCACCTTCGAGGAGTACAAGGCGGGCAAGACCCTGCCCGAGGTGAGCTACGACTTCGGCGAATCGGAACTCTATACCGCCGAGGACCTTGAGGAAGCGGCCGTGCAGGTGAAGTGCGAGTTCGCCACCTTCGAGGGCTGCGAGCTGCACAGCCTGCGCTATGCGGGCGACGAGGCCAACACGCCCGAGAACCTGAAATGGCTGAACGACCACGACGACGACCCAGGCTACACGCAGGTCGCCAAGTTCGTGAGCGACTTCCATTCGCCTGTCGAAGGCGGCGGCGCCTGGGAAGCCGACCAGGAGTACACCGACTACGAGTGGTGGCTGGCCCGCACCGACGACGGCGGCTGGCAGCTCGTGACCAACGGGTACTGATAGGCGGAGGCGATGAAGGCGCCGACGCACGAGCAGGCGTTCCAGGCCCTGCTGCTGCAGGCGACAGACGAGGGGCGCGCAGAGGCGCTGTTCGGGCACGGCCTGCGCCGGGCGCGCGAGGCAGTGCCGCCCTTCCTCGTGGGCGAGGAGTTCCCGAGCGTCTACCTGGAACACCCGCTCCTGGGCGACCCCTTCCTCGACGTCACCGTGCTGCTGGGCGAGGTCGGGCTCGGGGAGCGCATCGACTCGCCCGCCGCAGGCGAGCACGCCGCGATGCTCGACTGGTACGCGGACGTGTACCACGATTTCCCGGACGTGAACGTCGGCTTCGAGCTGGATACCAGCAAGCCTGGCTTGCCCGAGGCGGCGGTGCATTTCCAGCCCCGTTCGCACGCCGAGCTCGTGAGGCCCTTCTGCGAGGCGGCCGGCGAGCCGGAGCGCGCCGACCTCTACCTGGGCCTGGCCGCGCGCATGCCGCAGGGCTGGCCGCTGTCGTTCTTCGGGATGTTCCGGGGCAGGCCCGGCTCGCCCCTGCGCGTGTGCGGCTACCTGGGACACGCCGAGGTGCTGGCCTGCGCGAACGACCCCCGCCGCCTGACCGAGGCCTTCGAGACGGCCGGCTTTACCGCCTACGACGCGCCCATGCTGGCCCAGGTTTCCGCGCTCATGGAGGCGGCGCCGGGCGCGGTCGACTTCCAGTTCGACGTGCTCCCCGACGGTAGCCTGGGCCCCACCTTCGCCATCGACGTGCAGTTCGGCATCGAGCAGCCGCAGGCGGTGCGCGAGTCGTTCGAGGACGGCCCGGGCTCGCGCGTTATGGGTCTGCTGCGGGAGTGGGGCGCGGCGGACGGCCGCTACGCGACGGCAGTGGAATCCGCGTTCGCACGAGCGCTGCCCGTCGATCTCGGCGACGGCACCATGGGCGGGTACGCCCTCACGCTCATGCCCCAGTGGGCGAAGGCGCGCTGGACGGACGGGCGGCTGCAGCCCGCCAAGCTCTACCATCTGGCCCACGCGGGCATGATCGACGGCAAATGACCGAATCCATGTAGAAGAACGGAAAATGCACAGCGGCCACGCAGGCGGTACAAGAGGATGGTGCCGCGTTGCCGTGCGTATAATGGAGCAAGACCGCGTGCACGGTCAACCGATGATAGGAGCGCGCTTATGGACACACAGCAGGCGAGCCGCACGGCAGGCGAGGCGGGCTGGCGCGTTTCGCGCTACAACCTCGTGGCGGCCGTGCCCGACAGCAAGAACGTGGCGATCGCCAACCTCTTCAAGGGCACCTGCGCCGAGTACACGCCGCTCGAGATGTACCTGCTCTCGGTGATTGAGGAGCTCGACGAGGGCCATCCTATCATCGAGCGGTTCGCGCGCCGCGGCGTGATCGCGAACTTCGACGAACGGGCGGCGCTCGAGGCGATGGGGCGGGCCGCCTGCGCGATGCCGCACGGGGTGGGGCTCACCATCTGCCCCACCATGGGCTGCAACTTCGACTGCCCGTACTGCTTCGAGGACCACTTCGCGGGCAAGATGAGCGCGCAGGTGCAGGACGACGTGGTGGCGCTCGCGGGGCGCATGCTCGACGCGTCCGGAGCCAAGGACGTCTCCGTCACCTGGTTCGGCGGCGAGCCGCTGCTCGCGCCCGAGATCGTCGAGTCGCTCTCGGTGCGGCTCATGGCACTCGCCGAGGAACGCGGAGGCGAGTATTCGGCGGGCATCATCACGAACGGCTACCTGCTCACGCAGGAGGTGGCCGACATGCTCGGACGCTGCAAGGTCAAGAGCGCCCAGGTCACCGTCGACGGGCTGGGCGCCACCCACGACGCCACGCGCCGGCTCGCGAACGGCAAGGGCACGTTCGAGCGCATCACGGCCAACCTGCGAGAGTGCAAGCTGCCCTTCAAGGTGAACATCCGGCACAACGTGCACGAGGCCAACATGTCCGAGATGGACGAGCTCGAGGCCTTCATAGACCGCCTCGCCGAGGAGTCCGGAAACGAGCTGGAATACTATCCCGCGCCCGTCTCAGGCAGCGAGGCCGCCGACGAGCGCGGCGAGCAGGTGGGGCTCTTGTGCGGCCCCGACTCCAGCGAGGTGGGCATCCGCCAGGAGGCGGGCCGCTTCCGCGCAGGCCAGGGCCACTACTGCGGCGCGCACACCATCTGGGGCGTCGGGATAGACGAGCGCGGCAACCTGCAGAAGTGCTGGGAGGCCGTCGACAAGCCGCACATCTCCTTCGGCACCGCGCACGATTGGGACCCGGCAGACCCGCTCGCCACCGCGAGCAAGCCCGACAACCTGATCATGTACCTGAACACCGCGTGCCCCGTGCCCGACGACGAGTGCCGCGAGTGCGTGTGGCTGCCCCACTGCGTCGGCGGCTGCCCCCACAGGCGCCTCTTCGACGGCAGGCTGTGCGTGGCATTCAAGGACGACCCGCAAGGCTACGTGCTGGCGCTGCACGCCCGGATCGGGGAGGACAAGGAGCGAGACGGCGACGGAGCCGATTTCGTATAAGTGGAAGCGGCCGCGAAAAGGGCGGCCTCGAACGAGGAAGGAACGCGACCATGAACTTCGAAGACTTGACGGACGAGCAGAAAGCCAAGGCGCAGGCGTGCAAGACGCCCGACGAGATCCTGGCCCTTGCCAAGGAGGAGGGCTACGAACTCTCGGATGACGAGCTTGCGGCCGTCTCGGGCGGTTGGGGCTGCAGCCCGGAGAAGTACGGCTGCGGCATGGTCGGACACTAGGGTCGGGCCACGGCGCGGCTACGCGGCGAGGAACCGCAGCATGCGCGCCTTGTAGTATCGTCGCCGACCGCGACCTCGCGATGAGGTTGCTCGCCGCGCGGGAGCCGACTCGTCGCACACCTGAAGCTAATTTATCATCTTGAGAGTCGAATATAATTACATCTTAGTGCTCGAAAAGCCCGGCAAGCCTGAGCCGCTGCGATTCCTTGAGCGCGAGCGGTTCGAGCTTCGAGACCAGCTCTGCGTTGCACAGCAGGTCCCTGCACAACTCGCACTCCGAGGTGTAGCGATCCCTGATGGGGTAGCCGAGCTCGAGTGCCCTCTCGGCGAGCCATGTCACGCCGACTCTGTGTATCACGTCGAGGATCGGGTCGCGGTTCACGCGCTTCCAGGCCTCGATCAGCGTCGTCTCGCCGACCTTGCCCACGCGCATGCGAGGTATCTCGTGGGTAAACTGTGAGCAGCAGGCGTAGATGTGCCCGTCCCAGAACAGCCTGGGGCCGATGAAGTCCCTGCAGCGACACGCGCCCCACGGGATCGGCTCCTCCAAGTCCTGCCTCCCGATTCCCAGCCTTTTGCCGGCGAGGACGGCCTCGGGGAGGTAGAGCGGGTACCAGGCGATGAAGGGTGCCAGGTAAATTTCGGGCCGTAGCAAATCGATGGTGGCGCGGATGTTCGGGTGCCCCTTGACGTCCATGACCGTGACGTGGCTCAAGACTCCAAGGTCGTGAGCAATTCGCAAGGCGCCCCTCACGGCGTCTGCGGGAACGTACTTCTGGTGATAGAGGTCCGCGCTTATTCTCACGTTTGTGACCCCGCATTCGGCGAGTTCCCGCATCATCGGCATTCCGCGCTCGATGTCGGCCCCCCAAAACCCGTTGGTCACGACAAGTGAGTGGATGCCATACTGATCGAGCGCATAGCGGGCAAGGCGTCCCAACGTCTCAGGGAACAGCAGTGGCTCCCCGCCGGAGAAGTAGAGGTTACGCACGGTTCCCGTTTTGGCTCCCTCGTCGATGTAGCGCTTGGCCACGTACTCGTCCACGAGGAATAACCCGTGTGGGTTGCACTGAAAGCAGCATACCTCGCATGATGCGTTGCATTTGTCGGTCAGCGAGAAGCCGATGATTTTCATGTCCATAGTTTACTCACGGCTTCCTATATGCGTCCGAGTCGCGGTCTCGGCAGGTGACAGGATGTCTGCGAGCGGATCACGAGCCGCATCGCCAAGGCACGTGGACACATCGGGGATTCCCGGATAGTAGCAAGGGTATATGCGCCCATCCCACAGTGCGCAAAACGTCTTTCGCGACTCGGCCCTCAATTTGGCCTCATCGATTCCGCCGACGAACCAGTCGCAGGGTAGGTTTTCTGCGCGGCCGAGCGGAAGCAGGGGATAGACGAGGTAAAGCCAATAAAGGGCATCCTCGCCGAGGGACGCGAGGAACTCGCCGGCCCCTCGGGCTCCGTATACGTCCGCGACCCTCATCACTGTCTGGGCCGGCATGTCGTCGGCGAAACGAATGGCCCTCCAGAGGGCGCTGGCATCGACATGCTCCGCATGGAACGAGTCGAAGCCGAACACCATGTGCGTTAGCGACCCTCTCAGTGTGCCGACGGCATCCTCGATACGTTCATCTGCCCATTTGCCCCAGAATCCGTTCGTGTCAACGCATCTCTCCCGAACGCCTTCGTCGCGGGCGCATTCCAGGAGCTTCCGGACTAGTCCGGGAAATAGGAATGGTTCGCCGCCAGCCAAGGTGATCCGACTAAACCCCAGTGATGATGCCTGGACGACAAGATCTTTAGCAAGATGCTCGTCCATTTCGTGGACGCAGTTTGGTCCGCAGGCTAGCGGGCATGAGGAGCATGAGGACGTGCATCTGTCCGTGATGATCAGGACAAGCTCGTCGAACACCGCGTCGGACACTAGCACGAGCGATAGATATGTGGGCGAATGACGCTGTCGAAACCTCCGGAGACGTCATCGAGATCCTCGTCCGAGAGGTCCGTGACTTCCAGGATTTCCTCCGGAGCGACATCGTAACCGAGTTCCCGTGCCTTGGCTGCGAACTCGTCGACGTTTTCGCAGTTCCCGAACTCGTCTGTAAGCTCGCCTTCCGAGAAGCGAGCGAGAAGATCCTTGATTCCCTTCATTTCAAATCTCCTTCTGTCGTTTGCGTTGAAGAAAAGGTTTTGCTGCAAGCCCCTATGTTTTGCGTGTTTGAACCAACAATATTAAATCACACCAGCATAAACGTCTTTGATCTTGGCAGCAGGCCTTCGGGTTAAATCGTTCCTCCTTTCAATCGTATATGCTTTCGGGTAATAATACGCGCAATGGGTGGAATCTATCCTCGTGGCTTGAAACCGTTTGATGGTTACTCAAGCACTAGAGCGAGGTCGCCAGGCTTGCCGACTCCGCTTTCATCCGTAGGGCCTGTGGCAACGAGCTCGTGGCCCTTGCATAACGTTGAACGGATAGTTGCGAAGTGCTGGGAGATTGTGGACAAGCCCGCTTTTTCCTTTGGCACTGCACATGACTGGGACCCGGCCGACCCGTTTGCCACCGCCAGCAACCCCGACAACCTGACGGCGTATCTGAATACCGCCGCCCCCGTGCGCGACGAGGAATGCCGCGAGTGCGTATGGCTTCCCCATTGCGTAGGCGGCTGTCCGCATCGGCGCCTGCTTGGGCAGCGGCAGTGCGTGGCGTTCAAAGACGATCCTGAAGGCTACGTGTTGGCGCTACATGCTCGCATTGGTGCGGATAAGAAAGGGCCGCAAGAATAACTTTTGCGGCTCACACGTTTAGCTAAGATATGGCAACTGCAACAGTGGTTACACCCAGGTGTCGCAATTCTTGTGGTAGCAAATTTGGGTGCAATCTTTAGGGCACCAGCTGTTGCCACCACCCGATACTGCGCTCAGTTCTTCATCGGTTAGTTCGTAGCCTTCTTCTTTGGCAAGCGCTAGGATCTCTTCGGGCGTCTTGCAGGCCTTGGCCTTTTCCTGTAGCTCCGGCGACAGATCTTCGAAGTTCGTGGTGTACTCCCTAGCGCTTCGCGGGTCGGCCAATCCGGCCCTTTGCCTATAATACGCGCGGGCGGGTCCGTCCTGGCTCGCGTCACCCGCGGACGCGCTTGGCGCGCTCGAGCGCTGCGAGCACGTAGCATTCCGGGTCGTCCTTGTACGACTTGCAGGGGCGCTCCCCCGAAAGGTGCCGCTTCGGGCAGCCGCCGCGGCAGATGGGCAGCGTGGATGCAACGCGTTTATCCACGGTTTCCCCCTTCCGGATCGCTCTGCTGAACTCGGGCGAGCAGGTACGCCTTCGCGTCGGGTGGCGCTCCCTCGCTCCAGCGCAGCTTGACGAAGGCGGGGAAGCACGAGAGGGATGCGGATTCGCCTCCGAGCGTCGCCCGCTTTGCGAAGACGGTCTGCGGGAGCAGGTTGCAGCGGTCGTCGGCCAGGCCCCGGCCCCGCATCCACCTCGCCAGCCTGCCGATCTCGTCGCGTCGGCCGGGCTCAGTCCAGTCGCCGGGCTGGAAGCGCACGCTGGCCGACACCGCCGGCAGCGCCGCGCCGCCCGTGCCTGCGTTGAACTGCAGCTCCAGCGGGAAGGGAGAGCGCGCGAGCTCCTGGATGTCGGATACGGTGCCGTCGCCGATGCCGGCGAGCCCGACCTGCGCCAGATGGCTGCGTATCTCGCCCGCGTCCCGCGCGTAGGCGCCCTGGCACCTGTCGCCCACGATGCACTCGACGCGCACCCAGGGCGTGTCGATGCCGTTGCCTCTCTGCGGGAACACGCCAACGTAGCAGGCGTACCATTCGGCGGGCATAGCCTCCACGAACGTGCGGTAGCCGGCGCGAAGGTCCGGCCGACCCGCTGCCTCGAGGAAGCTGAGCGGGACCGAGATGTCGCGCCCGTCCAGCAGCGCCTGAACGGCGGGGCGGTCCACGTCGCCCGCGTGCGTGTCGTAGCTCAGCGCGAGCTGCCGCACCTTGCCCGGCGCCTGCCCCGCGAACCACGAGAGCGCGTCCGCGTAGGCGCCGCCGTGCCCGGCGTAGGCCGCCTGCGCGCCGGCGACGTCCTCATGCGACACGAGAGAGTGGAGGTCCATCCAGGGCTCGCCCGCGAGCGGAACCTCGAACCACAGCTCGGGGAACGCCCCGCCCGTCAGGCTGCGTGCGAACGCCTCCCGGGCGGCGGGGCCGCAATTACCGAAGAGCGCGGCCTCGCGCCCTTCGCTCGCGGCCAGCGCGTAGATGATGTCGTACATCTTCATGCGGTTCATTGCGCAGAACCTAGCTTCCCTTCGAACGGCTGCCCTGTTTTTCTGCCTTGCCTTCTAGGGCACGCACCTGTGACAGGTGAACCCGTGGATTTCCGGGCGCCACTCGAGCATGCCGCTTGTTCCGCATGCGGGGCTCACTGGATAGCCCCCTGCGTCCGTCCCGCCGCCGGAGACAGCCTCGAGCTCCACGCGATTCGGCCGGCGCGATCTTGCGCCGCGCGGACTTTCGTCCTGGAAAACCTCGCCTTGCTCGGTGCGTTTGCGCCATGCCGCCTCTCGTCGTTCCGTGCTCAGTCTGCGTAGTAGTTCCAATGGTGGCCGTTGGCGCAATAGTAGCCATAGTTGTTGGGCGGCTTCACCTCGTCATGCGACCAGAAGCCGACGTACGGGCCCCCGCACTTGGGGCACGTCTTGGGGTTGGCCTTGCCGCCCGCGACGCCCTCAAGAAGCTCGTCCGGTATCTCGGCCCCCTCCTCGAAGTATCGGCGTCCGTTCTCGTCCGTGTGCCTTACGGCAGCCTCGTTCGCCATCACGTGCTCCTTTCGTTTGAACCTCGCCCGCTCATAGGGCCTTGACACTTCTTATACGCCAGGAGACCCGGATGCGTCCCGGCGATTCTTGCGCATTTTCTTCAACTTTTCAGGTCCAACCCTTCAGGCGATCCACGTGGTAGCGCAGCCGCGACGAGGGCGGCATGCGCCACGCCATGCCCTCGTTCATCGCGTCCCTGCAGGGGTTGCAGATCCCGCAGGGCTTGCCCTTAGTCGGCGCGTGGCAGAACCAGGTCTTGCGCATGACGGGCATCCAGCCCATCGCTTTCGACACGCGCAGCGCGTCTTTCTTGCTCACGCCGAGCATCGGGAGGTCGAGGCTCCCGAAGACGAGCCCCGCGTCCCCGCATTCGCCCTTCGGCACGACGCGGCGGCGCACCTGGCCGCCGACATCCGGCAGTATGTCGCGCACGGCGGTGAGCTCGCAGAGCATGCCGCCCCTGCCATGGTCGCGCACGTACGTGGAGCGTATGCGCAGGCCCTCCTGCCGCGAGGGCTGGAGGAGCCGAAACGTCGAGTCCCACCCGCCGCTCCAGAGGAGCCCGACCTCACGTTCCATGGCTCATGGCGCTTGCGTCGGGAGCCGGCCCAGCACCTGTCACTCCTTGTACCCCCAGCACTCGCGAGGGCAGGGCTCCTCGTCCCCAAGGTCGCACCCCCAGCCGCCGTTAACGCCCTCCAGCTCCTCCTCGGTCAGCTCGTAGCCCTCCTCGCGGGCCAGAGCCAGCAGCTCCTCGGGCGTCTCGCAACCTCGAAGCTTCGCCTTCGTATCGTCGGTAAGCTCGTTGAAGTTCATTCGGGTCTCCTTTCGCGTCCGATATGCCACTGCGGCATCATTGTTCCTTATACGCGTGCCACGCCAATTTCATCCCGACCAAATTTGAGCAGCATATGTGAGTCGGATTCCGCTCGCCAGCTTGATTGCAATCGAGCGTTGAGAACTTGGCGGATTTTTCCCGGATGGGCAAGACGATGCGGCCGCGCGTTGCGTAGAACCACTGGAAGAGGGTTCCTCGGAAAGGGAACGGCGATTGGCAGGAGGCCTAGCATGAGCAAGGTAGTGAGAAGCGTTCTCGGCATCGTGGGCATAGCGCTGGTCGTGTTGGCGATTCAATACGCCAAGGCGATGGCCGGCGGGGTTCCGTTCGAGCCCAACTGGGTAGAGGTCGTCCTGCTCGGCGTGGTCGGCGGCCTGGCGGGCGCCTTCGGCCCGGACGCCGCCCAGCGCAGGCAGAACCGCAAGGACCTCGCCGACAAGTTCCGCAAGTAGGCTGATCGGGCGCCGGGACGCCCTTCTCTCATAAAGGCGGTTATCGTGGAGCATACGGGAAACATCGTGGAAGAGGTTGCTGCGAGGCTCGCGGGCGTCGCGCTCGCGGCGGCGTTGGCCTTGGCGGCCGCAGGTTGTGGCGGCACGGGGGCGTCGACCGGCGAAGAGATGGCCGGGCAGGCGCAGAGTCACGCGATTGCCCAGGCAACCGCCCGCCTGTACGCGCAGGACGAGACCGCGGGGATCGACGTGATGACCCTCGACTCGATGCCGTCCGTGCCCTACGTGAGGGCCGAGGACTTTCTCGGCGACATCTTCGTGGGCGACTTCGGCTCGCAGGCATGAACAGGGGACGGAGGACCGTTCATTCGCGACTGCGCCGCGCCGAGTCAAAGAATCCTTCTCGATGCCAACGGCTCGATCGCAATCGAGCAGCAGCCGGTTTTTCCGCAAGAATACGCTGTTCAGACCGTGCGGAATTCACAAGGACGGAAGCGGCGCGTGACGCGTATAAGCATCGAGAGAGGCGCGAAGGCGCACCCAGGCCGTACGAGAGAAAGGAAGGCGACCATGGACGAGAACGACAAGCAGCCCGTCGGGGCGAAACCGCGAGGACCTGGCCGGCAAGTTCCGCAAGCAGGCAAATGCAGGTGGAACACCACGGAAAGCAGTGCGTCACAGGATACGGAGGTTGGACCATGGGCCTTTTCTCGAAGCTGAAGCAAATCGGCGAGAGCGTCAACGAGGTCGCCGGAAACGTCGGCAAGAGCACCGTGGCGGATTACGGCGAGCCCGCATACTCGCTGTACACGTCGCTGCGGCTCGGCGACGCGCACAGGCGAATCGACATCACCGACGAGGCGGGCGAGGTGAGGTACTACACGAAGTCGAGCTTCGTCGCTATCAAGGGCAAGACGGACGTCATGGACGCTGCGGGGAACGTGGTCGCGCATCTTGAGAAGAGCCCCGTCAGCCTGCACGAGAAGCACTTCGTCACCATGGCGGACGGAAGGAGCTTCACGCTCTCCAACGAGCTGTTCCACATGGTGAAGGATATCACGAACATCGAGGGCCTCGGCTGGCAGATCCGCGGCAACGTCATCGGGTTGAGCTTCAACCTGCTCGACGAGGGCGCAAGCCCGGTCGCGACGATCGACCAGAAGATGATATCGGTCCACGACAGGTACAGCATCGGCATCTACCAGCCCGAGCACGAGCAGGTCGTGGTGGCCATCGTCATCCAGCTCGAGAAGATGCTGGAGGCCAGGCAGGAGAACGAGAACGCTTCGTTCTCGTCTTTCGGCGACGACGACTGATTCGCCGACCGGGCGACCCTGACGGTCGAGGCCTCGGGGAGCTCCGACGCGCGCATCACCCTGGAATGGGGCAGCAGCGCGACCGAGGGCAGCACCTGGACGATGTCGGGCAAGTTCGACGGCAAGAGGATCGACTACACGTACGACGGGAACGGCAAGCGCAGCGAGTCCGCCGCCTACACCAAGGGCACGGGATCGTTCACGTTCAGCGGCGGCAAGGTCACCTGGAACGACGAGGAGGAGCACGTCGCGGACGGCATGACGTTCGAGTTCGCGTCGTAGGTGCGCTCCTTGCGCGTGTATAAGGAGATGTAAGCGGCGAGAGCCGAAGCGACACGAAAGGATGGGACCATGGACTTCAACGACCTGACAGACGAGCAGAAGGCCAAGGCACGCGCGGCCAAGACACCCGAGGACATCCTGGCGCTGGCCAAGGAGGAGGGCTACGAGCTCACCGACGCCGATCTCGAGTCCATAAGCGGCGGCTGGCACGAATGCAAGGGATACGGCTGCGGCATGATTGGGCACTAGGGAAACAATGAATAATTCCTTGAAACCTCAGTCATGACGCGATGGGCGGCAGAATCGCGTCGTGCCGGAGGGCCCGGATGGTGGAGGCGCTCGGGGAGGGCTTCAAGATTGTGGAAGAGCACGAGATTCCCGACGAGGCCCTTGAGGGCATCTCGGGCGGAGCGCTCAGCTCGCCCGTATGCCCCAGTTGCGGGAACACGTCTAACTCCTACATCAGCGGGCCAAACGCATACTACCGCTATTGCCCGAAGTGCGGGATATCGTGGCCGTACTGGGTGTAGGAAGGCATTCGCCGGCCGCATGGAAAAGGGCCTCGGCCGAGGGCTGGATGACGTCCTTGGTCGAGGCGAGCCACCCGCACGAACCGTCCCGAAGCATGCGGAGGGCCCATGCGACGATTTGAAGTCTAAACCTCGACATGGTGGCCGTCGGCGACCACCGCCCGACACCGCTGCCTACTCGAACACCGCCACGAATTCGGCGTCGCCGTCGACGGTTGCCTCGACCTCGGGCTCGGTCGAGAAGTCCGCGCCGTCCTTGGTCCACTTGACGAACCTCGAGCTGCTGTCGTACTTGCCGGCCTTGGCCTTCAGCGTGATGACGTCGCCCGCATCCGCGTGGGTGAACGCCGAGTCGGTGTAGCCCATGTCCTCGCCGTTCTGGGCGTATGCGACCTCGCCGTCTCCTTCGGTGTTCACCTGGATTACGAACTCGCCGCCGAGCTCCTCCGCCGTGCGTGCGACCGGCTCCTCGCCTACCTTGGTGGCGTACGTGCCGATGGTGTCGAGGACGTCCGCGACGTCGGCGAGCTCCATCGGCGAGAGGGTCGCCTTCGCGCCGTCCGCCATCGTTATGGATATGTTGCCGTCGCCGTCGGCGGCTCCCGCGGCGAACACGACGGCCTCGCCGGTCTCGCCATCGACCACCTTCGCCTGGTCGCCCGAGGCTTCCATCGAGCCGGCCCAGCGCTCGTAGGAGTTGTCGGCCATGTAGTACACGAGCAGCGCGCCGGTCTTCTGCCCGGCACCCTCGAAGTAGTAGGTCATGGAGTCCTCGCCCTGGCCGACCCACGCCTTCTCGAGGCCCAACGCCTCGACGGTCGACCCGCCGGTTGCGGATGCGCTGGAGGCGGCCTGCGCCGAAGACGATTGGGCGGCGGGCTCGGATGCCTGGCCGGAGGCGCTGGAGCTCGCCGCCTGCGAGCCGCCGCAGCCCGCGAGCCCGAGCGCGGCGACGAGCGCGGCGCCGGCAATTATGGCGGAGGCTTTGCTGGTATGGCGTTTCATGTTCATTCCCTTCTCCTTGCTGGCTCTAGTCAGACAGAACCGTGCGGCGGCCATGCGCCAGCGCAACAGTAGGCTGTGCGGGAGGTACGGATTGAAGCCTAGGCGCGAGCGGGCCAACGGGCAATATGGGGCCAGGGGGGCGTGCCTCCTGGCCCTCGGCTCATCGCGCTTACACGGTGACGTTCTGATTGGTCCCATTGGTCTGGATGGGTACGTCCTTAGTCGGGCAATTGCTTCCGCAGCCACCCCATCCGCCGCCGCTCACGGCTTCCAGCTCCTCGTCGGTGAGCTCGTAGCAGAGCTCCTTGGAGAGGGCGAGCAGTTCCTCGGGGCTCCCGCAGCCCTTGGCGCGCTCGATCTGCTCGGGCGTGAGCTTGTCCTTGGCGTCGTCGAAGTTCATGGTTCCTCCTCGGGTAACCTCGTGCATGTCCGGGATCTCGTCCCAGCTGTCATGCGTTTATACGCCCGCGCGGCGTGTTTCGTCCCACCTTTTTCAGTCTTCGGCGCACTGCAGCCGTGGCACTGGGGGTGCCGCCCCTACAAAGACGAGCTCGAGGCCTACTTCCTCGGGCTCGTTCACCGCGCCCAGATATCGATCCGCAAAATGGATTTGCCTACGCGCACGTGTCGCTAGTCTTTGACAATAACCAAATCCGGACAGTTGTGCTCCGATGTGGTTCTAGCTCAACCTCACTCAGAAAGCGTTGCAGAGGGGCAGTTGTTGATCGAGGGGCAGAGGATGCATGGCCAATTCCCGCCCGAGACCGCCTCCAGCAGCTCGTCGGTGAGCTCGATGCCCTCCTCCTCGGCGAGGGCCCGCAGCTCCTCGGCGCTCTTGCACTCCCGCAGCTTGGCCTTGACCTCTTCGCTCAGCTCGTTGATGTCCACGGCACTCTCCTTTCCTTGCCGGCGGGCGCACCGTACGCCCGCCCTTTATGTCCATTTATACGCATGCGCGGCCGGACCTGTCCCGATGGGATTTGTGACGTGGGGGGGAGCAAAAGTGGAGCGGCGGCCGCAGCCGAAGCTGCGCTCTTTTTCCCAAACCGGCTTGGGACGGAAGCGCGGGCCGGTGTGTACCATGAGATAGAGATGCGAAATGAAGTGCGTGCGAAAAGAAGGGTTGCTTCGATGAGCATTCGCGACCTGATGGCGGGCGATCCTGCTCGCACCTGCGTGCGGACGAGGGGCTGATGGACGCCGTACGCCGGCGCGTGCGCGAGGCGAGGACGCTCTCCGGCTACGCGCACCAGCGCACGCTGCCCAGCCCTACCTGCGCCACGTCCGAGGTCGTGCGGGCGGCGTGGGGCTGCTCGAGGGGAACGAGCCGCTCGACGCCACGCATCCCCTGCGTGCGCTGTGAGCGAAAGTCTCATCGTTCGCTTCCTTTCACTTGCTTCTCGGCACTTGTGTGGCCTGCCCCACGCTCGCCGCTAGCCGCCGTAGCCGCAGTCCTCGCACACCGTCACATTCGCGCCGACGTACTTGAGGTTCGTGCCGCCGCAGCTCGGGCACGTCGGCCCTCCCAGGGTGCCGCCCGCGACCTCCCCCAGCTGCTCGTCCGCGAGCTCGCGTCCCGCCTCGGGCTCGACCCCGTCCTTGCGCGCCTTCTCGTCTGCCATGATTCCTCCAATCTCCTTGCGGGCGGCGCTGTCGCCGCCCCTTTGTCTCATGATACGCGGCATGGGCGGTTTCCGTCCTGGATTGGCAACCCTTATTAGGGCATTTTTCTCGGCGCTGCAGCCGACGCTGCGCTCTTTTTCCCAAACCGGCTTGGGACGGAAGCGCGGGTCGGTGTGTACCATGAGATAGAGATGCGAAATGAAGTGCGTGCGAAAAGGAGGGTTGCTTCGATGGGCATTCGCGACCTGATGGCGGGCGATCCTGCTCGCGAAGACATGCTGGTGCTGGTCGATGGGCTCGACCGCGAGGTCGGCTGCGCCACGAAGGAGCGGGCGCACCGC
>Ga0233366_1000373_pt1 | contig 16032 bp, 10 predicted proteins | sample ElkDunMinimDraft_23_FD_191536 | JGI IMG/M metagenome (GOLD analysis project Ga0233366, IMG submission 191536) | Fecal eukaryotic communites from dung pellets of Tule Elk in California, USA - Elk Dung C4 | ecosystem: Host-associated > Mammals > Digestive system > Large intestine > Fecal | place...
CCAGATGACGCAGCACCCGCCGCTGTACTACGGCTACGGCGCGGCCGCGCTCTCGCTGATCGACTACACCGAGATCCGCGCGGACCTCGTCCTGGTGTACCTGCGCTGGGTCGGAGCGCTGCTGGCGCTTCCCCTGCCCTTCCTCGCATGGGACAGCGTGCGACGCCTCACCCGTTCACCCCGTGCAGCCATCGTCGCCGCAGCCGCGCTGCTGGCGGTGCCCCAGCTGGCCCACATCATGGGCGCGGTGTCCAACGACGGCCTGGCCATCCTCACCTCATCGCTTACCGTGTGGCTGAGCGTGCGCGTCATGACGGGCCGGGCGCGGTGGGGCACGATCGTAGCGCTCGGTGTCTCGCTGGCGCTCGCCCTGCTGACCAAGGGGACGACACTGCCGCTGGTGCCCTTCGTGGCGCTGGTCGTGCTCTTCTGGCCGTGCGACCTGTCGTGGCGCGCGCGTGTGCTGCGCACCGGCGTGACGATGGCGATCGGATTCCTCGGTGGACTGTGGTGGGCGCGCAACCTGCTGGTGTATGGGAAGCTGCAGCCCGACGGCCTCCAGTACCCCTCTGAGCCCTGGCCCGCGGGCACCGGCCCGGATCTCCACCGGTTCTCGGATGCCGCCTGGCACAACCTCACCGGCAGCTTCTGGGGGCGGTTCGGGTGGCTCACGCACTCCCTGCCCGAACTTCTCACCGACGTCCTGTCCGTGATCTGCATCTTCGTCGTCGTCGCTTTCGCCTTTCGGCGCGGTACCGGGCGGGCGCGGGCCCTGGCCCTGGCCTCGCTCCCGCTGCTGCTGTTCGCCGCTCTGATGGTGACGGCATGGTCCGGCTACGATCGCACGCAGCGTCTGGCCGGGTTGCAGGGACGCTACTTCTTCCCGGCGATCATCGCACTCATCGCGCTCAGCGCGATCGCCTGGCGGCGGCTGGCGGGAGCGCGCTCACGCTCCGTCTCCGCGGCCTTCATCGTCACCTTCGCGGCCATCGCGGTGTTCGGTCTGTATGTCGAGTGCAGCGCCGTCTACGGTTCGCTCCCCGACCTCATGGGCCGCGTGCCGCTGCGGGTGCCGTGGCTGCTGGTACTGCTCGCTGTCGGCGCCACCCTGCTGGCCGCCGCGGTAGGGGCGTCGCTTCACGTGGTGCGGAGCGTCGACGTGGCGCGTCGGGCCGCTCCCTCGGGTCAGTCGCCGGATTCGGCGGGCGCCGACGCCGCGAACCGGGCCTCCCACGCTGAGGGCGACGCGGCCTCCCGCGAGGCCTCGGCGTAGCGACGGGCAAGGGTCCGCCAGCGCGCCCAGAGGCGCACGCGGAGCAGGATCGCATCGGAGAGCTCCCGGGCCGCCGTGCCTCGCGAGCGACGGAACACGAACGCCCCTGCACCCGTGGCGGACTGGACGACGGCGGCGTCGACGACACCCAGCGACCACCACTTGCCGCCCTCGCGCGTCATCGGCACCGGCACCGCGTCGGCGCGTGAGCCGCGCAGCTGCCGCCCCAGCACCTGCGCCAGGCGGCGCATCTTGGCGATGGCCCCGGCGGGCGGAAGCGGCGCGGCACCGGCGGATGCGGGCGGATCGCCGACCGCGACCTGCCCGTGGCGCCGCAGCACCGCGGCGGGGCGAGCGGGCCCCTGCGTGAGGACCGACTCGACGTGCCCCGGACCGCTGAGCACGTCGCGCAGCGCGAGGTTGCGCAACGCTGCGGAACCGTACTGCGCGCACACCACATGGTTGGCGTCCTGGGCGAAGGACGCGCGCAGCACCCCGCGCCCGCCGTGCAGCAGCGCAGTGAGCACCCGGTTGCGCAGCTGGAAGTACGCTTGCCAGTCGAGCCCGTCGTCTTTCGCCGTCCACGGCATGTGCCACAGGGCAGCGCCGGGGAGTGTGACCGTCGGCACGCCGGATGCCGAAGCGCGCAACCCGTACTCGGCATCGTCCCACTTGATGAAATAGGGCAGCGACGCACCCGTGCGCCGCACGAGCGGCACCGGAATCAGGCACATCCACCACCCGTTGAAGTCGACATCGATGCGGCGGCTCATGGCGGGTGTCCGGTCTGGCGTCGACTCGGCGACGTCGAGTGAGCTCAACGCCGGGTCGACCGGCCCCCACCACATGCGGCGACGATCGACGTACTCACCGAACGAGTGCAGGATCGACGGCTGCGGAAGACTCAGCATCTGCGCGCCGACGATCGTCGGGGTGCGCGCATGCTCGGCGAACGCAGCCAGCCGCAGCACGGACTCCGTCTCGAGGTCGACATCGTCGTCCAGCAGCAGCACGTGCGTCGATGAACCGTGCAGCGCCTCGATCATTCCCCGGCTGAAGCCGCCGGACCCGCCGAGGTTGCCCTGGCGGACGACCCGCAAGCGGTCGCCCAGAGCGTCCGCGGCCCGGTCGAACCCATCCGCGGCGTCCAGGCGGCGGGTGCCCTGATCGGCGACGACGATCGACTCGATGCACTGCATCGTCGCGGGATCCGCGGCCAGGCGCTCGAGCAGCCGCACGCAGTCGCCTTCACGGTCGAACGTGGTGACCGCCACGGTGAGCCGGGCCGGCGGAAGAGACTGCTCGGGCGTCTGCCAGCAGAGGTCGCGGACGACGGCCCCCGACGTCCCCGCCACGACCTCGATCCACACCCAGGCGGTGTCGCCGGGGAGGTCCACCTCGGTCGTGACGTCGCCTGTCGCCTCCCGGGTGGCGACCGTTCCGACCCGACCGTCGGGGCCGGTGCGGCGCACCTCGATGAGGGCCTCCCCGTCCACGGTCGCGGACAGCCGCAAGCGCCGGACGCTGGTGTGCTCGCGCCAGTATGCCCAGGGCACGGCGCCGAAGAAGGTGGCGAGCGAAGACCTCTCCCCCGCAGTCAGCCGCAGCGCCGTACGCGAGTGGACATCGCCGCCGCGTGCGTACAGCGCCCGCCGGTCCGGCCGGTCGTCCAGGACGAGCCGCTGGATTGTGCGCCACGGGACGCCGTCAGGCGTGGTCATCGGGCGCGCCGCTCCCGTCTCCACTCGCGCACGGTGCGGGCGAGCCGCTGCCCCAGCGACAGCCTCTCGTCGAGCTGCCGGCCGATCTCGGTCTGTATGAAGTGCGTCAAGTAGAGCGGCAGCCCTGCGCCGTTCTCCTGCACGTAGGAACGAAGCGCCTCATCGCGGACGAGCCTGTCGTAGTGGTCGTGCTCGGCGGCCAAGGCGAACATGCTGTTGCCGAGCTCGCCAGTCACGCCGCGGCGCTGCATCCAATACGCCAGCGGTTCGCCGGGGAGGAAGCCGATGTGGTGGCGGAGAGCGGTGCGCAGGTTGAACTCCCAGTCCTCCACCGCGTGCAGGTCTTCACGGTAGTAGCCGACCTCGTCATGCAGGCGCCGCCGGTACAGGTAGGAGATGGGTACGGCCCGGTTCACCTGCAGGAGGTCGGTGTAGGTGATCTCGGTCAGCTCACGCCAGAAGGGCGCCCGTCCGACCTCGACGAAGCTGCCGTCGCGCTCGGTCTCGTAGACGATCTCCGTCGCGACCATCACGCCGACGTCGCCCGGAGTGCGGTCGAGGTGGTCCACGGTCCGGTGGAGGAACGCCGGGTGCCACAGGTCGTCGTCGTCGTGCAGCACGACGAATTCGGTGTCCAGCGCCCGGATGCCGGCGTTGGCGGCGGCAGATCGGCCCGTGGCGCGCGGGTTGTCGGTTGCGGCGACCCGGTGGCGCAGGTGCGCGGGGAGTGCGGCGATGGCCTCGTGCACGGGTCCGGCGTCGCCGCCGTCATTGACGATGTGGATGCGCCAGTCGGAGAACGTCTGCGCGGCGATGTCCTGCAGCGCGCGCCGCAGGAACCACGGGCGGTTCTTGGTGCGAACAACCACGCCCACGCGCGCGGCCGGTGCCTGGCTGGTCACAGCGAAACCTCCCCTGGTGGACCCGGACGACCTTATCATCGCGACGTCACCGCGCCCGTGGCCGCCTATACTGGGCGGGATGTCGAGCCGCGCGCGTTCACTGTGGCGCAGAGCACGGACCCTCCCGGTTCTGCGGGCTGTACTGTCGACCGCCGATCGCCTCTGGTGGGCGCGGACCATCCGCGCGGCGGACATCGTCGACGAGGCGTTCGTCGCCGCCCAGACCGGCCGTCGACTCAGCCCCCGGGCCGCGGTGCGCCACTACGTCCGCGGGGGCTTCCGCACCGGACTCTCCCTGAACCCGCTGTACCTCGAACGCACGGTGTCGCGCCAGTTGCCCGACGCCGACCGGGTGCCCGCGCTCTACGCCTACCTCGTCAACGATCGCAGCCGTCTGCAGGTCAGCCCGGCGTGGGACGCCCCCGCACTGGCGGAGCGTCACCCCGAGTCGCTCGAGGACCCCGCAGGCCCGCTCGGCTTCGCCTGGCGACGGGCGCGGCGTGACGGGTGGATGCTCCTCGGCCCCGCCGACGCCCCCGCACGGATCCTCTGGTCGGAGATCGTCCGCGTCACCGGCGCACCGCTGCCGACGCGGCCTGCGGCGCCCGCGACCGAACCGACGCTGGTCTGCGTGCTCGGCCGCCGGGAGCCCGACGCGGACCTCGCACTCGACCTCGCCGCCACGGCCGCGACCGAATTCGAGATGGCCGTCGACCTCGTGGTGACCGGAACATCGTTCACCGAAGGCGCTCACGCCGCACTTCTGCACATCGCCCTGCCACGGCTGACGGCGCGCCGGGCGCCGGGCGAGGAGCCGCTGACCCCGGCGGACCGCGCCGGGGCACCCCTCACCGCCTTCCGCGCGGCGGGCGCCACCATCACCGCGCCGCGGCTACGTGTGCTCGTCGAGGCGGCCCGGTCCGGGCCGGTCGAGGCACTGTGGGTGACTCCGGACGGCACCGTCGCGTCCCTCGGCGCCGCGTGGCACGACGGGAGACCCGTGCCGGTGCTGCGCGATCACCCCGTCGAGGACGCGCGCCGGCTGGGTACGGCCGTAGCGGTCCCGCTGCTGCGCGGTCCCGTCCGTGCCTGGCCGGCGGGGACCTCTCCCGATGGTCCAGGCCGGGTGCTCACCACGGCGACCGCGACCGCGAGCGTCCGCTCCTGGCGTCCGGCGGACGCGCCGAATGCGCCGCCGGCGGACACCGACCTCGATGCGCTGCTGCGGCCTGCGGGCTTCGCCGTGGACGCCTGGACGGACGACGCCGCCCGTCTGCGTCGCATCCCCCGTCCGGGCGAGGACGCGATGCGCCGCAGGTGGGCGATAAAGACCGCGGCACCGGCCGGGGTGTCCGGCGAGGCCTGGGGCGACACGCACTTCGCGCGCGGACTGGCCGCCGCGCTGGAACGCGCAGGCCAGGAAGCCGTCGTCGATGCGCTCCCCGCTGCGGACCGCGCCACATCCGGCCTGGATGATGTCGTGCTCGTGCTGCGCGGGCCGGAGCGCCTCACACCACCCGCAGCCGGACGCCACCTCCTGTGGATCATCAGCCACCCCGATGAGATCACCGCGGAGGAGCTCGCCCCCTACGACCGCGTGTTCGCGGCTTCCGAGCCCTGGGCACGCTCCGCGTCGATGCGGTTCGGACGCCTCATCGAGCCGCTCCTGCAATGCACCGACACCCGCCGCTTCCACCCGTCCGGCGCCACCCGCACCGAGGAGATCGTCTTCGTCGGGACAGCGCGGGGAATCGCCCGCCCCGTGGTCGTCGAGCCCCTGCGCGCCGGGGTGCCGGTGCAGGTCTACGGGCCCGACTGGCGCGGCTACATCCCGGCCGCGGCCATCGTCGCCACCGGCATCCCCAATGACCGCCTTCCCGCACTGTACGAGCGCGCCGCCGTGGTGCTCAACGACCACTGGCCCGCGATGCAGCGGGAGGGGTTCATCTCTAATCGGCTTTACGACGTCGTGGCGGCAGGCGGCCGCGCCGTGTCCGACGAGGTGGCGGGAATCGAGGACGCCTTCTCCGGAGCGGTGGTGACGTACGCGTCCCCGGCGGAACTCGTCGATCTGCTCAGCGGGGAACTGGACAGCCGGTTCCCCGACGAGGCCACGCTGTCCACGATCTCGCTACGCGTGCGCGAATGTGATTCCTTCGACGCCCGCGCGCGCACGCTCATCGCAGCTGCTTCGGCGGGTCAGGCGGATTCAACCGCCGCGTCCCCCGCCGCCCGCCGATCGTCGGGGAACACCCAGCGGTCGTAGGTCACGAAGCGGAACACCGTCGCAAGCGCCTGCCCGATGAAGGTGCCCGAGACGTTGTCCGCGACGGGTCCCTCCAAGCCCAAGACGTATCGTGAGAAGGCCAGGCATCCCAGCTGCAGCAGCACCGCGACGACGTTGAGCGCGACGAACACGACGTATCGCGAGAAGCGGCGCTGGAGCGTGCGCGTTCCGAACGTCCAGTACCGGTTGCCGACGTAGGTGACCACGGTGGCCACGACGATGGCGATCGACTTGGCCACCAGCGGCAGGTCGTACAGCGGACCGTGTCCGGTGATCCCGAACGCGAGCAGGTTGAACGTCACGGCATCCACGATGAAGGCCACGCCGCCGACGACCAGGAAGGCGCCGCTGCGACGGAGAAATCCCCCGGCGCGCCCAGGACGATCGGGCATGGCACCACACTCCGCTCCCCGCTCGCCGCTCGCCGACGGTCCATGCTAGCTTGAGCCGCGATCGGCACACGCCGCTCGCCTGAAGCGATTCCCTTTTTCGGAGGAGACGCGTGATCGGATCGCCTTCCATCGCCGCCATCGTCCCCTGCTACAACGAGGCGTCCGCGATCGCGAAAGTGGTCGCGGATCTGCGCGCTGCGGTGCCGTCGGCTGTGGTGTACGTGTACGACAACAACAGCACCGACGACACCGCGAGAGTGGCACGAGAAGCGGGGGCCGTCGTGCGCAGCGAGAAGGCGAAGGGCAAGGGCAATGTCGTCCGGCGCGCGTTCGCCGACGTCGACGCCGACATCTACGTGCTGGTCGACGGGGACGACACGTACGCGGTCGCCGACCTGCCGACGATGATTGACGCACTCGTGTCCGGCCCCAACGACCATGTGCTGGGCGTGCGACGCCAGTCCACGGCGACGGCGTACCGCCCCGGTCACGAACTCGGCAATCGCGGGTTCAACTGGCTCGTCAGTCGCGTGTTCGGCACCCGGGTGAGCGACATGCTCAGCGGCTATCGTGTGTTCTCGCGGCGTTTCGTCAAGAGCTTCCCGGCACTGTCCCGGGAGTTCGAGATCGAGACGGAGCTCACGGTGCACGCCATGAGCCTTCGTGTGCCGCAGGTCGAGGTCCCGGTCGGATTCAAAGACCGCCCGAGCGGAAGCGAGAGCAAGCTGCGCACCTACCATGACGGGTTCCGCATCCTCGCGCTCATCGTCGCGCTGATCCGTCACGAGCGGCCGTTCCTGTTCTACGGCGTCATCGGCCTCTTGTTCGCGGTCACCGGCGCCCTCATCGGTCTGCCGGTCGTCGCCGAGTTCTTCGCGACCGGAATGGTCCCCCGCTTTCCCACCGCGATCCTCGCCGTGGGAGTCGTGATCCTGGCGTTCATGGCGTGGATGATCGGGCTGATCCTGGACGGTGTGCTCAAGGCGCGACGCGAACTGAGCAGACTGAACTACCTCACCTACGCGGCGACATGAGGACGCCGTCCTCGCGTCCGGTCGAGGCGGTGCGCACGTGGGCGTCGCGGCGGTGGCGGAACCGCTCGGCATGGCTGCCGGTCGCCGCTCCTCTGTTTGCGTACGCGCTGCTGGTCCTGCTGGGAGTGACGAACTCCAACATCGGCGTCTCCACCCTCCGCGACGACCCCGCGATCGATGACGGCGACCAGATCGGCCAGTCCCAGTCCATCCGCAGCGACGAATACGGGACAGAATCTCCGCTCTGGCTCGGCGAAGCGGCTCGCGACGGCGCCGACGCCGCGACCCCGTTGAGCGTCTCGGACGACCTGTTCGCGCAGCTGCCGGACGGTCCGGCCTCGGCCGTGGTGTTCTTCGACGGAACGATGCTGGCGTTCGGGGACTGGATTCCGCACGAGATTCTCTTCGCCGCCAAGTGGTGGCTGCCCACGCTTCTGCTGTTCATCGGGCTGCCGGTCTGGTTCCGGCAGGTCACCGGCGGACTGCGCTGGGGGTACCTCGCTGCCGTCCTGATCTTCGTCGCGCCCGCCTCGATGTGGTGGTCCGGCCGACCGGTGAACAGTCTGGGGTTCGTCGCCGCGGGCTGCGCCCTGGCGATCTATGGTGCGTGGGCGCTGCAAGAGCGGCGATGGCTGCGCGGCGCTGCGGCGGTGGTTTTCGCCGGTGCGCTGTTGGCCCGTCTGCCCACGTACTACCAGCCGCTGGCGATCGTCGTCGGCATCCCGCTCGTTGTCAGCACCGCGGCCGTGTTGCTGGTCGGGAGCGCCCCCCTGCGCCGCCGCATCGGCACCCTCGCCGCCGTGGCGCTGTCCGGGGCGGCGTGGACTGCGGCTCTGTTCTGGGAGAACCGCGTGGCCGTGGCCGCGGGGCTGTCGACGGTGTACCCCGGTGACCGCCAGAGCACCGGGACCGCCATGGGCTTCGGGCAGGTCTTCGGGGCGACCAACCTCGGCTGGCTGGAATCACTGTTGGCCACCGCCCTGCCCAATCCCTCCGAGCTCGTCACGGCGTTCACGCTCCTCGCACCGGTGACGGCCCTGCTGTTCGCGGCGACGGCATGGCGCGGCAGCCGACGCTCCGCTGCGGCCATGCTGCCCCTGGCCGCGCTCACGGTGCTGTGGCTCTCGTGGTGCACGGTGGACTGGGGACCCGTAGGGGCGGCCATTCCGCTCATCAACCGCGTGACCGATGTGCGCGCCGCGCAGGGCGTGGGCTACCTCGCGATCCTGGTCTTCTGCCTCTTCATGACGCAATGGCGCCGGCACCCCCGCTGGGCAGTTCCTGTGATCGCCGGAGGTTTCGCCGGAGCAATCTCGGCGTATGCCGGCTCGCTGCTCGCGCAGTCGCAGCTGGCGGGACTCACCACCACCATGATCTGGATCAGCGCGGGCGCCACCGCGGCCGTGGTCTTCTGCCTCGTGCGGTGGCCGCTGTCGTGGTGGGCGCCGGCCGTCGCCGCGGTTGCGGCGACGGCGCTCACCGTCACCGCAACACCGGTGCTCGTGGGGCTGGGCGATCTGCGCACGAGCGAGTCAGCGGCGCAGTTCATGGCGTGGGGCGAGGAGAGCCGGGAGGACGGCACCATCTGGGCGTCGGAGTCCGGCAGCGTCGATTCCCTCCTCACCGCGACCGGCACTCCCTCCCTCAGCACGCGGCAGCAGATAGGTCCGGACGAGTCGGCCTGGCTCCTCCTCGACCCGGACGGGCGCTATCGGGACTACTGGAACCGGGGCGGGCTGCACATCCGCTTCGACTGGACGGACGACGACGAGATCACGATGGAGCAGCCGTCCCCGGATGTCGTGGTGGTGAATGCGTCACCGTGCGTGGTGGCCGAGCGGTTCCCCGGGTTCCGATTCGCGATCGCGGATGCGCCCCTCCCCGACGAGTGCGTGACGCTGATCGATACCTTCCGCTGGTCGGGAGAGGATCATTTCGTCTACGAGGTCTCGGGCGGTTGACCGAGCGCTGCCGTCACCGCACCCGGTCGGGGAACAGCCGGTCCCAGAAGACCGTCTTCAGTTCGCGCAGGGCGTGGTACTGGTTGTCGTCCTCCGAGAGGAATTCGAATGGCGTGTCGATCTTCGTCAGGCGCCACCCTGCCTGCTTCGCACGCGCGCTGGCCCAGATGTCCTCGAGGAACCCGAAGCGCGCGGGCAGGCGGGAGAAGAACCCGCGCTGATGCACCAGCCGGGTGTCGCAGATGCTGCCACCCGTGCCGACGTAGTCCGCCTCGGCGCCGCCGGGAAGCTCTCGACGGTCCCAGTACCCCTGGACCACCTCGAACGCCCACAGGCCCGCGAGGCCGTTCGGCCGGTAGGCATCGAGGAGATGCCGGATGAAATCGGCGGAGACGGCCTCGTCGTCGTCGATCATCACGAACGGCGCCGACGCGCGCGCCGGTGCCAGATGGCGTGCCACGACGAAGCGCGCGATGCCGCCGAGGTTCACCATGCTGGAGTGGAACTCCACGCTCGCGATGGTGCCCACGGCGCCGTGCTCGCGCACCGCAGCCAGGAACGCCGCGTCATTCGCACGACGGTTGCTCCACAGCAGCAGCCGCAGTGGGGGCGCGTCGCGCTGGGATGCCAGATCCGTCAGCGTCTGGGCGAGCAGGTGCGGTCGGTTCCACAGGCACATGACCACCGGAAGAGCGGCGGGGTCGACCTTCCCCGCAACCAGGCGCCAACGCGGCGGGACGAGCACCCGGTAGGTCAGAGCGCCGCGCCAGCGCAGGCGCCGCGCGGTCGTGACGAACACGGCGCGCGCACCTCCGGCGGCGCGCACGCGGCGGACGGCGCGCATCACGTCGACGCGCACCCGCAGCGGGACGGTGCGGCGCGCGAGCTCCCGCATCCGACGACCTCCGGCACGCACGAGGCGGGCGGGACGCAGAGGCATGCCCTCAGACACGGCCGTCGGTGACGTCCGAGAACTCCGGCACGATGAACACCGGACCCACCGCGCTGTGGAACGGCGCGGCGTCGAAGGAGCAGGCCTGCCGCGCATCGTCCAGGTGACGACCTGCGGAATCCATCAGGGAGACGTTCACGAAGTACTTGCCTTCCCCGAACCGCGCGTCGCGCAGAAGGAACTCCACCGTGCGTCGTCCGATGAGAGGCTCCGGAACGAATCCGACGCGCTCACTGGTGGTGCCGTACACCGCGGCACCCATGACGGTGTCGACCTGGATGGCGCAACGCCACTGCTCGAGCGGCTCCGCCGATTCCAGTTCGACGCGGATGCGGATATCGCTGCCGGGGAGGACCTCGCCCTCGGCGGTCCCCTCCACCACCTCGAGCTGCGTCGAGACGATGCGCGCGCTCTCGGTCTCGACGACGTCTCGCGTTCCTGTGCGCTCGTGCTCGCGCTCCTCCTCGGCGACGCGCCGCTCATCGAGGATGTCGCGGAAGCGGGCCACGGCCATGTTGGGGTCGCCGTCGAAGACGACGCGTCCCCGGTTCATCAGCACCGCGCGGTCGCAGAGCTCGGTGATCTGACCCAGCGAGTGGCTCACGATCACGATCGTGCGACCCTCCGCCTGGAAGGTGCGGATCTTGTCGAGGCACTTGCGTTGGAAGGCCTCGTCGCCGACGGCGAGGACCTCATCGACGAGCAGGATGTCGGGGTCGGTGTGCACGGCGACGGCGAACGCCAGGCGCACGTACATGCCGGAGGAGTAGAACTTCACCTGGGTGTCGATGAAATCGCCGATGCCGGAGAACCCGACGATGTCGTCGAAGCGCTCGTCGGTCTCGGCCCGTGAGAGCCCCAGCACCGACGCGTTCAGATAGACGTTTTCGCGTCCGGTGAGGTCGGGGTGGAATCCCGCCCCCAGTTCGAGCAGCGCCGCCAATCGGCCCCGCTGCTCCACCGTGCCCGTGGTCGGGTCGATGATGCCGCCGATGACCTTCAGCAGCGTGCTCTTACCTGATCCGTTGTGCCCGATGAGGCCGATCGTGCTGCCCGCTGCAATGGCGATGTCGACCTCTCGCAGCGCCCAGAAATCCTCGCGGTGGCGGCGGCCCGCTCGTCCCAGCGTGACGATGCGCTCCTTGATCGATGAGTCCTTGCGCACGACGAATCGCTTCGACACACCGTTGACGCGTACGACGTCAGGGTGCGGCGCCTGGGTGCCCCGACTGTTCATCTTGTGTTCTCGTCCGTTCACAGTTCTTGCGCGAAGTTGCCCTGCAGGCGCAGGAAGACCCGATGGCTGGCGAAGAGGAAGACCAGGCCGACGACGAGCGCGATGCCCTGTCGCAGCAACAGATCGGTCGGCTGGGGGAAGTCCGCTCCGGCGACCCAGAACGCCCGCTGGAAGCCGAGCACGGCGAGGGTGATCGGGTTGTTCGTGAAGATCGCCGTCCAGAACTCGGACCGGATGATCTCGGTGGCCATTTGCCACGAGTAGACGACCGGGCTTGCCCAGAACAGCAGCATCGTCCCGACCTCGACGAGGTACTGCACGTCCCGCAGGTAGACGTTCAGGGCGCTGAACAGCAGCGCGAACGCGGTGCCGAAAACCACCAGCACCGCGATCGACGGCAGCACGTAGAGCAGCTCCATGTGCAGCGGCGGCTTCCCCACGAGGAAGGTGGCCAGCACGAGGATGGCCAGCTGAACGGCGAAGTTGAACAGCGCCGAGCCCACGCTCGCGAGCGGGAAGACCTCGCGCGGAAGGTAGACCTTCTTCACGAGCCCGGCGTTGGCGATGATCGAGCCGGTGCCGCTGATGACGATCTCGGTGAACAGGCCGACCGCAGTCAGGCCCGTGAAGATGTAGACGGCGAAGTCCGGAATGCCGCGGGCGGCCCCGAGGAACTGCCCCACGACGATGAAGTAGATCGCCAGTTGCATGAGCGGGCGCGCGAGGGACCACAGGAACCCCAGGGTCGAGTCCTTGTAGCGCGCCTTCAGATCACGGCGGATGAGGAGGTCGAGCATGCTGCGCTGGGCGAACAGACTGCTGACGGACTCCACGAGGGCGCGGGGTCGGAGCCCCTTGGGTGCCCCGATCGTCCGCATCGGTGTGGCGCTGAGGCGCGCGTAGCGCTGCGCGGCGATGGACGCTTCGGACATTCCGGTGAGTCTACCGTCCGCGCCTGAGAGCCCTCGCGCGACCCGCGAGTCCGCGTGCGGCGCGCAGCGCTCGGCCGCCCACGGTGGGTGCCGCCGCGGCGGCCCGCAGCCGCGCCCCGAGCCCGGGATGATGCACCCGCAGGTAGACGCGCAGGAAATCCGCCGCACGCCCGCGCGAAAAGTCCCCCGCCAGCCGCAGGGTCTGGATGCGCTCCGAGATGTCGCCACGGCCCCCGGCGCTCAGCTCATCGAGATTGAACTCCAGAACGGCATAGCTCAGGGACAGGTAGTCGGCGTTCGCGACGGTGCGCGAGTGGTAGCCCCGCTCACCGGCGGCGTATGCGGGCATGCGCTCGAGGATGTGGGCGAGGCCGCCGTCGGCGTAGGCGCCCTCGCCGCCGAAGTCCTCGTACTTCCACGGGTGCTCCACCAGCAGGCGCAGCGCTTCGGGCCGGGCGATGAACATCGATCCGTAGGGCGCCAGCGGGGACACGTCGTCCAGCGGCACCCGGATGCCCAGGGTGTCGGCGAGCACCTCGAAGCCGGGCTTGTTCGCCCACCAGGCGCGCCCCATCGTGGGGTAGCCGATGTGGATCATGGGCGGGAACACCATGCCGAGCCCTGCTTCGCGCTGGAACATCGCGAGCACGTTGGCGGTGTATGCCGGCCCCGCCAGCAGGTTGCCGAACTGCTGCTGGGCGAAGTGCCGCCCGACGTTGAAGCCGTCCTGGGGCGTCTTCTTGGAGTGGAGCTTGACGACGAGGTCGTATTCGCCGCCGAGGAGGATGTCGCGGCAGCCGATGAGGAACGCGCTCTGGTCTCGTCCGCTGTTGTCGACCACGCGCACCTGCCAGGAGACCGATGCGCCGTATCGCTCGGTCAGGCGCGCCGACAAGGTCTCCGCCCGCGTCTCATCGGGAGTCGTCACGACGAGGTCGAACCCGGCCGGCAGCGTCTCGACACGATCGAGCATCTCGTCGAGCATCTCGGTGTAGAACACATGCAGGATCGCCACGACACGCAGCGCCCGTTCCGGGTCGTACGCACCGGCACCGGCCGACGCGGGGACTTCGAGCATCCCCGCATCCGCGTTGAGCACCTTCGGCGCGACGTTGCGCGCCAGGTCGCGCCACATCACCTCGAGGGGGAACCCTTCCGCCGCAGCCTCATCGATGACCCAGCGCCCCACGACGCCGTTCGCGTTGAGGTAGGGCGGCCACTGGAAGAACACCCGGCGCTTGAGCAGCGGGCAGCCGTCGGCGACGAGCGCGGCGGCGTCGTACAGCGAGGGGTTCTTGCTGGGGAACTGCTCCTGCGGGAATGCGGCCTGGTGGACGAAGCCGGCCTCGGCGAAGTGCTCCGTGAACACCACCTCATGCCCCAGGACCGCATCGAAGTACCCCGGCATCTCCGGCAGCGCAGCCCAATACTCACGCCACCGCGAAGACGCCAGCATCTCCCGCCGAACCGCGATCCAGAACGACTGCAGATGATACGGAAGCACCCCCGAACCCGTGAACGGATTCGGCTCCTCCCGGGCATGATCGGTCATCCCCCAGAAATGCACCGGCTGCGCATCCATCCGCTCGAACACCGGACCGAACGGCCGCACCGGCCCGTACCACGTGTCATTGGCGAACACGACCTCATCGAACTCCGCCACCGACGCCCCGAGATGATCCAGCGCCTCCTTGTGCGCCCAGATGTCGAAACCCCGGTTCTCACGAACCAGCACCTCATCGCACACCGGCTCGAGCTTCGCGCGACCCTCCGCCGACAACTCCCCGTTCACCACCACCAGGATGCGATCGGCATGCTCACGCAGCCCCGCCAACGCCACCGGGATGTAATCCTCCACACCACCACGGCGATCCCACACCACATACACCACCAGCCGACGCCCCCCCACAGGAAACGCCACCGGCACACCCACACCCGACACCGCGGTCATCGGGAACTCCTTCCGCCGGCACGCCTGCGCACCCCGTCACGCACCCTGCGTACGGTGTGGGCGGCCCGGCGCGCCCGGTCCAGCACGCGAGGGTGATTCAGGGTCAGGTACATCCGCAGGATGCCGCCCACGCTCACGTCGCCGTTCCACCCGACGCGGTGCAGGAACTGGATCTGCTCCAGCGGGTAGCCCGGAAGGGTGGTCGACAGTTGGTCCACGGCGTAGTCGATCGAAGCATGGGCGATCGCGGCGTGCTGCGGGCTGAGCACCGTGCGGACGTGGAACCCCGACTCGGCCGCGAACGGCGCGAGAAGCTGGTCGTCGCCGCCCGCGCGGGCGAACGTCTCCCCCAGCGAGCCGTCCTGCGGCGCGGGCGCGACCTCCGTGAGCAGCCGCAGAGCCTGCGGCCGCGCGATCCACGCGCCGATCGACGGCCCCACGGAGGGGCCGGGATCGATGGGGACCCGCACGCCCATCCGTTCGAAGAGCCGCTGGGCAGGCACCCATCGGTCCCCCCACCCGAGGCCCGCGACGGCCCGGCCGATGTGTGCGCGCACCGGGAACACCGCTCCCAGCCCTGGTTCGCGCCGGAACGTCTCGTACAACCGTGAGACGGCTCCCCGTGAACCGAGGAGCGACTCCAGATCGTGACGACGCAGGTACACGGCGCCGGCCTCGCGGCCATGGAGGGACGGGTCGTCGCGCAGTCGCACGATGAGGTCGTAGGACGGATCGGTCAGGACGTCCCGACATCCGCCCCAGAGGGCATCGGCGAAATCGGGCCCGGAGGCCGCGACGCGCACCTCCACGGAGTCGGCGGCGGTCGCGGCGAGGATCGCGCCGACCTCGTCGACCTCGTCGACGGTCGGCACGGTGGCGAGCACCGTGTAGGGCTCGGGAACGGATTCCAGTGCGCCGACGAGCGCGTCAGCCGCCTGTGGCCCGCCGAGGTTGAGCACGACCTTCACCCGCGGTGTCCAGGACGGCGCCTCGGGCGCGTCGGACTCGCCCACGATGTCGACGAGACCGGCGTCGGCGATGAGCACACGCGGCGCGACGTTGCGCGCCAGGTCGTGGAGCACGGCCTGGACGGGGTAGCCCTCGGCCGCCATCCGGGCGATGATGTCGCGTCCGATGACGGCGTGGCGCTCCAGGAACGGGGGGTAGTGGAACAGCGGGCGCCGCTTCACGAGGGGGCATCCGGCGTCGAGCATCAGATCGACGTTGAACAGCGCCGGATGGTCCGTGGGGTATCCCGCGGAGGGGAATGCGGCCTGGTGGACGAAGCCGGCCTCGGCGAAGTGCTCCGTGAACACCACCTCATGCCCCAGGACCGCATCGAAGTACCCCGGCATCTCCGGCAGCGCAGCCCAATACTCACGCCACCGCG